>JXWR01002650.1_pt1 | contig 24242 bp, 14 predicted proteins | sample 315541 | NCBI WGS metagenome assembly JXWR01 (sample SAMN03273951, study PRJNA271842) | soil metagenome | isolation source: rice field ambient CO2 | place: India: CRRI Experimental farm Cuttack,Odisha-753006 | collected 2013-12-17
GGAATTCACTCAAGCAAGCCGTCTGAGAAAGAAGAGTAGAATCTATTATTTATAAAAATAAAGTTATCTAAAATTACGCAGAGTGGTATGCTTTGAATAAAAGGCAAATAAATTGGATTGATGTATCGATTGATGTATCGATTGATGTTGAAAAAGTAAAGAAGACGCTTGATGCATGTATATGCATCGTTACTAGTTGACGTGCAACTGTTTTGCATAATTACGTAAAGCACTCCTAGGATACGGATCATCTGACTATCAGCTGATACAAACGAGGGCTTGTTTTTCTTTAGTACTGTGACTGCAAAAAGCCTGTTTCAGTTTTTGTCTTTTTCCTGTCGTTTGTCATTACTTACGTAATATTCAGCTACTGTTCCACCGCTTCTCTCTGTTACTGTCTCTGCCTCTGCCGCTGTTTCTCTCTTTGACTGTCCTCCCAGTATGGCTGTCGCTGCTGCCGCTCTGTTTGGTGCGAATTTTTTTTTTTTTTTTTTCGCTGCTGGGAAATCGTCCAAAGGAAAAAAGTGAATTTCTTAAAAATTTGTTAGTTTTGGAAAGCTTGCACCATCTGCTGAAGTATTACCATAACCCATAATAATCAACAATAGCAAAAATGGCCAAAGTCAGTCAAGGTATGTCTATACAATATTGCAGTATACATTGGAAATAGAGCCATGACTGCTTAAAAATGAAGTTTGAGATGGAGTAACAGACCAGTTTTGGGATAATGAGTATCAATTGGATAGATATTTTTTAAAAAGCACAAATTTCATAACGAGACGACTGTTCAAACAAACAATAATCATTGTCATTAAATACTTAAAAACGTTTGTTTGGTTTTTTCAAAAAAGGAAAAAGATGCTGGAGATTCAATACAATCAATAAAATGAATCGTCACAAAGTAAATTAGCGGATGAACCGAATGAAGTTAATTACCGAAATTGTACCGTATTACTAGAAGATTAGCTATTTCTCAGAAACAGTACCAGCCTACATTAGTCAAATTGTTAACCTTGGATTGTATAATGTTTAGTTTTTCTGAGAAACTATAGGAAGTTTACAATTGTGATCTATGATATTAAAGTAAAGTTCAATAATCAATTTCTCACATGTTAGCTAGCCACTGTGCAGAAAGTTGATAGCTGATCATATTTCGTTGAATAATGTTTGTGGTTGCACAGTTGAGACCCATAGCAAAGTGATCTGTTCTCCTATTCAGCTTCTTTTAGCTCAGTCATCTTTCCAAATAAACTAAATGTCATGCAACAAATTACTAACCCTTATATATATAGACATTTCCAGCTCTAGAAGCAAAGCTAGAAAAGCTTACTTCAACGCCCCATCTTCTGCTCGTCGTCACTTGTTGTCTGCTCCATTGTCCAAAGAATTGAGAGAACAATACGGTATCAAATCTTTGCCAATCAGAAGCAATGACCATGTTGTTGTTGTCAGAGGTTCTAAGAAAGGTCAAGAAGGTAAAGTTAACGCTTCTTACAGATTGAAATTCGCTATTCAAGTTGAAAAATTGACCAAAGAAAAATCTAACGGTACTTCTGTCCCAATCAACATTCACCCATCTAAGGTTGTTATCTCCAAATTGCACTTGGACAAAGACCGTAAAGACTTGATCCAAAGAAAAGGTGGTAAAGTTGATGCTTAAACGTGGTTAATGGAAATTAAATTTATTACTGTTATGTTTTATTCTTCATTATCTGTGGTTTAATAAATACTCAGTTTTTATGTTAAAACAAAGTCATTTTATCACGAAGGAGGGGCAGAGTTCTGCCAGGATACTTGTTTCGTTATTCTCTTTGTTCTCTTCATGGTGACTATTTGTAAAACGTTTAATAACTGCGTAGCGATATTACATATTGGAATGTGACTTTTTCTTCTAGAGTTCTATACCATTCGTCATAAGTGGGATCTATATACTCTTTTTACTAAAGTTACTCTAAGTGTAGTTCTTGCTCAGGTAGAGAAAAAACCTCCTGAATAGTAGTCGGAATTCGATGGTCACTAGCAGCAAATTGTACAAAAGCAAGAGATTTTTTGAGATATAATGTTGATGGGCTATGCTGACGCATCAACTAGGAGTAGTAGTAATAGTAGCAGCAGTAGTAGCAATAGCAATAACAATGTTCTTCTATGCTTATATACCTCAAAACTTCCAATATAAAGTAACACTACTCTTCAAATATACGTTTGTTGATCTTCCTTCAATAACTAAAAAGAAACTCTAAATTCTAATTAAAAGATTAACGAAAGTTAGAAAGGTTGTAATATACATCATACAATACATAATTAAGAAGGAAAGAAGAAAAGAAAAGGCAAAATACAAAAAAAAAGTAGAAAAACAAATAAATAAGAAAACATAGCAAACAATCACAATCACAAAGTACTATTATATTTTGTAATAGCTTCCATTAATTGTTGAGGATCCTGTTTAGCTTGTGGATTATTCATAATAACTTGTTCTAACACTTTAACTTGATCAGGCGTTAATGAGGTCAATAGTGTTTGCAAAAACTTTCCAGCTTCGTTGCCACTACCACTGCTGCCGCTATTTTTATTTTCGCGACTATGGCTAGAAGTGCTACTTCTGCGGTTGCTGTCATCGTTATTTTTGTTGTTGTTAATGTTACCGTTTGCAAAGTGTGGCCGGCTTAACAACAGTTTGTTTTCGTTCACTAAACCTCGATCTGCCATATGTCGTTTTTTCACTGTAAAAACCATAAATAATCTTGGCAGTCCAGAATAATCATAGCGGAAATTTTCCATTGTCTGCAAAAATTCAGGAAGATCTTCTTTTATTTTGGTGTCTAACGGGATCAAATAAGCATCTTTTACAATATCTGATGGTGTCTCCAAGTTGATGACTCCGTATCGTAGCTTAGATTTGAAATATGTGAATAATCGATTAAATGGGCTTTTAGTATCTTTTTCAACATTTTCAGGCTCGCCGTCACCAGGCTTTATTTCAGTAATGATTAAATTTCTGGTTTTTGCAACTTGAATCAAATATTTTTCCGCTTTCCATTTATCTAACCTTCCTGCAATCTGAACTGGTTTGTATGGTTCAAACAAAGTAAATGCAGTATCATTGGAAGCAGTTGCACTATCCTCCGTATCAGAATTACCCAGGAAAACCATGTTGGCCAGTAACGTTGGAGTTTCGGCATAATGGATAGTTCCTTTCCAAGCAATTTCAGGAATTTTGCCGTTAAAACTGCCATTGTTGATCTCTTTGGTATCATTTGAATGTTCTTCGTGTTTCATGCCTGGCTGTTGAGTTGGATCATATTCATCATCAGTGCCAATGATATCAGAAAGACCATCATCGCTAACGTCAACCATCTTGTCATTGACTTCATCATTATATGAAAAGGTCATGTTGTGTGTATTGCCTCCTAATGAATCTTCCTTTGATTGGGCGTCAATTGAGGATGGTGTTGAGTCCTTTTCAGTATCCAAACCAACAGTAAAAGCTTCATTCTCTTCTTTCTTTGTTTCATCCTTATTATTTTTATCATTAGTGTCGCCATTTTCTTCTGTCGGGTTTGCCTTCTTATTATCATTGTTTGAAATGTCATTACTGACTTTAGGCATGTCACTGAATGAAAGTAAGCCATCATCATGATAGTCTTTAACTTCTTCTTCAAGAACCAATTCACCCTTGTGCGTCTTTTGGATAATTTGCACCTGAGATACTGGTTTCAATGTGTTTTCTGCAATTTTTTGTTTGATTGAATCTTCTCTAAATTTCTGCAAATCTGGATTAATGAGCTCTTCGTTTTTCAAGTTAATGAACTCCTCGGGTGTTAAGTCTTTATTAATTAGTCTTTTTCTAAGAGCAGTGTTTTTCTTATCTCTGAGTGCAGCAAATAAATTTCTGAATTTGTCTCTATATTTGGCACCAGGGTCATTCTTATTGGTAACGTCATTGAAATTATTGTACAATAATTTCTCTAAATCAGTGGCCCATTCTTTAGAATCATGGTCTTGATGTTTGGATGGCTTTTTGGAGTTTGGTTCCAACTCTGGAACTAAATAATCTGTAAATACTTTCTGAAATTGTTTTACTATAACATCTCTGACTTTTGTCTCAGGCGATGGACTTTTTTCTTTCTCCTTTGCTTTCGATTTTGACTTTGGTTTGACAGTTGACTTTGCCTTTGACTTTCTTGGCTTTGAACTTTTCGTTTCTGCATCCTCATATTCTTCATCGTTAAGGTCTGCTTTATCTTTCTGATCTTCAATATCTTCATCGTCAACATCATTATTACTTCCCTTAGTGTTGTTATGATCATCATCATTATTCTGCGAATCTTTAGGCTGGGCGTGTGTGAATGACTGCACAGAGCCTGCAAGATCAGATTTGTCAAAAATGCGATTTTGCCAATTTGTTCTGGTGCTTACGCCACTTTTCAGTAAAGCATCAAAGTACTCATTTACAGGTATTTTGTGACGAATGTTAGGATACAGCTCCGGAGAGCACACTTCACACTTATAACTAGAAGGAATTTTTTTCTTGTTTGCGTGTCCAAGAAGGCATTTAGCGTGCTGCCATGTCAAGCAAGACTCGCATTCAATCATAGTTCCAAGAGTATCATTATCCTCATCGTAGTTGGAATCGATGGCTCCACAAACCAAGCACCGTACTTCCTCAAAAACTTTGGTAACATTGCTCTGGTTATTACTATTATTATTACTATCGTTCTCAGCAGTTCCTTCAAGTTTGCTTGTACTGAAAGCTAACTTTGCCTTTTTCCTGGCTGACTGGGCCAACTCTTCTTCGAGTCGTCTCTCTTCTTCAAGTCTTGTGTTTTTGCCTTTATTTGCTCTTGATGAGCGACGCGCCGTCTGGGCTTTGGCATCTGGGGTAGACATTGGTGGCAAAACCGTGAAAGGCAGCTCAATTATTATGCACACTATTCAAAAAGCTAAACACTCAAACAGTCAGTTCAATTAAATTTTAACAACAGCAAGCCCGCTGTTTCGCATTGTCCTGTGAGCGCTGCTGATGCTCCTTCTTCTTCTCTTCCTTATGTCCCATCTCTTGATGTTGTTTTGCAGTTTCCTAATTCGAATACTTTTCTTCCTCCGCTGTCCGCCCAGGATTTTCCGCGCTTCTCACAGTGGTAACGTGACTACCAACTCTCCGGCGAGGATTTCCTCATTGGGTCAATTCCGGCAGGCTGTTTGGTGCTTCGTGTTCACAATTTCCAAAAAGCTTTTCTGCAGCGCTTAAACAGTTTAAAATCTTTCTTCCTCGCCAGTATTAATATTCGTCTTGCAATCAGCTCCTCCCACTTCAAACGCCTTTCGCTTTGTATATCCTCCCCTCCATCACCCATTATTCTATTCTTCTTTCATTCTTCTTCACTTCCATCTTCTTTTCCTCTTTCTTCCTGTTACACGTTTTGCGTTTTGATTTTTGTTTCTCTTCTCATCCCAATTTAATTCTACTTCGTTTCCTTTCCTTTCCCTTTCTTTTTTTTTTCAATCTCTCTTTTTTTCTATTTCACGAACACCTTCAGTTCAAAACAAAATCAGAACAACACATCAGCATCTTTCAGTTCAATTCATTACTATTCATTTACTTCTGTTTTATTCTGCGTTTGCTAATCTTTTGTTTCAGTTCTAAAGCTGTTGCTCAAACCAGAAGATCAAAAAAGGACTTTTCCACTGACAAAAAAAAGTACAAGTATACCTTTTTTTTTTGTTTTTGCATTATCTGTTATTTTCTACACATCGTCACAGTCTCAACACGCACCAAACCCTTTTACATTATTTGTAACTTGTTCGGTTCTTTCATTTATCAGAAATAGAATTTCACTAAATTTTCTGTTTCAAGAAAAATAAAAGACCGCAAATCAAAATTTAATTAAATTGAAGCCACATAATCCATATTTTTGGTTTCCCGCTCCGATTTTATTTCATTTCAGTTACATCTTTGATTCCCCGTCTGTGTGTCTGCTTTGATCCTTCAAGCCCTAAACTACTTGAAAATACCCATTTATCATTCATAATATGCAAAGTTCCTATTCGTATGACATGTCCTACAATCCTCTTTTGCAACAACAATTGATGGTGGGCTCACCTTACATTCCCCAAAAACCAAATCCATACTCTAACCAAAATGGGTTCAATAACTACAGCAATGGCGCTCCTAATGGTTTATCCAACGGCACTCAAGGCCCACCAATTAACCCAAACCAATTTAACAATAACATTCCTTTGAACCAACTTCACATGGGCGAAAGAAATGAACAATTCAACTCCGCTAATAGTCCTTACTTGCAAGAAGGATATCCACCTCCTCCAGCCGAATATAATGATTTTGGTATTGCCAATAATTTCAATAATCCTGGTGCTCTAAACGGCTTGAATGACATCCATAATGTTAACGGTAATGGAATCGATGGGTCAATCAACGGTTTAGCTTTTAACGACTCTAATGCAGATTTATCTCACTTGAACTCCGGTTTGAACAGCTTGGCCTCTAGTTCTGGTACCGGCCTTAACAACTTGCCTGTTGGTAATACCGCTTCTCCAAACGGTAACCCACACCAACAAGTCCCTGGTGTTACTAATGGTGCTCAACAAAGAAATGGTTCATTCATGGGCAACCCTGCTAATGACTTGATTGGTACTAGTGCACCAAGTCGTACTGTTTACTTGGGTAACGTGCCTCCAGATATTTCTCCAGAAGAATTGTTGAACCATGTTAGAAGCGGTATTATTGAAAACGTTAGAATTCTTCCATCAAAAATGTGTGCTTTTATTTCTTTTATTGATGAAAGTTCTGCTTTGTTATTCCATTCTGATGCTATCTTAAAGCGTCTCACTATCAAAAATAATGATATCAGAATTGGTTGGGGTAAATCAACTCAAATTGCTCCTGCTGTTTTGAATAGCATTCAAAGAGATGGTGCCACCAGAAATGTTTATTTGGGGAACCTTAGTAAAGACGTTACTGCAGATGAGTTGAAACAAGATTTGTCTAAATTTGGCCAAATTGATACTGTGAAGATTTTGGCTGAAAAAGGTGTGGCTTTTGTTCACTTTTTGAGCATCTTGAGCGCTGTTAGAGTTGTTCAACAATTACCTTTGGAAGAAAAATATGTCAACAAGAAAATTTTCTATGGTAAAGATAGATGTGCATTTATTACCAAGACTCAACAACATAATGCTGCTCAATACCTTGGTTTGGCTCCGGGTATGGAACATTTAGTTACTGCTGCAGACAGAGACTTTATTTCCAATGCTTTGGTGCAACAACAAGCTGCTGCTGCTGCCATTGCTACTAGTGCTGGCGGAGTAAATAACTTGGGTAACAGAACTGTTTACTTGGGTAGTTTGCATCCAGATTCTTCTATTGAAGAAATCTGTAATGTTGTTAGAGGCGGTTTGTTGCAAACTATTAGATACTTATCTGAACGCCATGTTTGCTTCATTACTTTTATTGATCCAATTGCTGCTGCACAATTCTTTGCTATGTGTCATTTGCATGGTTTAACTATTCACAATAGACGAGTCAAGGTTGGCTGGGGAAAACATTCTGGTCCTTTACCTAACCCAATTGCTTTGGCTGTTTCTTCTGGAGCTTCTAGAAATATTTACATCGGTAACATTGAAAGAGATTTGGAAAATATATATGTTGAACCAAAGTTGAGAAAAGATTTCGGTAAATTTGGTGAAATTGAACAAATCAACTTTTTACCTGAAAAGAAGTGTGCTTTTGTTAACTTTACCAATATTGCTAATGCTATCAAGGCAATTGACGGCATAAAGATGAATGAAGATTACAAAAACTTCAAAATCAATTATGGTAAAGATAGATGTGGTAATATGCCAAGACAGTTTCAGTCTCTCAATGGCGCGGCCGCAGCAGCTGCTGCCGGTCAGACTGGTGGTCAGGTTAATCCTAATAGTAATGGATATGCTGGAAACATCCATAGTAATCCAGGATCTGCTGGTCAAACAAGTGACGTTGCAGATGCTAGCAACAATGGTGGTAGTGCTGGCAGTGGTTCTGATGGTAATGTTGATCAAAGTGCAAGTCCAATTACTGAAGGTGGCTCTCAAGAATCACGTCTTGAAGAATCAGCTAATACCAACTAATTAATTACATAAAAAAGATTAAATCTTTTTGCTCGTTTAGTTCATTGTCAACTCATTGTTTATTCAATTATCATTTTTTCTATTTTTTCTAATCTTTGATTTGAAAATTGCCTTTACTTTATTTTAGTTTTTGTGACTATTTTCGTCTTTGTATGAAAAGAAGCGCTTTGTTTTTTTTTATCTTTTAATCTCAATTTAGCCAGTTTCCATTTTATCATTACCATTTTATTTTTCGTTCTTTGTTCATTTGTTGCTTTATCTTTTTTTTTCTTCTTCATTTTTATTACATTCACATACCTTGCTTTATAATATCTTTTGAATAAGAAAAATAGTTTGAATACCAAAAAGACTTTTGTTTACATCGAAACTTAGAAACAACGCAAAATTGTAGTAATTGTTTATTGAACTAAAAAGACAGTGAACTCAATTTATTTGAGTAGGGGCTCGATCAGCAATAATTTTAAAATGGACAAAAACTTTATACAATTCATCTTTACAACAATTTAGTGTTCCAACAAAAATAATCTTTGTCTCAGGAAAATACTGGTAATGTTCGTTAATTAAAATGAGCAAAAAATAACATAACATTAGAAACATTTATAGAATTCACATCCGGAAACACACCCACAACAAAATCCACCAGCTATTTAAACACACATTACTTATTATTGTCATTAATTCCCGTAAATGGGAAACCATTAACTGGTGGGGGCATCATTGCCGGCATATTTGGCGGCATAACAAAAGGAGCACCACTAACCGGCATTATTGGGGCTGAGAAGCCAGGCAAGAAAGTTGGAGGCATAATAGATACACCATTAGGTACCACAGGCAATTGTGGTTTTGAAGGTAATTCAATAGTACTGTTGCCGACACCGCCGTTATTATTATTAATATTATTATCGACTTTAATTCTTTTCAAATCTGGCAAGCCAAGAGTATTTTCAAAATCTTTAGCATCCAAATCTGATCTCTTGAGACCATTTTTCTCAGCTTCTTTTTCAAGGTAATTTTTGATTTTCTTGCTAGTTTCCTCATCTTTAACTAGCTGATCTAAAAGAATTTCTTTCTCACCACAATTTGGGCAAATAAAGTCATTCTCAATAAGTAAGGATTCAATAGAGTCCAATGAGTACGTTTTTTTGCAGCACGGCGTTTTAACCGGTTTTTGGTACAATTTGTTGGTAATTGGATCCACTAAAGATTTATCGGTGATTGATTCTTTGTTTAAATTATTGAACAAGTTTTGCTTTTTTTGGAAAGTTTCCCAAGCTTTCTTATCAGCTACGGCAATGACAAATTTACCATCATCACTCAACATGTAACTACCACCTTCCTCAGTGGGTAACTTATCAACTGTCTTTAAAGAAGATCTCGGAATACCAGCAGTTCTCTTGATACGCTTACCATCAAAGTTTGCATCGCCATTCGTTGGACAATTCTTAATAAAATGATCTTTACTACCGCATCTGTAACATATGTAACCAGGTGGAGGGGCTTCATTTTTGTCTGCAGATGAAGCATCATTTCTGCGAGTAAACACTGGAGTTGCGTTTTGCATTAATTCTTGAGTTTCTTGCCATGCCATATCCTGATTCTGAAACATCGCTTTGATTTTGTCTTCTTCTGAAATATTCTTATCGTTACTCAATGTTATCATATTGGCAGCAGCATTGATGGTACTGCCTTGCCCACTCATCCCACTTGATGGATTATTCAAGTTTGAATTCTTCGTTATTCTCGGCTTACCAACAATGTATCTAGAGGCATTGCTCTTGCTGTATTTAGAGGCAGGATATCGTCTAGCAATAACTGATGAGGAACGGGGTATCACCTGGTTATCATCAGTGTATTCTTCATTTGTATCTGGGTTGTACAAGCTGAGATTGAAGTCAGTGGCGGGGGCAAGTTTGTTAGTGTTGATGATCTCTTTCTTCAAGTCGAAGACTGTAAGACCAGTACCATCAAACGCGATACGCGAGCTGTTTTTTTGCGACCTGAACTTGTAAAATATAGTAGATGACATTATGAGTTGGTTATAGTATAAGTTGAATAAGCAGATATCAAGAGATGAGATTAGTAGTATATGATGATAATGATGATAATGATGATGATGATGCTTTAAATTTTGAGTCGTTGAGGCTGATTTTGAAGTGGTCACGAGCGCGCGCACTCTATTCTTTTTCTAATTTTTCCTCCTCTTTTCTCTCTTTTCTGTCTGGATTTCATGATTTTGATTATTCCTTTCTCTGGAGTGATTTCTGCTGGAGATCTGAATATAAAGCGAAGCAGAGGACAGCACAGCAGCACAACCACAGCTTCTCTCAGGAAATCGCGTTGACCAGCTCGTATTTGGAGCAATATTGTAAAATTTAACAAGATAGAAAGAGCGAACCTTTAACTAGCTCATTTACAGGCTGGTGAAGGATATCTGGGACTAAATCACCGGGGCAATACTATCAGAAGTACCCAGCAGCAAAATATCGACTGTGTACTACTTCTTCCTCGACTTTTTGTGTTCTAATAGATTGACACTAAAAAAAATTATGGCTGACATAGACACCCAATTGAAACAGCTAGAGGCCGCCAGCGCCCTCGCGGCCACAAACATAGACTTCTTGCCGCTGGTGCTATCATCGATGTTGAGCATTCTTGAAGGCAACGAAGAGCCAAGGGTAGTGGGATGGTGTCTCAGTTATATTTGGACCTTGACAAACTTCAACAGTAGGTTGGATATTCCGCTACGAAAGAGCCTTTCTATTCAGATCTTGGATTCTTTTGTCAGAATAGTGGATCCAGAGAGCGCTTTAGACAGCTCATCAAAAAAGGACGAAAGTAATGGAGAAGGAGAAGATGATGATGATGATGATTATAAGCTTGAAAGCGATGATGATACAACACTGAACGATACTTTTAAAAGTCCAATACTAAGTGATATAACATTACTCAAAAAATTCATTACCATTTCCATTGATTTATACGATTTAACTTTTTTGAACATCTCTGATAACCTTGACAATAGCCAACAACTTTGGTCACAGATGGACAAGTTAAAGAAATTTGTGTTATTACAGTGGGATGGTAGTTATCCATTGACTGTACCACTGGAAGACAGTTCCCAGAACAACGACAACGATGAAAATGTGACTAGGAACATTGTGGTGAAATTGGTTTTGTTAAAGTTTCTCTTCAGGATCATCGAGATTCAAGCGGTGCCGCCTCCAAAAGATCCTCGTAAACGTAGACAGCAAAAAAATAACCTCAAACCGGTTAATACCCAGAATTTATCCATGACTATGCTTGATGACTTGCAAGAATCAAGCGGGATAATAAAGGAAGAGCTTCATAAGGAATCTGACCTTTTACTACAATTTGCCGTCAACTTGCTTGTTTACAAACAAACCCTTAGCTGTCAACTTTTCTCTTCCATTTGCTTTTTGTTGATTAAGCTTATTCAGAAACGGCCATACTTGTCTAAACCGATAGTAAAATCTTTGGCTAAGCTTGACTTAGATCAAAAGATGCCTATTGAAAGAGAATTGTTCCTTTTGAATATTGATGACGAAAGGGATAACTATTATCGCATGAAGTATAAGCTAGAAAAACGGTTTTCTCATAGATCCATGAAAATCATGATAGACTTTTTGTTCAGAAACAATTTTTTGAACCCATTTGTGAAGAAAAACGATTTATTACAGAAAGATCCAACCAACATTTCTATACTAAGTGAACATGATCAAATATCGTTGAACTTTTTGAACAAGATTAATTACATTTTACAAATTCAAAATCATGAGCGCACTAATAAAAATTTGCTAGTTGACTTGCGCCATGACAATTTCATTCCTATAGTCAAAAGGGCAAGATTTTATCAAAAGAAACAATTGTTTGATCGTAATGGTAAAATGACATATCTGTCATTATACAAAACAGCCCTTGCTCCTACAAAAATCTTGGGTAGCGTATCAGAAATAGCCCCACTAGAGTTTGACATAAGTACAATTAAAAACCTTGATATTATTGTGAATATGGTTTTGATAGCTGTGAAGAAAGCGAGTTCACAGGAGATTATTGAAAAACTAACTAGGATAGGCGAAACATACCGACAGGTTTTCGTGACCAATGAAATTGAGATAAAAGCCAAACGCAGAGAATATTCTGACAACAATGGCCATAATGCTGAGAGTGAGTCTGACTCTCAGAAAAAGCGTATAAAATTAATGGAAAATGGTAAAGCAGACACAGTATCAATAGAGAATGGTCAACCGTTACCAGAGCAGCAAACAAATGGCTTTGCTGGGAAAGTTGAAATAAAGCAAGAAGCAAAGCAAGAACAAAATGAAGAAGACCAGGAAGAAGATGAATACGATCCCGAGGCAATTGATATACCCTCGCAATCACCATCAGATACAGAAAGTGTTGAAGATTCATATGATCCTACCAAATTAGAAAACTATAGCAGTGAGGCCACCAGCACAATGTTAGAGTACTGAACTGAGCACATTTATGCAATAACTTGACAACATAAGCAATAGAACTGAGCTCATCTGGAATGAATAAACTAGGAAGTCAACACATACACATATCTCCTTTTGCGCTTCCTGCTAATTCAAGTTCTTTGTAACTTTTTTTTTTTTTTTACTAACATGTATCTTTTTGTGCGCTACCTGATCTTTTTTCTATTCCTGCTATTATGGGAGTTACAAAAGTATTCGTATTTCTTGATAATGCCATCCATGTTGGATAATCAACATTACCCACATATAAAGCAACAAGTTGAAGCATCCAACCTAAAATTATAGTATATAGCAGCTTGTACAGCAGCAGCACACAATTATCAACTTGTGTAGTAATTATTAACCAAAAAGGCTCTTAGATAACTTTACCGCCGAGAAGAGCTAGACTTACTGGCCTAGAAGAAGATTCACTCTAATCTATTGAAGAGAAACTGTAGAGACATTGCACCTTTCATGGTGAGCTGGCAAAAAACGATAATTATAATGTTAAAAGTATAGCCTGCTATTCTTCCTGGTCATAAATAGGGAAACTGAAAGTTTAGCAGTGCGAAAAAAATTTGATTCCGAAATTGCTATTAGGTGGCTTATCTGGGGGCTTACACTAATTTGTAGAGCTTTCAAGGTTGATCCCATTATGTCAAAATCACAATCTAAAGTGGGAACAGTTAATAGACATAAAAATAAGACAATCTATTGGTTTGAAAATGGCACTATACAATTACTTAACTAAAATTACTGTTTCTATTGAGCAATTTAGTAGCTGAAATAACGGGTATAGATAATAAAACTTTGTTATAGTTATTTTTTTTTTCTTCCAGATTCAGCTAGATTTATTTGTACTCTGTATCTCCGTTTAATTTCGTTTAGCGAGACAGGTATGGTCGCCTAAATACTTATCCTTTTAGATCACAAAACATGTTAACTCTGTTTCAATGGAGTATAACATGTGAAAAGAAACCATCTTTGGCAATTAGTTAAATGAACTTTTAATATCGAAATTCATCAAAAGTTTCCATCAGTGGTTATTCAAGTAAAAATGCTACCAAGCATATAGGCGAGACAACCACATTACTGAATATTGGACTAACACCTTTGGTTTTCTTAGCTTAAATAGCTTAAAAATTTCGAACGTAAAATGGTGTCAAATACATTAATCTACCGGTAAAGCCAATTTATACGTTGTATAAGATATAGATGTTTAATGTATAAGTGATTGATTAGTTGAGCTAAAATTTGGATGCATTGTTGGAATTAAATCCGCTGTTATTATAGTATATATAGATCGAGGTGCATAAACATATCAAAAAACGGTATTAATGCTGTTCTATTTTTCATTTCTCAATTTTTACCGTTGCTATCATTTGCCCAGTAATTTTCCAATTTTTCAAGAACTTTCGTTTTGGAAATTTCTAATGGCCCCATAAACTCATTGTGTGGTGGGAACTGCTGGTCCTTTCTAGATACCGCACCTTTCACTTTTTGTAGCCTTTGCAATTCGTCGTCGTAAATGTTAAATGAATATTGTTCATTAATAAGATTTTTGTTTTGTACTAATGGATTTGAACTATTTTTAAAAGCAACTTTCAGTTTTTTTGAGTGTTGACTACGAAGCTTCAATAGTTCTGAAAAGATGAAATTATCTTCAGGTGTCAAGCTAGATGAGTTAACGTTGACATTTTTGTTTTGGTTTTCTGGTGGTGTACCACTAGCTGCCGAGACTCGCTTTATAGTGGTGGTAGTTATTTCGCCAAAATCAATTTCTACATTTTCACTGATAATTTCTTCCACCGGCTCTTGCTCAACCACTTTGTCAGCATTTGCTTGCTGTTTTGGTTTTTCGAGTAATGGATTGAGCAAATCATTCAATCTCAACCAGTTGTCGTAATCATAAAGTTTTTCGTAGTTTTTACAATAAAGATTCACTCGTAGCTGTGGATCCACCATTTTCAATAATAGTATTAATGTGTAATAACTGTCGTTGGCCCCATTATGCAAATAAACGCCAGGAATGTTGAGCTTTCGCAAAATGTAGGTCAAGTTTGATTTCACCATTAATGATTTTTCAAAAGTCATTCTCCAAATGCTGCCCGTATCAATTACTGGAAGTTTCGGATCTAACTTAATGCCGAAACCCAGAGCCAAGAAGTTCACGTCCGCAGTGAAAAAATGACCGACTACCGCTAATGGTGGTGGATTGTCAAAAGCATATTCAGAGGAAGATGTTGGTGATGTGGATGGAGCCTTGCCATTTCCAGTAATTTCTTTATAGCCGTAGTGATTGAGGATCTCTTCTAGTATGGGACCCAATTCTTTCTTTTTGATAACATATGATGATCCATTAATGAATCTAAATTTATTATTAGGCACGTATTTTGTATTGATAACTTTTTTATGCTCTTGGATGACGAAATGCAAATTGAGAATATTAGGAAATAAACTATGGGATTGGTTTCTAAAATCCAAAATGGAAACACCCACTTCTAAAGGGGTCTTTTGACGCAACTCATGTACTTCGAGATCAATAGAGATCAACACTGTCTTTCTTTTATGAATCCAATTGATCCAGTTCTTCAAAAGTTGGTATTGCTGGTGATCTATGGCTTGCCTGGTTTTACGATAAAAGTCTAATTTGAAGTCGATCTGCAGAAGCGCTTGTTTCAAAAAATATTCAGGTGATTGGGATGCGTTATCTAGAAGCTGTGCGAGGTTGTGTGTAATTCTATTTTGGGTTGAAACAGTATTGCCATTTGGTCCTGCTGTGGCTGCTGCAGCTGACGCTATTTCTAATGGTAATGAGGCTAATCTATCTTCAGCAGCCGATGAATTCTTGGTAGAATTCTGCAGGGTCTCTTTGACAGGGGCCCTACTTGATAAAACTTCAGGTGCATTCCCTAATGGCACAACATTGATCTTATCATATTTGACGTTGATAAAAGCTTTAGGGCTAGCAAAGTAAAACCGTTTGAATGTATATCTTATCATCGTGGTAATTTGCTAATGTTGATAAAGAAAGCGTTGAACTTCTTAGCTTAGCAAAATATGAAGGTCTGGGCATGGATTTCTCCTGGATGTATTTCTTTAAAAAAGATTCAATAATCAGCAAAAGGCATAAGCAAGCTAATGTACGGTAAAAATGAGTGTCACTTCAAATTGCCACTGGTGAAGGCTGGAATTTTGAGATCAAAGGGCTTTATTTCAGCTCCATGGTAAGATCACGAAAATGAAAAAAAAACAAAGCTTGTCAGCTGACCTTGGTGCCCTGCAGGAAATGGCTTAACATCGATTCCCCGAATCAGCATCAGCCACGAGACTGTTCCACTTAACATGTGGGATTCAGGAACGCTGATCCACGGGCTAGCAGTATAGTTCTGGACCATTAATCTTGGCAAGGGACCTTTCCTTTCGGACTGGGGAATGTGTGGATACGTCTCTGCCCATCTGACGCTTCTCTGTTCTGGTACTATGATGAGTTGCTTCTCTATCTTTGTTTTTTTGTTTGTTTTACGGAAGGTAGAAGGGCCCTTGTACTGGAACCAAATCATTGTAAAAGCCCAATAATAATAAATTTCAAAGAAAGGATAAGTTCAGAAGAACGAGTAATACTCTCAACCGCCATCCTTTTTCTTTTATTGCTTAAACAATATGGTTGAGTGCGATAATGAAAGAACATTTCGAAATTCACGTATTCCAATCAATCAAGAGTGTATACGACTCATATTTTATCTATCCCGAATAAAGTAGTTTCCCAGTTTCTGCCTTAAAATTTCCAGATTAATTGGGTTAGACTCAAATTGATTCGTGATTATTTGATTCTTGGCTCGCCGCAGCTGTCTTAAAAGGCAATTGAGGATGCAGCAACATGCATCGGGGACATCCAAATCTCCCATGAAATTTAATAGGGTTTTTCATGAAAGAAACACTAGAATACTTCAAAAGGTGCCCTACAGCAGTATATAAAAAGTTAGAAGACCTCTTCTAAAAGACTATTTTTTGGTCATTTTTTTGTTCAGTTCATTCTATACCATTCTATTTATCAATAGTTTTTTTTTCTTATCACCATAATCATTTCTGCGCTTTGACTTCTTTTCTCATTTTGATCTATAAATTTTCGCTTTTATATCACAATGAAACTTTCAACCACCATTTTAACCTCTCTTGCAGTCATATCTGTCACTAATGGGCTAGTTATTCCTCAAATCAAAAGATCAGCCATTGTTGATCTGCTCGAAGAGTTCCCAACCATTGATAAGAGAGATACAGATTCTGGAAACTCAACTTTTGCGCCGCTTTATACTACAAAAAACAATGTTCCACACCGTTACATTATCGTCTTCAAGGACCAAGTCAAAGCTTCTGACATTGACACTCACAAACAAAGAATTGCTGCTACTCAAAAATCCAAAGTTGCCTCATTAGACAGCACACATCTGTTTATTAAAGCTACCAGCGATGGGTCCAAAAGTGGTATCGATTTTGATTTTGACATCGAAGATGCTTTTTCTGGTTATGTAGGTTATTTTCTTGATGATGTTATTGACGAAATTAAAAACGATAGCAACGTTGCCTTTGTTGAAGAAGATGGCTATGTTAAATCTTATGCCGCTACTACTCAAACTGGTGCACCATGGGGGCTTGCCAGAATTAGTACTAAAAGCTCATTGAATGGTGCTAGTACTGGTAAATACGTTTATGATTCTGCTGGTGGTGACGGTGTCACTTCTTACATTATTGATACTGGTATTAACACTAGCCACAAAGATTTTGAAGGCAGGGCCAGCTGGGGTGAAACTTTTACTGATGACAGTGATGCAGACGGTGTGGGTCATGGTTCCCATGTTGCCGGTACCATTGGTTCTAAAACCTATGGGGTGGCTAAAAAAGCCAACTTGGTTGCAGTTAAAGTCTTAGACAATTCCGGTTCAGGAACAAACTCTGGGGTCATTAAGGGTATTCAATATGCTGCTTCGCAACACAAAGCCAATAAAAATAAATCTGGCTACAAGGGGGCAACAGCAAACATGTCTCTCGGTGGCCTGAAAAGTACTGCTGTGAACAACGCTGCTAATGCTGCTGTAGATGCAGGAATCCATTTTGCTGTCGCTGCTGGTAATGAAGATGAAAACGCATGTTATAGTTCTCCTGCTAGTGCAGACAAAGTTGTCACTGTTGGGGCTACTAATAACGATGACTCAAGGGCTTATTTTTCCAACTATGGTAAGTGCGTTGATATTTTTGCTCCTGGCGTAGATGTGTTGTCTGTATGGATTGGGTCCAACAGCGCTACCAATACCATTTCTGGTACTTCGATGGCTACTCCTCATATTACTGGATTGTTGACTTACTTTTTATCATTGGCCCCAAGTTCTTCTTCTGAATTTAGTGCTAGTGCTTCTTCGCTAACTCCGGCTCAGTTGAAGAAAGCTATTATTGCTTACGGTACTCAAAATGCCATTTCTGATGTTTCTGGCTCTCCAAATGTTTTGGCTTACAATGGTGCAGGGGGTGACTTGTCTGACTTCTGGGCTAGTATTTAGTTGTCATTGAATTTGGAGAGAGAGTTAGCTCTTTAACTGTTCCTGCTTCCACTTCCAGGCTTCTGGTGTTAGTGCTTGCGTATGCCTGGCATCTTTTACTTTTCCTTTTTATTTTTCCTTTCTAACAGTTTGCCTAGCTATGGTTTTTTAAACTTTCACTGTTCTGATATTCTTTTCCATTAGATAAAGTTTTGTTTCCTGTCTTGTGGTTTTTCTCTTATTTCCTCATTTTTTCTTCTATCACATATATGTTTATGAATGCGACTTCCAGGGACTGTACCTTTTGGCATTGTATATTGCTGGCACCATAATTATTACCTCAAAACAACACTCCGTCAAACGCAGCGCGGCGCGAAAAAAAAATTAAACACGCCAAAAAAAAAGAAAAAGAAAAACCTGTCAAAGTCGACATACGTCAACATGCATGGATTCTGTAATTACCATAGACCGCAATATTTATTTAGCTGATTAATTAAACCCAACACAAAAATCTGCACAAAAAGCGACGAACTTACAAGAGGTACGAAATGAAAAAAAAAAAAATTAAAAATAAAAAAAGAAAAGGGATATTCGGGTCGCGTAAATTATTGAAAAAAAGAAACAAAAGGGGAATTGTACACACAATACATACAACCCGTACGAAAATTTAAAATTGGCGTGGGAATTTAGTAAAACAAAAGAGAATCAGTAAAACGAACATCGGAAGGTATAGTTAGTAGTAGTGTACAAAAGCAAATAGAATAATAATTAACAGCTCATTTAAGCCAACTCTGGGAGAGTGATGGCGCCTGGCCCGAAAGTTGGTTCACCACCCAAAGTACCGAAAACATCACCTAAGTAATTGTCAGAATCGAAAGAGTTAGTCTCGTACAAGCTAGCCCAGTTAGCTATGACATCATTAACAAATGGCAAACCAGCTCTATAAATGTTCTCAATAGCGACATAACTTCCACCTTGAGAAACATTGTTGAAAAAGTTGACAGTATCATCAGCATATTTTGGTGGAGCTCTAGCGAAATCAGAAATGGTTCTTAAGATGACGATTCTTCCAAAATCAACAAAACCGAACAAGTGGGCTCTCATCATAGATTCCAACGTAGCATTATCTTCTTGAGCCGTGCTGCAGTAAGTTGCAGTACCATTGGTCATGATACTGGTCAAGTTTTGAAAGTATTCAGACAAAATAGTGCCGGTCCAGTAAGTGTCAGAAGTAAGAACATCACATTTGACAGCACTTGGCGGTTGACTAGCTGGTTGTGACTCGTTGAACAATTTTCTGAACTCTTCATTACCAGTAGTACCGTTTGCCAATTGTACTTCAGAAGCCAAGTCAAAGGCTCTGTCCCTAAGCTTACCGTTGACTCTAAAGATTTCAGAACCGTACCATTCTTCTGGGTAAGCTAATGGAGAGTCGGTATCGTATGGGAAGTAACCGGTGGTCCAATTGTATTTTGGCAACACTTCTCTAGAATCGATTTGATATTCAAGGGCAACTTGCACAGAGTACTCGGCAAAGGTGGCCGATCCCAAAGTAACAACATCTGGCTCACCACCACCAATGCCGGCAATCAAGAAGTAGGTTTTGCTAAGGTCGAACAATGGACTGAGAGTTAAAGCAGATACACTGGTAGCAGCATTGATTTCACTTTCACCGGTAACAAATTGACAGATACTGTAGTTGGTAACACAATGGACAGTTGGAAATAATGGGGAAAGACCTGGAACGGTAATGTTGTGGACAAAATCAAGTTTTTGTAGCCAGATGGTTTCGTAAGTGAACATGGAGATGATAAAGACCTTTGGTTTGATGGCGTTTGGCAATTTGTAAAGTTTGTTGTAGTCAATTGAGGTGGAAGTTGGGTCAACAGTAGAACTGCTGCTGCTGCTGCTGCTGCTGCTGCTGCTACCGCTGTCGCTGTCGCTGCTTGGGCTGGAAGCTAGAGTACCGGAAGCTGCTTCACTAATTGCTGACGCAGAGTACTTATCATCGGAAACTGCAACAGTAGTTTCAGCACCAGTTGATTGTGAATTACTAGTACTGGCATAAACGGTAATAACCTCAGTGGTTGTGTGACTCAAAGTGGTGGTTAATGAAGAGTTATCGGCAGATAAGGTTGTGGTGTTGCCAAAGTTGAAGGAATCTCTCTTAAGCACGAGGTTGGCGCTGGCCAAGGAGGCATATAAACAAAGGGCCGACAATTTCATTGTGGGTTGGTGAGAATTAAAAAATTGTTGTTAGGGGGGAGACTTATGTATTATTGGCAGTTCCTATGATTGTAAGTCCTTGATTGACAATAGGTAAAAGCTTTTTGCAACAATAGCTGAAAGAGAGTGACAATAATTTTTGGAAGAAAACGAGTGACTTGTGGAGATAAAACGAAGGTCAATTGTCAGCTAGTGGTGACAGAAAACAGAACAAAGGAAATTTTTTTAATTTTTTGAATGGACTAATCCACAGAAGAGCAGCGGGGCCCCCCATGTGTTTATATATATGTCCCCATGCTTAAAGGATCTCAAATAATCACAGTGATTGATAATAATCTTTGGCTGATCGCTGTTTCGCACTGCAAAAGTAAACAACATGGAAAACTCGTGTGTGCAGTAGGTCGCATTTCAATGCTTGGCGATACGTTGAGTCCTTTGTCAAAAAATGCAGTGTCTTGCAGCGACACGCAGCGGGAGAAAAGCACGGTGCGTCACAAAAACGAAAATTTCAGATTGCAGCCAAAAACATTTTCCTCTCTCCTAATAACCATCAATATAGACACTCATACTCTGTACAAAATAGGTAGGGAAGGGAAAGCCTACCAGGATACACGTCTTTCTTAATGATGTTGTTATTCTCAAAAGCTGGTGACCCTCCCAGACGAGACGATGCCAGCGTGCATAACTCACTAGAGTAATTTTTTCTTTTATAAAAAAAAATTATTTTATTAATATTCAGTGTAGCACTAAAATTTGCTGACAAAACCTAGCCAATTGGTGGGAAAAAAAAAAAAATTCAAGATTTGATGTTGGTATCGATAACAATAGTGCTAGTGCCCTAAGTTAACGCTTTCTAGCAGCTGTACTAGTGCTGCGCCGGCGATCAGAAACAGTGGCTGCAGCCACTTGCTAAGCCGGATTTTCCTATATTGCACTTTGGTGACTCTAACGAGCTGTGATATTGAAGTAAAAGGGGAAAATTTTTCATTAAAAATTCAAATGGGTGCGTACGGTTCGAGGAAAAGAGTGAGAGAGAGATCAATTACGGAATACGCTTTTCTATAAAGAGAATTACTACTGCTTTCATACTTACTTAGCATTTTAGCCTAGCAAAGTTGGCGGATAAGTACATTATTTGATAAGAAGCAGCAGCTATAAGACTATAAAAGGAAGAAATGGCTATCTTTGCATGATATTGAGTTAACTGGTGAATGTTCCTTGATCAATGAACCACTTCCACCACCTTTGGATGCCATTTCAGCAGATTTTACTATAAGTACGGCACAATTTTTCTACCATTTAAAGGATCCGCTTGGGGAAGGTAAAATCGACAAAAACTGAGACATTTGTAAGCCATGGCAGGCAGGTTTTGTAGACCAGTAGACCAGTAGATTGATAGATTGATCGCACTTATCACTTGACATCCCTAGCAAAGAGATTATCTTTTGAAATAGCGGATTAGTGTGAAAAGGGAAATTGTACCGAGGCATGCCGAGGACAATTTAGTGACAATAGACTGGAGCATAATAGACGCTAATGGACTCAATGGAAGGTTATTAAAGAAGTGTAAGACGCAGAATAAAAGAAAAAAATATGACTTTCGTCAAAAGCGAGTTCTATAACATGATTGTCAGTAGTTCTCTTCAATATGAGCTTTTGGACGGCAAATTCATTATAGCAAACCGCGCCCCGAACGACACAACACAGACACTCCTCTTTTTTTATGAGCTCTTTAATATACAGTTCTCCTCAAGGCATGCTACAGTTTGTTCATCTTTCTTCAATCTTTTATTTTTTATTTTTTACTTTTATTGCAAGTTTCTTAACAGACTAGCAAGCCTTGTAAAACTGCAAAAAGCAACTAGAGCTAAGGTCGATCAACGACATCTAGCCAATATTTGCAAAATGTCTATTCCTCTCTCTCTCGTCTTGCTTCTACAGAACCAAAGGTTTTTGTCTACCAACAGAAAAACATTGCCACTATAAATAGACTGAGAGGAGGTCTTCATTTTCGTTTATGACTTCATTGATAGTGTTCCTGCAGGGAGCCCAGGCTCATAACCCGAATCCTAAGTTCCACCAAGCAAAAAAAAGCTAACGCAGCCAGAAGGAAATTTGGAAAAAAGAACTGAACAGATCACAACAAGCGATCATCAATCGAATCAAGTCTCATCGAGTAGCCTGCATTATTGTCTCCCTTCCTTCCATCGCTGATATACAAAGTGATTTGAGCATTTGTTAATATTATAGCAAATACAAACGAGATAGTCCAAACAAGCGATCCAAGTCACTGTTAATTGATATCAATATCACACTACTATGTTGCTTTGGAATACGTTAGCCACTTTGGTGTTTGCCTTTATAGCGTGTGCTCATGAGCCCGAGGAGAAGATTACAACCGATGCGAAATTATCACTTCCTAAGCTAGTCGACCTAACCAATGCTAAGCAGCTTAATGACTGGGAAGTGAGAGGAAGTGCCAATCTTGAAAAAGGCAGACTTCTTTTGACTCCAGAGAAGTCTGGTCGTCATGAAGGTTCAATTTGGAATAAAAATTACAAGCTTGATAAGAATTCATGGTCGATTGATTTTGTCTTTAGAGCTCTTGGGGCCACTGGCAAGACTGGCAACGGGTTGGTGTTCTGGCTTCTTAATGATTCACAGAGAAATGTGGAAAAATTGGTGCATAGTGATACTACCTTGTACGGTGGCCCATCGAGATTTGATGGGTTGGCTTTTGTTATTGATAGTAATGGTCCATTAGGCAGTACTTTGCGTGGGTATGCCAATGACAACTCCAAAAGATTTGACAGTGATGACGGTGAATTTTACAAGCAAGAATTTGGCAAGTGTATTATTGGATACCAGGACTCTCAAGTGCCTTCAACGGTGAGAATCAGTTATGATCAATACAAGTACCAACTTAGAGTTTCTATTGACAACAAGATTTGTTTCGAAAGCAACCAATTCAAGATTCCAGAAAATGAAAATAACTTGATTTTGGGGATGAGTGGTAAGAGCGTTGCTAAGCAAGAAGCTTATGAAATTTTCAAGATTAGTGTTTACGATTCAGTTTTCCAATCAGAACAAAAATATGATGAAGTGGAATTAGCTGCTCAACCAGTGGTAATTACCAAGAACCCAGACGGTTCTATTGCTAGTCGGACCACTGGTCTTCCACCTCCTCCTAGACAAAACATTCCAGGTGCAGGTGCCGGTGCAGGTGCAAATGCAGCTGGTGGTGCTGGAGGCAATCCAAACCAAGAAGGCGTTAATAGTATTCTTAGAAGAATCAATGCATTGGACAGCCAAGTATCACTCAGAATATCGGAAGCTTTTGCTAAGCAAAATGCCGAGAAAATTGGTCTTGAAAAGAAGATTGAACAACTCAGTTCTCATAATGATGTTTTGGAAAAATACTTGAAGGAAGTTGACAGAAAATTGCATAGTTTGGTATTATCTGAACAAGACAAAAAATTGGAAAAAGAAAGCTTCAGAAAAGCAGCTTTGGAAAAAGCTCACGAAGAAAGAAATTCTACAGAAAAATTGTTCAACCGTATAAAGACATTTATCTACGTGTTGTTGTTTTTGGTTATCGTGCTAGGCACTTTCCTTTACAGACTCAGAAATGAGATTAAGCATAGCAAATTACTTTAGGGTTGTTGCATCTAAGAGAGAATGAAAAAAACAAAAACAAAAAAAACAAACAACAAAAGACAAAAAACAACTTGATGATACTTGCTAAAATACCTGAATATTAGAAGAATGCTTACAATAGAAGATATCAAGCCACTCACTCAATAAGATATAAATACCTGCCTTCAATTAGAATAATTTTTACTTTAACTTGAGCTGAAATAAA
>JXWR01001888.1_pt1 | contig 24164 bp, 15 predicted proteins | sample 315541 | NCBI WGS metagenome assembly JXWR01 (sample SAMN03273951, study PRJNA271842) | soil metagenome | isolation source: rice field ambient CO2 | place: India: CRRI Experimental farm Cuttack,Odisha-753006 | collected 2013-12-17
TATATATAATTGGAAAAACAGAATACTTTTATTTAGCGATATGTAACATAAGTATAGGAATATCCCTACCTAATTTATTCTCGACTGTGACTTCCCTGTTAGAAAGATATTGGCATTCAGTTTACTACGACACTACCTGAAAATTGACTATTTAATCAGAATTGATCGCTATTTTCCGAGTTAGTTTTACTTAGTTCATATATCCATCGCTTGATCTACCAATCAGCATCACTACATAGATAAGTTTCACCTAAATAACTACAACTGAACTATACTGTATATACTATATAGATAAGTTTATCATGCTATATTTTCTATCATTTATGTAGAAATAATAAATTTGTCTTGTGTGTGAAAACAAAAAATCACACTACAATATGAAGTTGATTTCTCTTTATGTAATAATTTTTTAACGAAATATGGTAAAACTGGAAGAAAAGATAAATCACTTATAAATAATATTATTGAGTGAATATTATGCAATTCACTTGCTTTTTCAACACAACCAATAGCGTAAACATACATGACATATTATAAACCAGATATAGTTATATTAGAATAGAAAACATTTTTATCTCTTTAAAACGTCTGTTAGCTGTACCGTTACTCCTAAAAGAATTAAAAATTCCATTAGAGTTTATTTAAAGCTATATTTTATAATAGAAACAAGTTAAATACGACCAATTACATTACAGAGCTACTTTACTTCATAACTAAACTTACAGTATATTGATTTCCCTTCACTACTAGAGGAGAGGACAACAGAATCAGTGCTGCTCAAAGGCGATGCCTTCAGGTATGTGTAGTGGGTCCAATTAGTATGCTTTCCGTTGTCACTCGTGCTGGGCAGTCTCACTACACCGATTTGGACTCCATGGTTACTTAAATTGTAAATTTTCTAAACTTGCCAAACCTGGAAATATACTAATGTGTTTTTGTGGCGTAGTGTTTTATTATTTTTTATTATCAAAACAAACCTTTTATTAATTTATGTTTGTTTTTTTCTTTATATATGACTTTAACGCAAAACAATAAGTTTTTTAAAACACTATTTCATAAGGTATGGATTGTTTCGGGAACACGACTAGCTGACAAAACAGTAAATGGGAAAGAGTCTCCACACGGTAATTGTTGCGCATTACCTTTTTCAATTTACAAATAAAAAAACCAACTGTGGATGAATCGAAGGGCAAGTTTTTTTTTACTTAAATAAACATATTCTGTAACAGAAGACTAAGAACAATTCATCCAATTCTCTTTCTTTTGTTACTTCGGATTTCCATTGTGTAGGACCTCAAGTGTAAGTTGTGACCACTTATTTACGAAATATATTGTCATCAACCACGATACTCGATACTGGACTATTTAACCAAGAGTGTCCGCGGTTTTCAATTTGATTGTATATAAGCAACACATAATTGCTTGATATACCAATCACTCGTACTACACCTATATAGAGAAAAAGCAATATGGAACAGCTTGGCTGCGTAGTCAGTGTTAGAAAAGTTTTCTTTGAGATATGAATTCTTGTAAAGAACCCAGTTCATAGATAGCAGACTTGAAATTACAGTTCTGGGGAAAGAAAGTTTTGTATATAGTAGTCATAAGAGTATGGGTTAAAAAAAAAGGAGCATTGAGAATAAACTGCTTTTTCAAAAATTGGTTTCTTTAAAAAAAAAAGATAAGAAAAAAAAATCAAAAAAGAACAAAAACCAAAAAAGAGCAAAAAAGAAAAAAGAACAAAAAACATCACCAATTAAAATAATTCGAAAATAAAAAAAGAGAAAAAATCATACCATAAAATGCAAACACTATAATTACACCTTTTCTATTGATTTTTCTTCCAAGTGCTCTGTAGTAGCTTTTGGATCATCTCTAACCTCTTCCACCACTTGTTCAAACTTTGTGCTTCCCACCTTAGTCTTCCATGGGCGTGGACCATCCTTAGTAAACAATTCATCAATTTCTTCTAAAGTTTTCTTTGCAGTTTCTGGAAATGTGAAAAAGATATGAATAGTAGCATATGTGTTAAAAACACCAAACATTATAAATGTTCTCCAACCAATATTATTGAATGCTGGTGGCACATAGAATGCCAAGGCAAAATTCATACTCCAATTAGTAGCTGCTGCCGCTGCCATACCTTTGGAACGAAGATATAATGGGAAAACTTCAGGACAGTAAACCCAAGCAGTTGGTGCCCAAGTAAGAGAATAGAAAAAAGTAAAAAGGTAAGAAAATGCCATCACTGTTCTTGAAGCGCCTGGAGAGTTTTTCAATGTGATGTGAATATTTTTATTACCGCCAACTTCGTCAACGTATTCACCTTTTGCTGCCAAAACAGCGCCGATAATGTACATGCAAATTGCCATAGTTATACCACCCCATATCATCAATGGACGGCGTCCAACCTTATCCATTATGAAAAGTGTTGGAAGTGTAAAAACTAAAGAAATCACATAATTCATTGAAGAGGAAATTAAATTCACGGACCCAGTAAGCCCTGCCATTTGGAAAATATATACCACATAGTACATCACCACATTACCACCAGTTAATTGTTGGAAACATTGACAAAACATGGCGGTGAAAGTTCGGAAAAAATTCTTTTTTGTGTAGAGTTCCATAAAAGAGTTAGATTTTGTGCTTTCAATTTCCACCATTTCTCTAATTTCCAACATTTCTGCTAATACTTCTGCATCATTATTATCACCTTTTGCATGAACATTAGCAAGCACTTCCATTGCTTCTTCCCATCTTCCCTTTGAAGCCAACCATCTTGGGGACTCAGGCAAGCAAAGCATAAAAAATAATAAAATGAGGGCTGGAATTACTTGCAATATCCATGGAATTCTAAAGCTAGCTGTCCCATCGATGAAAGAACAACCATATCCAATATAGTACATGATGACTTTACCCCAGTCGATAGCCCATTGCTGACAGCCAACAATCTTTCCTCGAACTGTTCTTCTCGAAACCTCACTCAAATAAACTGGCACCTGAGAGGAAGTAAATCCAACTGTAATACCATTGCATATTCTTCCAACAATTAACATAGGCACATTTTGTGCTGCAGCAGTAAGCACACAACCAATGATCCAAAACACGCAACTTAACTGGATGGTTTTACGTCGACCCAAATGATCACAAACTGCGCCTGATAATATCGATCCAAAAAGTGATCCAGCAGACATGCTGGCAGTGATACCCCCTTGTAAAGTTGAGTCTGGTTCATTGAAGTATTTAGTGTATTGTGGAGTGCCAATGATGGCAGACATTGAGGAGATATCAAAGCCAAAAAGCGCACCGCCAACAGTGGCTATAGTGGCGATAACATAGGTGTTATAGAAGACCGGCAATCTCATATTTGCTAGATATAAGTGTGCAAAACAACTTTGATACAATGTTCAATCTGCCACATGAGATCAAGAACAGAGATCCTCAATAGCATCTATATATAAGCTTGGCCGGCAATAATGAGGACGAGAAGATGATTAATGACCCACAGGAGGCTGCATATGTACCCCATACGTCCAGTTTTAATTACGATCACGAATGACATCAGGAAGACAAAACCACGACCAGACCAAAACAGCAATTCTTGGTTCGCAAAAAGGTTCAAGTCCCCGGGGCTTGGCCGGTTTGCGGCTTTAGACACGGAGTTGGGTTTTACTTTAAATATGCCAAAGGCTACATAAACAACAACAGCAACAACAATAGTTCAAGCAGAAGGTGTCGGCTAAAATGATAACGTCGCGTAAAGTGAATCCCCGCTGAGGATACGAAATCCTTTCAGTTTTTAGCTTGCTAGGATCTTAGATCTTTGGTTGGGATTCAATTCAATTTATGATAGCCGCAAATATCCCAGCAAATAGTCGGAGAAACCCCATGTGCTTATTCCGATCCGCAAAGATATGGCATTGAACATGAGCCATTGTATTCCGGATTTGCTGTATATATACGCCCTCGTTTCCCGCAGTACGTGGCATATCATCTTTGTCTCGATACACACCTTTACAAGGCCAAGATAGGATCATTTACTGTCGGCTGACAAGAAGAAAAAAAAAAGCAACATGTCACTTTGACACCTTAACATCGTGCCAATTCTAGAATATCAAATATATACCTAGATGCTGACACAATAATAGTCCACACAAAATTTAGTACCTTCCCGGAGGTTATGCAAACACAAGATTGTCTGGCTGAATGGAGAACATGCCATGTTTTACTAATCACATTATGATACGATCTAAATTGGAAAAATACACACCACTTTCTCCTCGAGATATTGGGGTCAAATCTATCAGATATACTAGCGATAGTATCATTCCTCCATTGATGTCTGTCATATTGGCCTTGTGGGGTCATATATATTCCTGCCATTCTGCACCACGTGCTCCTCGTAGCTATTTCTCTTTAAACAAATAGATTATCATTTGACACATATGGATATAGACAAATCAAACTAGACGGTGGCCTAAAATTTCTAACTACATGCTTCCTTCTGTTTCTTCATTTGTTAGCTTCATCGCACCGTACACAGAGAACACACATATAAAAATGCAACATTCAAGCAAATTAATGGAAATAAAAAAAAAAGAAAAAAAATTCCTTCATCCATTATTAATTAATATACATTCTTTGATCTATTGCATTGCCTTAGGAATAATAAAAATCACTAGCTACCAGTACTAATTCATCATAACTGTATTCCATTTCACTACTAACACTTCCAGCAATTGAACTATTTGAATCCTTTGAAACATCATATTGTTTCTGTGAAGTAGGACCAGAGTTATTCAACAAAGACAAAAATTTCTTGAATCGTTTACTATTATCTTCGGTGTCTTCAAAATCAACACCACTTATTTCCAAAAAGTTCTTCGTAGTTGCTGCTTCTCCATCAGCTTTTGGTTCACCGGTGCTGGAATTATGTGTAGTATACAAATCAATGATAATGTTATTGTAAATAGAACTCAAAGGCACCAATTGCAATGATTTCTTGATGTCAAATAATTGCTCCATGTGAGCTTTTGTTTCTTCGGTAACTCCAGAAAACTGTAGTCTATTAGTTAGCAAATTTATGGTATCTAACCATAACGTAGCATTGCGTTCGGTTTCCGTATAAAAAGATAATAATATTTCGTTATTTGATTTGCCAATTAATTTAATCTGGGTAATGACATTTTTGGAAGAAATAAAAACTTTATTAGCCGCAGCAAACTTTTGGTTACCAGAAGCTGCAACTTGCAATGATCGGTACCTGTCTCTTGAGAAAGTGAAATTTCGATCATATCCCAATGGTTTTTGTGTAAGAATCTTATCAGCGGTGACTTTTTTGATTGAGTGGATAAATATTTTTTTGCAATCATCGCTGTTTTCAATTATATCATTAGTAATTGATTTGACATCCACATTGACGGGTATTTCCTTGTACATGATATAGTTCCTATTAGGGGACAATGCAATAAAAATCTTGGGAGCCGCTTTTGATCTTTGACGGCTGCTGAACTCAGTCGGGTTTTGAGTAAAACATGCCATACCTTTGTTTAATTCCATTAATTTTTCATTTATAAAGAAAACTTTCAAACTATGGATCAACACTTCATTATAAGTTTGCAAGTCTTTGAAATTCATAAAATCCAAATATTGATCATCTTTCAAGAATCGTAACTGGATCTTTCTAATTTTATCATAACTTAACTCAGTCACTAATCTCTCGGACGCCTTTCCGAATTCTTTAATGGTGGTTAAATTCAAATTCAAGTATTGAAGATCAATTTTGAGTAAATTTATAATGAACCCTAAATCATCTGGGTTATCATTTGTCGCACCAGAATTCAGCCAGTAAATCAAAGACTTGTTCAACAATGTTAGCAATAACTCATCAGTGTAAATTTTGAACTTACTAATTGCGGAAAAGTTAGGATTTGAAATGGTGAAAAACTTGTATTCCAAGAAATTTGCAAGCTCAAATACAAACTTCCAAATTGGATATCCATTTGCAAAATTTCCTACTAAACAATGTTGCTTTTCGCAATTTATCTTAAATTCTCTTGATTCAGGATTCTTTAAAAACACATTGATGGTGATGAGAACCAAAACATGATACCTTTTGCTAAGATACAGCTTTGGATTTGAGGTGAAATCCATTTTTTCAAAAATTTGCTGCTCAGTTAATCCTTTTATTTTGAAATATGCCAAAGTCTTAGTACTGGCACAAATATCCGAGAGCAATTTATTATAAGTAGGACTATTATCTATGGTATACTTGGTAGTGGCAATCAACTGGAAGCAAAGATAAATAGTATGGCTCATTTCTGCAAATTTGGACATGAAATTGGCCACTGGAAGCACATTGTATTTATAAATCAAATGTCTAATGACCCGAGGCATGTCAACTTCCCGAAGAAGAATTAATGAGGCTAAAGTGTATTCAGCGTTGCATTTGTAAGTCATTACTATATACAAGCTTGCCAAAAATTGGATGGTTATTATACACGTATTTTGATCTTTCAGATTGAATCTGGGAATAACGTTTGCTAAAAATTGCTTGTTTTTGTAAAGTATTGATAGAAAAAGTCGGTAAGAGTCATTGTTGTTATTGTGAATTGTGGTCTGTTCTGTGAAGAAATCGCCTCTCAAGAAAGTGATAACAATATTGAAGGGAGCATTGTCTAAAGGATGACGGATGGAATATCTAAGTAGGTTTTTCAAAAAATCCTTGTCATTGAAAAGAGCTTGATTCTCATCTGAAGCAGGAATGAAATGCACCAAAGCAGATAAAGCAGCGACAGATTCATGAGGATTGACATGTAATTGTTGCTTGAAAGCCAGCACAAGAGTGGAAGATACTGATATGGGGAGTTTCTCGTCGGGTTGATTTCGTTTAAATTCTTTAAGGTAAACCTTCAACTCCTTGCTTGTAGCTGGAAGACTCATTTTTGGATATTGAAGATCAAGGATTGATAATTGAGAGTTGAGAAGTTCGAGAACTGAGCGATACAGAGATGACTATGCTAGCTGATGTGGAAAGGGGTAGGGGTATACTAGTTTGACACACACTCAACTTTCGAACAAAAAACAACAGTCAGCAGCAACAGCAGCAGCAGCTAGAGAAATAGATATACCTTGAACATGAGCCAGAGAAAATTCTCCTACAGAAACAATAGCTGGAATTAATAGGAGTGCCGCGATGACTTTGGGTGAGATTTATGACCGTCGGGGAAGTACTACTAAGCGCACGCCGCCATACTACACTGAGACACCGCCTGAGCTTACACTATAACGATTTACGAGTAGATTGAAACATTAAATGGTCCCGGTTCGGTAAGCAATAGCACTCTAATAGGAATGTAGTCTTAAAACCGTATCATGGTAGTGCCCAATACGTTTTTGTTTGCCGTTACACGCTTGAGAGTACGTGAAACAGCCGAACGACTATCTGTGGAAATATTGAAATATTAGTTACCACTGGCCACATTGCTAAATGAATAATATCTGTTGGCTTATATCGTAGTGTATTCCCTAGAGAGTATGTGTACTAGCAGCTAATCGAAGAAAATTTTTTTCTTCTACGCCTCCTGCTTCTGCGTCTGCTTTCAATCAATAATAATTTTCCAGGCGGCATAAATTAGTGGTTTCCGGGGGAAGGACAAGAACCAATCAATTGACAGAAGACATCCTTTTTTACTCATTGTGGGGGGCTTCCCAACGCAGTGCCACGGCAGCCCATTGTCGTAGTTCATGCACATGTATAGTGATACCTGAAATTTTTTCAGCTTTTAACTTGACTCAATTGACTAAAATGCATTTTGCAAAATTGGCTTTACAACTATTGAAAATATACATTGTCTCAAGTTGGTAAGAAACCCTAAGCGGGCTTTACACTATAATTCAGGCAATATAAAACAAAACGCAGATCACTGCGATAACCTGTAAACAAGCACACAGTGTATTCCTTCGAGGCCGTGTATTTTGTCTCATTTTTTTTCTTTTTTGACTGCATTTGCTTGATGGTTCGCTGCTGCAGTCATGGGTTGGCGTGTTGTTGTTCCCATTCTCGGTAAATTCCTCGGAAAAACAGAGAAAAAAAATTTTTCAAGGAAAAACTCGTAAATCCGGCTTTTTACTAAAATACTTCGCGTCCTTTGGGAGGCCATTATTCTAAAGCAGTTTTCTCCAGTTGGAAAACCACCTACTTTATAAAATACAACAAAATTATTGTGCTGAGAGGAGAACTTATGTTCTATTTAAAAGGTAGATCATCATACGACGCATAATCGTAAGTATAGTCAATATCTACACAATAGACATTAGGAGAAGTGGAAAACCAACCAATATTATCGTATTTATTAAAATGATCAAATTAGGATGAAAACAAAAAAAAGACAAACAATAAAAACTTATATAGGAAAACGTCATTATGTAGTTATGACATAGTAATAATATAGTAAAGTTTATGTCAGTACGGAGAAAATAAAATACACCAGTTATGACTAAAAACATAAAGGGGAAAAATAAGGTATTATAAAAAAAGGTAAAGAAACAGAAAAAATTTCTCATCGCATTCATAAAATTTGTTCAAGTTAATTTCTAGTTGTTTTGAGCTTAAAATTGAATCCCACTGAGGAGTCCGCTTAGCTCATCATTGTCAATATCTCCGGTTTCCGCAAGAAACTCTTCAACCCCTAATAAAACATTCTCACTAAACAATCCATTCTCTGTAAACACCAATCCTTCCTGATTGGCTTCCATTACTGAAGATTGTCTTCTTTTTTTAGTAGTAGTGGCGGCGTTATTAGCGCTAGTAACAGCTGGCTTATTGTTGATGATAAATTTGGAATCCTTCGGCTGCTGCTTGAGAAGATTTTGCTTAAGATTTCTTCTAATTTTGTTTGAATTACTCACACTATGTGCCCTAAATGATCTGGTTTTACTATTGGACCGTGACCTGATGTTATCATGATTGCCAGCATTGCTACTATTATTAACCACTCCGCCATTACTACCACCATTGTTACCGTTAAGATTGTTACTCAGAAAACTAGTTCTTGATGCCACAGCAGCCGCTGCTGCATTAGAGTATCTTCTGTTAAATTCTGTAGCACTAGTTCCGGCGATATTGCTGTTGTTACTTGATGAACTCTTGTTTCTAAAGGCTGTCAACGGAACCTTGCGTTTGTTCAAACTGTTGTTGCTAGTCAATGCAGTCCAATTGATACTATCATCAATGTTTTCTTCAAGCTCACTCAAATTAAAGAATTCGTCAAACTTCAAATCAGATCCAATACTAACATTTCTCTTATGAATTGCATTATTGCCACTACTTGACCCAGATTTTCCGTCTATTCCAACACTGCCTGATGATACAGTGTAACTGCTATTGCTATTCTTAGTGTATGGTAAAACGGATCTTGTAGTCAAACCATCAATAATTTCAAATGGTCGATCTTTAGCTGCAATCCACGTAGCCATTCTTGGAGCACCTCCACCATTAACTTTAGCCGATGACAAGACCTCTTTCACAGTTCTAGAGCCGATATTTTTAGCACTAGAAATCGGTAAGTTTTCTTCCTCATCAGTTAATTCATCATCTTCTTCAGAAAAGAAAGTCTGATAATCCATGAAATCTTCATTAGTGCCCAAGGCCAAGTCAAAACTCATTGCGCCCATGTTGTTAATAGAATCATGGTGTCCAGTGGATGCGCGCTTGGCATTGTGTTGAGATTTGTTGATGGATGCATGTCTGCTATTAAGGTTACTCTTTTGTTGATTAGAAAACTTTCTAGTTGAATTGCTTCTGTTGGATTTGGTTCTAATTTTTTTGAGTTTGTTACTTACATCAACCAAATTGCTATTATTTGGCTCATTGTTCCCAGATCCATTCTCAATATTACTATTTCCATCACCGAGTAAATAATCCCAGAAATACGCATCATCGCCTGTCTGGTCATAGGCATCAAGATACTTATTATCATTTTTGTTATTACTGTCTTCGTCGTTGTTAAGATTAAGACTGCTGAAACTAAATGGTGCTGATGATTTATAGTACAAATCGTCAAATACAGACAATTCAATTTCACTTTCTTCTTCATCATCATTTTTGTTTATGCCATTATCTTTCTTCTTATCCTCATCATCAGATACAAACTCTATAACCTCATCATCATCTTCATCAGCATTTTTCGTGTTATTATTCTCAACTTTTGAAGCTCTTCTGGAGTTAACTCTCTTTTTCAATTTTTCTCTCAACACAACATCTTTTGGATCTTCGACAATACTCATTCTTGGAACAATGGGTTTTTTCAAGGAGTTATCATTATTAGAATTTGAATGAACATTCATCAAATCTTCATTATCCAACCCCAGAAACAAATCATTGTTGTTAAGAAACCCATCATTCATGAAATACAAGTCATTTTCACTCTTTATTTGATCCAAGAGAATGGCAGTTTCTCTATCCAAGAAATCATCATCATCACTTAAAACTGCATGTTCATTGTCGTTGTCACTATAGCCAGTCAGTGATTTTGAACTCGACACTCCAATAATAGAATTTCCACGACTTTTCAAACCACGAAGTTTTTTCTTTTTCTTTTCAGCTAAAGTTTCATCATCATAAGCATCTGGGTGATCATTTTCATCAGCAGCAATAGCAGCCGCAAGTTTGTCATTGTCAATTTCTTGATCATCATCATCGTCATTGCTAGTTGATTTTGCATTATCACCCCCCTCCTCCTCCTCATCATCATCATCACTACTTGAATCTGTTAAAATAGCATTCTCGTTATCAGATGTATCAACCGAAGATAACGGCAGGTCAGAGTCTTCATTGATTTTTGGTACCGGTAACAAGTTTGCTTTATCCAAATTTGTTAGTCTTCGTTGAAGCTTCTTTTTTGTTGAATTCTTCCGCTTATCACTACCAGCAGCCACATTTTTAACTTCTTCTCCAACATCTTCTTTTTCAAGTTTGGCAGCCACATTTTCATTATCAGATAATTCAAATTCAAAGGAAAAATTTATATCAGAACCATCATCCTCACTGTGGTTAGTATTATTATAAACATCGCTATGGTTGTTGGCTTGAACTTTTGGTTCATGTATACTGGCTTTCCTCTTTGACTGACCAGTAGTCTTATGACCTGTGCGCTTCGTAGCTAAGCCTTTGGCTGCCTTTAATGCTTTCTTCCTTTGTGCTGTAAGTTTCACAAAGTCCACATCAGAGTCTGAAGAGGAGCTATCTTCTTCGTCATCGTCGTCATCGTCGCGTCGTCATCGTCGTCATCATCGTCTTCAGAACTTTCATAATCTTCAATTTCAACATTAATAGAACCCTGATCTGAATTCAATTCATCTATCTCTTCTTCTTCCTCATCATTGGAAAAACTTACATCCGAACTGTCGTCGGATATTAAACTAAATCTTCTAGCTTTTTTATTGTTATTCGCATGCTTCTTAGTACTATATTTTTGTGTCCTAGGCGGATGTCCGTATTTTTTATTGCTCTTGTTATCCACTTTTACCGTGCTTTTTTGACTATTCTTAAGCTTGGAAAGATTCTTTGAGGCGTACTTTTTTGGAGACTTGGGCGTCGCCTTAGTAGTTTTTCTAGGCATTACTGGTTGATTATTAGTTTGACTGTTATTGTTGAGTTTCTTCTGCCTTGGGAGTTTGTTATTTATGTGTGCGTTGCTATAATTGTGTTTAGTGGTATGCTTGTGAGTTGTAGAGATATTATTCATTCTATACACAAAAAAATGAATCCTGATTTTGTGAATAAATAATGAATATTTTTTGCTTTTGTTTTTATTTTGTCTTTTATTTTATTTTTTTTTCTATTTTTATTTTTTTTACCGCCCTTTTATTTTCCCTTCTGCTTATAGATATCAGGTAGTATAAGGAGGAGAACCAGATATAAATTTTTTGACAAAATATGCGTAGCACGACGTTAGCAAAATAAATCTGTTTTCTTTTCTAAATTTTTACACAGTTTTAATAACGGTGCAGAGATTGTGCGTGTATGTGTGATACTGATATAGCGTGTTGGTAGTTTTGTATCAGCAAAGTATCCCAGTAACTGCTATCTTGAAATAAGCGCCCTGTGTACTTTGCGATGAGCAGATATATGTTTTAGATTCTTTCTGTGCACAGTTGAGGTTGCACAGATAGTGTCGTTTCTAGTAATAGTGATTTAAAGTATGTTCGTAAGCAAATAGCAGTTTCTTCTTCCCCTGAAAATAGCAATATGATAACTTCTTGTGTCCTATGCGCTAGTGCTCCACTTCGCACCAAAAGTTTCTCTACCTTTACTTCCCTTTTGTTATTATTCTCTCATTTGTTATTTCACTTTTTTCTATTTTATTTTTTTTTTATTTTTTTTTTTTTTATTTTTTAAATTTTTCTTCCCTAGGAAAAAGGTCACGTGCTTGTACATGATGCGGTGGGTTGCTGCTGGTCACTGCCACATGCTGTTGACTACTGTTTTTGGAAGCAGCTCACGCGCAATGTCGTTTCGCCCACAGGATTGGCTCTTTGTCATTTCTAAAAAATACCACACTTTCTACTGCCGAGCAGTAGCAAGCCAGATAGACAACAATAAATTAAGCAGGCAATTTCATTTTATTGTTTATATATAGAGTAATAAGAAGATGCGGTTCATAAATTATGCAGGCACACTTAGCTATGGCTCAAATTCATTCCACCAATCCACCTCTTTGAGCAAGAGAGTAAAATATAGAGTTGCTGTCCTTCAACAACACTTCAGGCTTGTCGAATTCAGCCACTTCACCTTTCTCAAGGACCAAGATTCTGTCGCTGTCCATGATAGTATTGATTCTGTGAGCAATAGTCAAGATGGTTCTATTGCTAAACTCTTTTCTAATGGTTTCTTGAACAATCTTATCAGTCTCCACATCAACTGCAGCAGTAGCTTCATCCAAAACTAAAATCTTGGAAGGAATCAACAATGCTCTAGCAAGACACATTAACTGTTTCTGTCCTACTGACAAGTTGTCACCATTTTCAGTAATTTTGACACTCAAGATATCGTTAACTCTTTCTTCTTGATTTTTAGCAGCAGCATTTTGTTCATCAGCCATTTTCAAAACATGTTGTTGCAAATGAGATAATTCAATCGCTTTCAAGATCTCGGTATCATCAAACGAATTAGTTGGATCCAAGTTATCACGAATTGTTCCTTGGAAAACTTGTGCATCTTGAGGGATAATTGACAAGTGTTTTCTCAAATCTGATAAACCTATGGATGATGTGGAAATACCATCTATTTCAATATCACCTTCAGCAGCTTCAATGATTCTGTACAAAGCCATAGTAAGCGATGACTTACCAGCACCAGTTCTACCAACAATACCAATTTTTTCTTGTGGTTTTATACTGATGTTGATTTTCTTCAATACCAAATCTAAACCTTCTCTGTATCTCGTAGAGTAGTTTTTGAAATCAATAGCACCACTAGTTGGCCAGTTGTTTGGAATACGATTGGTTTCAATAATTTCCGGAGCTTCAGATTTCAAGTTAGTGTATTCTTCAATTCTTTCCACTGAAACAATATTGGTTTCCACCTCGACTGTCATTCTCACTGTCCAGTTCAAAGAACCAGTAATTTGCAATGCATAACTAACTGATAAACCAACAAGCCCAGCAGTAAGAGTGCCATTTTTTAAACCAAACATTGGCAAAGCAGCAGCACTAAAGATAACCAATGCACCTAAAAAGTCTAACCTGGTGGCTAACCAACGGTTGCTGTTGACTGTTGGATGATAAGCGCCCAAATTATTATCAACTTTGGCTTCATTTAATTTAGTAAATCTTCTTTCGTGGCCAAACCCGCGGATGGTAGTAATACCGTTTAAAGTCTCTTGAAAATGGGCATAAATTGGTGATCTAGTGATAGATTCCAAACGCTTCAATTCTCTTGAAGTTCTTAAATAGTATTGTTGGTAGTAGTAATATAATACCCCGACAGGAATGATAACCAATATAATTTGCCAAGTTGAGAAAGAGATAACCACAATTGTGAAAAACACTTTGATAACATTTTGCAAAAAAGATTGGAACACTCTACCCAATACTTCATCAACTTTGTTGATATCATTAGAGAATCTATTTAACACTCTCCCAATTGGTGTAGTTTCAAAAAACCACATTGGTGCTCTAATAACTGCTGATGCTAATCCATCATGTAAGTTACGAGCACCATGAATAATACAAACGTTCCATAACAAGATGCATTGAGCCATCAAGGTCAAACTTCCAGCCACACCAAGTAATGCATAAATCGAAAGATATCTAACAACGTGTGGATTGTAACCGTATCTCGAATTAATTTCAGACCAATCTTTGAGCCAGTAATTAGCAGCAACGTTCAAAAGCATAGTAATAACAGCAAAAAAGAGGAAGATAATAACGTATTTTGGGTTACATGCTTTAGCGTATTGCAAGTAAATATCCCACTTAACTTTGCCTCTTTCTATACGTTCAGCCCTGTCATCCTTTGACTTCTTGGATTTGTCATTTTGTTCATCATCATAAGCAAAATTAGCATCAATATTAGTAACGGTACTAGCTCTTCTCAAACTAGCACCATCCGATTCTAGCAAATCGTTGGTAATTGAAGAAGCTTCGGCGTTCTCGTCTTGCAACTCATCACGTTTAAAAGTTTTCACTTCTGAGTCATTAGAGTCAGAATGTTCTTGATCGTCATTGCTAACAGCAGCTGTTGATTCGTTCTCAGTCGATTCAGATTGTTCGGATTCTGTAACTCTCTTTTTACCAAATTGTTCAATCAATTGAGAAATCTTGGACTTTTGACGATCCTCTTCATTCAATTGAATAACTTTATTGTAAGAACTTTGTTCCACAATCTCACCCTCTTCCAATAATGTAATGTTATCTGCGATATGCAAAAAGTTAACAGAATTAGTAACAAGCACTTTACACTTATGACTTAACAATCCGGTTTCACCAAAAACATTATCAATTAAATGTTTACCAACATGTTCATCAACAGCAGCCAAAGGATCATCAAGAAGATATAAGTCTGCCCCTGAATAAATAGCTCTAGCTAAAGATAAACGAGCCTTTTGACCACCAGATAATGAAATTCCCTTTTCACCAACTTGAGTCTGATCACCATCGACGAAATTCTTTAAATCAGTTTTCAAATCACAAGCAAAAAGTACCTTGTCATATAATGCAGGCTCATATCTATGACCAAACAAGATATTTTCCTTAATAGAGCCATTCATGATCCATGCAACTTGAGAAACATAAGCAACTTTACCATGAATCGTCAACGAACCATGATATTTGTACAAGTCACCAAGCAATGACTTAATGAATGAGGATTTACCACTACCAACTTTACCAATAATGCAAGAGAGTTCACCTTTAGTGGCAGAAAAGTTGATATTCTTCAAAGCAAGATAATTATTACTGTTTTGAGCATCGTTTTCATCGGTACTGTCAGAGTACTTTTCGTTGAATTTATTCCAGGAAAAAGAACAGTTATCAAACTTCACAACTTCTTCACCAATATTGTGAACTCTTTCCTTATGAATCACCGCCTTTTGATCTAATTCGTCAAGGCCAAAAAATTCACTCAAACGGTTAACAGAAACTGATGCATCGATAAAGGAAGTAATAACCATTGGTATGACATTCAATGGAAAAGCCAATAAATTGAACAAAGATAATGCTGGAAAGACGATATCCGTGGTCAATGGCTTATCATAAAAGTATATGTAACCCAAAAAGGTTGAACAACTAACAAAAAACGGAATCATGTTCCACATGGACATGTTAATAGCTTTGAAGATGGATATATGTTTGAGGTTATTAAGTTCTTTTTCGTTTCTCCAATAATCAAGCCTTTCTCGGTATGGATTTTCCCAGTTGTACAATTTGAGGGACTTAATATTACTCAATATTTCAGAAATAATCTTGATTCTTTTATCTTTGAAAGTCATTTGCTTTTTCTGCAATGATTTTTGGAACTTGACCAAGGAAGTGTTGAGAGAAATCATAGTAAGCATCACTGCAAAGCCTAACCACATGGAATTCTGTAGTATTTTGTACAAAGATGCAAGACATAAAATAATTTGGAATGGACCAGACCAAATAATTTGACCGTATTCAGTCAAATCTTGCAACCTTTGGGTATCAATAGACATCAAATTGACAATATCACCAGTGCTTTTCAACGATCTTGATTCTGGAGACAAAACTAAGGACTTGTCATAAATTGCCCCAATCAAGAATGATTTAATTCTAATACCAGTACTATAACTCTGGAAGAAATATTGGTTCAATGATAGAGATTGAATACATGAAACCAAAAGCATTGCAAAAGCAATCAAAAACCCTCTAATCAATGGAGGTCTAACACCACCAGAAGCTTCATCATAGCTTTTGTAGTCATTAACAAACTTGATTAAGACTTTTAGAAGCTGAGGTTGCGTAAAAGACATTAGGTCCTGAAGAACCTTGAAGAAAGCAGCAACTAACAATGGAAGACCACTAGTCTTCAATATCACCCGGGATACAGAAACATTGGCCTTTTTAGCTTTAGCTTGAATACTAGCCTTTTCATAATTTTCAACAAAACGGGCAGTAACGGTTTCGTTGTCGAAATCTTGAGGCAATTTCGGCAAATCCTCAAGTGATAAAAATTTCTTATAGCCCAACTTCATCAAATTGGACATCCACCCAAAAGTAACAACAGAGATCATATTAGCGGTGTCCAAGGGATTCTGTTTGCTCTCATTGTATCTGCTGATAGCAGCAAAGGTAGTTGCCGGAGCGAAATCTTTAGGGATAACTTGGAGCACCAAGATGAACACCGACTGGACAAGAGTCAATGCGGTTAAGGCAAGATTAACCTTTGAAATAGGTAACGTTGGCGAAAGAGAGCTGAATCTTTTGTAATAAAACCTAACAAAGATATTGATGAGCTTGTAGAACGTGAAAAATGTAGACAATATCCAGTATGATAATAATATGGAACTAGTAGTTCTTAATTTTTTGAAGTCAACATAAGTCAATGGGAAAATGACAATAAAGAGAACCGCAAGATCCAAAAAGGAACTGAACATCACATTTTCCAAAGAGGCATAATATTGGCTATCAAAGGCAATGAGAAACAATTTCAACAAGAATTGAAGGGCAATCAACGCAAACCTGATCACCACAAAGGTATCAACTTTGTAACGGTTGTTGTTGATTGAAACGTGGTTCTTGAAAATCAACTGATAAAGTAGTCTGCCTCCGAATACTAAGGCGTATACATTGAGGATATTGAAGAGCACATTGTAGAGAAAACAAGGAGTGAAGTCAAAGTAAATGGATAAAGGACCCCATCCTTCGCGCTCGTAGCACTGTAAGCAGCTAAGGCCTTTATCAACAACAGTGGCCACGCTCATTGTTACGTTGCTTTTGTCGTGGATGTGGTTTCAGTATGAGGAAGAGCAGAAAGAAGTTTTCATTATCAAAGTGCCTTTATAGGCAGTGCGTTCACGCATGTACTATTAGTAATAGTACTGGCGATAAGACAGGATCACGGGACCACCATACAAAACTAGTTTTTGTCGTTTCTGGCAGCACCAAAAACAGCTCGAAACACAGAGGTCGTGGGCGTCGTGTTGAGTCCACAGAGCAGCGACCAAGGGAAACAACGCTGAAACTGCCAATGGCTTCGCATCTACATTACCGATGCTCTCAGCATCTATCGCCCAACATTGCTGTGCTGATTATCTACTCCAGCAACCCTTTCTTTGCTGGAGACACTATCGACGCCTTGATCACCTTCCAGCATGTGGACCCTCAGCTGCAGAAATTTAATCCAGATGATGACAGCAGCACAAGGCATGAAGAGAAAGAGGTAAAGAGCAGAAATGACAATGATAACGACAGTCCCAGACAATTGGGTGGCGATTCAGATTCGAACACAGAGAACCAGTCGTCATGGAGCAGGAGAATATCGAGTCAGTTTTCAAGGTCGCTTTTCTTAAGCCAGCTAGAAGATGCTGAAAAGCAGGAAGATTTGCAAAAATCGGTAGCAAACAACACAGAAACATACTTGTCCGGCAGTCTACAGCTATTCGGCTATTTTTTAGTAAATGACGAAGTAATTGACTCAAACATGTTTACCAATCTTAGGCAAAACTCAATTATTAGTGGCTGCATCGCTGGAGTCCCGTCATTGAAAATATCAACTAATGAGCCAAAGTCATTTTTCCAAAATTTATCTTCCAATTTCACTTCGTTTCTAAACACAGACCTCTCTGATTTTGACAGTACCATTAACCACAGGTTTGTTAACAGCCAGGGCCCTTCAAAAACAACACAACCAATTTTTGTGACAAATCAATTTTTGATGTTTCCATCATTGTCACTAACAAACGGTGAATACAAACAATATCATTTCAGATTCAAACTTCCTGAAACATTACCTTCCAGTTACAGGTCTGAAAGTATTCAAATTGTGTACAAATTGATACTCAATACAGAAAAATTGCTTGGATCCTCAAGTAGACCGTCAAATATTAGCATTGCATTTCCTATCAAGATAAGTCTTGCTCCACAAACAAATGGCCAACAAGTTGTTCCAAATTTGGAAACTGAGTTTTTCTCTAATAAAAAGCACATAAACAGTAGGTATCATCTTAACAAATCAAACTTTTTGGTAGAGCTCGACACTCAGGAAAAACCATACACAGATTTTTCGTTTATCAGTGAGGGAAGTCATGTTGAAACCAAAATATTGCAGCTTTCTATAATTGATGAGCCAGAAGAAGATCCGCAATATTCCGATCATTTAAAACAGGAATTTATCAACACAATGAAAACTCTTATCAATGAAAAAGACTTGATAACAAGTGAGCAAATACGAAGTTTACCATCTTCGCCATTGATCAGCAATACCAATGGGAATTTTCAAAGTATTGATTCCAATTTGGAATATCTTTCCAACAATGATATCAGTCAATTTGACACTGAAAAAAAGCAGTACGAATCTAGCTTGAGTGGAAGACAAAGGGTAAGAACTTTTAGTCATTCCGTCTCAAGTGGTCAGTTCAAAAAAGATCTACCAAGTTTGAATACAAGTCTAAAACTTACTGTTGAGCCGGTGATCAAAGACATACTAAAAACTCAATATTTGGTAAAAATCAAAAACCTGTTTGCTACGAAAATTTTATTCGACAAGCCATTTTATAAAATTGGCGAAAACATTAGCCTACTGTTTGATTTCCATGACGATGAACAAAAATTAGACAGTATAATTCCAGTTAAAGTTTCTGGTATATCTATTTCTGTCCAATCTTTTGAAAAGTTTAGATATGAATACTTGATTGAATATCAAAAAACCGCTATGCAAATCAAAGAGCAGTTCAAAGAAAACCCAGTAGAAGCTCAAAAATTATGGAAGTTCCCTATAGTCAATAACAACTTAACAGGGCTCACAAATGACGAAATCAACAGTAACGAAAGCATAGAGCGAGAAATAGTGAATCAAAATCCGGCATATTGGAAACATTTCACAAAGACACATACTGTAAAAAAATACTCTCTTTTAGGTACACATTACAAAAAGCTTAACATCAATGATTTATTCTTGGGCTACAACCTAACCCCGCAATTCTCTACCAATTTTTTTAAACTCAAATATTTCCTTGCTTTTAAATTTATATTAGTTGAAGGCAGCGACAAAATAGGTAAAAATCAAGAAGATGTTTATTTGAAGAGTATTCATAAAGATGCTAATGGGGGTTTATTTAGTGCTAAAGATTCGTTAAATGGATCAGAATTTTCTATAAAGATTCCTATCAATGTTTTACCATCGGAACATGATTTCAATAATATTAATGTTTGATTTTGGTATGCTATTTTTATAGTGCAAATATTTATTGTGCTATCTATAGACGGTTTTCTGGTTAGCTATTTTGTGTTTCTTTCTTTTTTGTTTTTCTTCTACCGGGTAGTAGTATTTGTGAATTAGTTTTGAATTTTCATAGAGTAATGTTATACTTTCATGTATGTTTGTTCTATTTTTGAATTGTTACTTTGATTCCATGCGTAAAAAGTCATTGACTGACCTACTTCCAAGTTTCGCCATTCTTCTCTTTTTGCCATAATTCTCGTTTTGTCATCTGTTGATTTGCTTGGGAAGATGAAGTTATTTAATACAATAAAATCTAATTCATTCCACGATTTCCAAGTCTCGTTGTATTTTAACACACTATAATTCAATTTCAAATCATTAATCTTGATATGATTTTTTGGATTCAAATTGAATTGCTTGACAATATCTTCTCTTTTGTTTTTGTTTTTGTAAAATTCAAATATCAAATTAATCAACGTTTTGCTAAAGTGCTTGAAATATTCCAATCTACAATCTTCATTATCTTTAGAGTATAAATTTTTGATATCAGATTGCAAGTTTCCGGAAGTTTGATAAATTGAATGGAAATCCCAAATCAACCCTGCTTGCAAATGTTGTATAAGTAATTCATGCACAAATTTCAAATGTTCTGAACAATCTGCATCAATTGGATTATCAGCAATCAATAACAAGTATTCATAACCCGGTAGTCTGCGTATTATCTCTTCGTTAACTTGATTATTTCTGAAGACAACTTTTGGCGGTGGCAAGTTATTGTTACTGTTGATCAAAAATTCCAAGGGTAAGACTTCATTATTCAAGCCATAATTTTCAATTAGCACGTTCAAGTATGTCGACATGTCAAATTTAAATTTAAGCACATTTTTGATGTATGGTGACTCTACTAGTGGGAGTTCACTGAATTTGTGCACTAAATTTCTACCAGCAGTTGGACTATGTGGATTGTTGTGAGTGGAGTTGGTATTATGAGCATTATTAGAGGTATTATTGTTTGTGGCATTATTATTGTTTGAGGAAGAAACGTTAAATTTTTTGGTTACTGGAGAATTAGTTGGACTTAAGTAGCTGCTAAATGATGATTTTCTAGAAGTTGTAGCTGATGATGGTTTGGAACCATAAAACTTGTTACCGTTCATAGCAGAAGCACTAGTCGGACTTAAACTGTTGTAATTTTCTTTATGTTCATCGTCAATAATCTTGGCAAATTGAGATCTCAAATCACCAACTGATTTCTTAGCTTTCAATATATCTTTTTCAAAACGTGTGGTGCTATGATGGTTAGCTATAGTGCTTAACTTGGATGGTGAGTCAATATATATGCTATCATTACTACTATTGGCATTGTTTGTCGTTGATGATTGATAAAAGCTTGCCTTTTTTCTTAACCTAGAAGCACTTTCTTCATTTATGTCATCCAACAAGTATTTACCTTTCAACAAGACCCAAAAGTACAAATAGTACAATGAGTCAATCATTGATGGTTCATCAGTGGCCACAAACCACTCAAATTTGAAATTCTCATTAGCAATTGTTGGCTTATTGCTAAGAGTATAATTTTTCTTTTTAGCAAGTTTTTGAATCTGATCAATGATTTCTTTTCTCTTGATTTGATCATTCAACAATAATTTGAATTTTTTTAAAAATTGTGCTTTTTGAGCATCAAGAGATTTGATCTTGTCTTCTGCATCCTTATCAATGCTGGCAGGATCTTGAAATTGGTTTAACTCTAGAAACGAGGGTCTATGCTTAATTGTTCTTGACATTTTTTTTCTTACTAAATGAAAATTCTGGGTATCGGTGACCTTAGTAGGGATCTTTGGCTGTGTTCCTGTGTCTGATGGGAAAGGTCAATTTAATGAACACGGTATCAAAATCGCGCTAAAAAACGGCTTGAAAAAGAGAGAAAAAAGGAAAAAGGGAAACTAGGAAAAATGTGACAGTAACGGTGCACAACGTTATTTAAGATTTGGAGTTAACTCTATCGCGGCTTCTCGTGCCTTTTTTCTGTTCTGCCAGTTGAGATTTGATTCGATCACTAGCGGTCGCCTTCACAGTACTTTCGCTATAACAGCTAAAACGAAAAACGAAAAGAAGGTTGAATCCTAAGCTCCTGGCTTAACAATGATCTCAGATATAAAAAAAAAAAAAAAATTTTTTAGCGACATTTTTAAGTGCAGATCGCAAATTTATGCCCAGTAGCGTACCATGATGCAATAATCAGCACGAATCGGCATCCTAACGTATCCATAATGATGGTACCATCTTGTGAAACCGCGCTTTCTTTAATGAAACACTTGCAATGGACCATATCTACAGATGAGAGATATATATAGCTGAAATGGCCCTCAAAATTATTGGAACTAGATACTCTGACTTGTATTGTCTTTGCGGTATTGTTCATTTCATTGAATTGTATAAAATGTTGTTTATCAGAGTCGTTTCCATTATTTGCACATTATTATTTTCCGGCGCTGTCACTGCCAATGCTGCTGCTGTTGTTGCTGATCAAGAACTTGCACAAGTGCAGCATGCTCTTGTCAAAAGAGAAACAGAAAGTGCTACTGGGAGCAAGAAGGAGAAAGAAAGTATTGATGCAGATTCAGAAATAGATCTTGAAGTTAGAGACACAGCAACAACTTATACTATCACAGATATTGTCACTGTTACTTCGGCCACAGATATTATTGTTAGCTTTGCTGCTCCTGCTTCACTGTGCAATACTGCTAATTTAGCATATCATTCATCTTGATTTGCTTTCTAATCTAACAATGTTTGTTCATTAAGGTTCATATCAATTCGTTTTAATTTGTCTCGGTTCTTAATATGCTACTCATTAATCATTAAAGAGTATATGTGAATAGGCTGGTTGACCGTCTCATTTCTTCGTTCATTTGTTTACTTTTCTTTTCTATTTGCTTGTTTATTTCTGGACTTTAAAGGTCTATTATAGATTTTATTAAAAGCTTAATGTTACAAAATTAATTTTGGTATCTGAACTTGTATGATATCACACCAAATTGTCACCAAGAATTTTCTTCAATCCACCCTTTTTCATTCTTTCTTCCATTGGTGCTTTCAGCAATAACTCTTTGCTTAAAGTTTCATTTTTCTCCAAGTTATTCTTCATTATATCAATATCCTCATCTCTAACAAACCCAAAAAAATTCCGATTGAATGTGCTATCTTTATTCAAGATACATTGCCTCACCACATTTTGAAACGGAAATTGAGTGTCCTTGTTAGAGAGTTTAACTCCTCGTTTTAGTTTGTACAGATCTTCTTTCAGTAATTTTTTTACTTTGCGGAATGCTATTTGAAGATGTTCTTTGAATTGTTCAAAGTTTTCTTCTGATGGACAACGGCTGAACCTGAATAAGAAAACCCCATGGTACGCCTTGTCGATATCTTCCTCATTTAGTAAATTATTCTTTGAAAACCTGTTAGGCTTACTGGAGGCTTCATTTGAATTACTTGAGGTATTCGCTAATTCATGTTTCTTACCGTTTGCTATTATTTCTGTCACTTGAGAAAGCACAAATCGTTTAGAACGGTTTCTCAAGCAGGCATACTTGAACGGATTAGCCCCTCTAAAATATTTATCAATGTATTTTCGCACCTGTGTCAACTGTTTTGAGTTCCCTGAAGGATGGCTCACATCTGATACTTTAATATTGAAAATTAAAGGATCAGTGTTGATTGGGTATTCGAAGTTCATTGCCACTGGATAAGATTTTTGAAAAAGAGTTAAATAGTGTTGAGGTGGGCAATATTTGAGAGTAAAAAGATGGCATTGATAAAAAATTGGATATCGGTACCCCTTGTTGCGGAAAAACAAGCTATAGCCTTTACTCAAAAGGCCCCTTATTCTGAATTGCGCCATTATTGTGTCTTTATTGGCTTAATATTTCTTATTGTAAGTATCTAATTCGTTGATATATTTAGTTGTTTCTGTAAGGTCGATTCCTTGTATTGTTATTTGAATTATATATATATATATATTTTTTTTTTTTTTGCAGATCGCGGAGAACTGACGTTCTCGGGGGCAAAAGCGCTTTGCTGCAGAGCGGTTGTAATGGATTAGGTAACAATATTCTCTGACATGTATGAGATACAGCGAAGTGACAACTGATGAAGTTGTATGCCACATTTTCATATATTTTTTTTTGTATCATATAACTGTTGAGGAACTGCCTGTGAACCAATTACCGGTAAAAAAAAAAAATTTTTGATAAGATGTCTG
>JXWR01003327.1_pt1 | contig 24126 bp, 12 predicted proteins | sample 315541 | NCBI WGS metagenome assembly JXWR01 (sample SAMN03273951, study PRJNA271842) | soil metagenome | isolation source: rice field ambient CO2 | place: India: CRRI Experimental farm Cuttack,Odisha-753006 | collected 2013-12-17
ATTTTAGTGGATGGAAAGATGATTGACAAAAAAAAAGCAACTTGAACTTTTTTTTTTTTGCTTTTTTTGCTTTTTTGAAAGACAGTGAATAGTGCAGTAGCTTCTTGAACATTGATACTAATGCTGAAAACAGAGAAAAATGTTTTCTGGGCGTTTTTAAGATTATGGAGAAACTGCTTCAATTTTTGCGCTTTCAATACTAATTGGAAATTTTAGATATTGTTTTGGTTTGTTTTTTTTTTTCAGCGTTTCTTTTTAGCTTTTTCTGGGATTTTTGAGGCCTTTTGGGGGCTATTAAAGAGAATGGAAGATCAAGTACATTCATTGGTAATTTCCATTGATAATAACTTAAATCAGCAAAAGCTATGATGTGAAATTGCATTGATAATCCAGAAAACCATCGCAAAGTAAAACGCAATCAATCAATTTGGAGTTTCATAAGTACGTAGCTGGTTTAGCACTTCCAACATTTCTTCATCGGTCTTCTTATTAGTCAAACTTGGAATCAAAGTCTTTGCTTCATCGGGTTCATCACAAGCTAACGAGCCCAATTGAGCAATTTCAAATGGATGCAAAGCAAATTCTTTATCTTCGTAGTCTTTAGGTTTTAACAAACTTTCCACCACTGAACAAGTCTCTTGGTCTCTAAATCTAGCAAATATATTCAAATATTCCAAAGTTTTCTTCAACACCTCATTGGCTCCGGGAGCCAAAGCGACTTTGGCAATAACTTCATCGTCTTCTTCTTCGGCATCTCCGCTATCATCACCAGCTCCATTAAGACCGCCATCGCCACCGCTACTACTAATACCATGTTTAGCTTCCATGACCTTTTTACGTTCTTTGAGGGCTTCTCTAATAAGGATTCTAGCTTCGGATAAATTGAGTGCCACTAGTTGTTGAGTGTTACCGTCATGATCGATTTGGGTTTCGCTGAACTCGGGGCCTAGCTGCAACTCAGCAGCATTTTCTTGATCACCAACGGTGCCGACATTTCTTCTCTTTCTGCGAGTACCAAAAGTTGATGTAGAGACATTCATATTGTGTGTGTGTGTGTGTGTGTGTGAAGTATAGATTCGATTAAAGTTATCTGTGAAAGATGTAGTTGTTGACCTATTGATATAGTATGATGTAATGCAATGCTACGTTTTAGGAGTGATTGAAGCAAGTGAATAAAGAGAACTCAAAAGGAATAAAACTCAAATGAAGTAGTGCTTTGTTATACTATGCCAGCAAATTGATTTTGTAAGAGAATGGTTAAATAAAGGACCGATGAGCCAACCACCAATGAGACGTCAGCTTGACTATTCGATGTTCGGCAGTATACTTATACACTATACACTCTCTTTTGCTCTGTTTTCTGTATTTTTGTTTTCACTTTTTTTCAATTTCGCGACTTTTCTGATCATGTGATTTCTGAGTTAATGACTCTTGCTTTTGACTGCATATTTATACATATTAATGTACTTGATCCTATGCGGATTATATAATCAACTTATTATGTCATTTATGACTAAAGAAATTGGAAAATTAAAACAAAAAAAATTTTTTATTTTTTATTTTAATTTTGAGTGAAAGAAGCGTCAAGTGCAAGAGAGACGAAGCCCGATAATTGCCACAACCAATAGTTATAACACAATCATACGCATTTTCTTGCACATAGTCAGCTATCTTTTTTAGTACTATCATAATATCATATCACATAGTATCATATCACATAATAACATTAATAATTAATAATGTCTAACGTTGAGGCCGATCATACCAGAGACCCATGTCCAATGGTCGTTATTAGTGATTTTGGTGGTGCTTTTGCCATGGGTGTAAGTAGCTGAGTCAACACAACTTTAAATCATTTGGAGCCAGTCAGTCAATCAATATTTTGATCCAATTCATTGATTATGAGTTCAGTCATATTAGAATATGGCACGCTCCTAATCGGTTCTGTTTATTTCACTTCACTTCACTTCTTCGATGGCGTACTGATTGGCTCTCTGATATTTTTCGTCGGTCGCCGATGGCGGAGCAAATCATTTCCATTTCGTTGACCCAAGTACTAACATCAATTCAATTATAGGTCGTTGGTGGTTGCGTTTGGCATGGTATTAAAGGGTTCCGTAACTCTCCATTGGGTGAAAGACGTTTAGGTGCTCTTTCTGCTATCAAAGCAAGAGCTCCAGTGGTTGGTGGTAATTTTGGTGTTTGGGGTGGTCTATTCTCCACTTACGATTGTGCAGTTAAAGCAGTTAGAAAAAGAGAAGACCCTTGGAATGCTATTATTGCTGGGTTTTTCACTGGTGGCTCTTTGGCTATTAGAGGTGGTTGGAAACATACTAGAAATTCCGCTATTAGTTGTGGTATTTTGTTGGGTCTTATTGAAGGGGCTGGTATACTAATGCAAAAATACATGACGGCTCCTCCTCAAGCTCCAATGTATGATCCTAATGGTCAGCCATTGGCAGCATAATTGTTGTCTTCAATACAACAAAGAAATCTTATTACTGAGAATGTCTGATATCATTGATAAGTTGCATCGTTGGTACCTAGGTATCTATCTGTGACACCTATTAAAATACCGCTAAATTCCAGATGATTACGATCATTATTGGTCAACATTTCTCTCACATTTAACGAAGCTCTTTTTTTTTACCATCTTTTTTTATCACATTTCATCACTTTATTTCTATTAGGTTCATTTTAGTTATGCTTTCATTTTTTTCTTTTAACTTCACTCACCTTTTTTTCCTCTTTTCTTTCCCTTACAACCATCATAATTGTTGCCTCAATTTCATCTTTGTGCGGCTGTTTACTCCATTTGATCATCCTCCTCTTTACTCCCTTTGCTCTGTTTCATCTACCCCATGTACAATAATTTAAGTCATTAGTTTATCACATCATCTTGTGATAATCAGTGTGCCTTTGTTTTCAGCGAGTGGTGGCCCAAAGGTGGTTTTTCTAGATATAAGCTTGTACATATCTCATTAATTGAAAGAAAATGTTTTTTCATAATTAAAAGAGTTCCTTAGAGTAGGTTTTCATAAAGGAAAAAATAAGTATTATAAATTAGCAGTTCTGAGCTTTTGCTATACTGACACAAAACTTGTTTCACAAGTCAATTCGATTATAACAAAATAAAAATGTTTGGATACTACATTGAAATCTTTCTACGCGCAATAGAACTATGCCAATGTAGACAAAAGTATATTACACAAAATTTCTCATCAAAAATACATAGCTATCTATATAACAAGGTTCTTTTAAAACTCAATCAATAACCCCATTATCTCTAAGCTTTCCAATAGTTTTATCATCCAAATACTTTTCCAAACTTGGCTCCCCATTCAACCCTTTTCTTCTTCTAGTCTTCACCACAAGATCTCTAGCCAAACTTTGCGAAGATGCAGGTTTCAATTTAGGAATAAAAGCATCCTTATCCAATGGATCACCACTAACAAGCCCCCATTCATGGAATCTCAACAAGCACATTGCTTGACCCTGTGTCAATAATCTCAAATCAGTTTCAAACCCAACAGAATCCATCACCGGGATGTACCCGGTACAGCGTAAAAGTTGGGTAGCCACAATTGGTTGTCTTTCCGTTATACCTCCTCTTCTTCTACTTAATATCTTATCAATGGCATCCACCGATTGCTTAGTGCAGGTAATAGAAACTTCATATATCGGTTCTAGTAATTTTGGTGTAGAAATCAAAAATGTAGCATAGCATGCTTTGCGCACCATAGGTAGGATTTGACCAGACCCCCTTTCCAATACATCTTCTGATAAAGTGGCCCCAATGATTCTGAACTTCACATTTGATATCGTTTCGTCACATAATGGACCTTGCTTGACTGCCCATGCAAAACCTTGGATTATTGATTCTTTCAAAAAATTCAAGTCATCCTTGTTGACTTCATCAGGCAACGTGTCATCCACTAAGATATTAGTACCACCACCACCGTTCGTCTCTTTTGGTCCCACGCTCCATATAGACCGCGCGGCTAATGCATCCCAGCCATATTGTGTTTGGAAAATCTTGGCCACTTGACGTTTTGTCAACTTATCAAAATCAGCAACAAGTTTATTAGCACCGTTACCACTGGAGCTTAAATCTTTAACAATGGCATCTTCTAATGGTTCACATATCAAACTTATTGAATTCTTTCCGTTGTTCGAATGTATCGTCAACTTCGATAATGACTTTTCCGTGATGGTTTCTTCAAACCTGACAAAAGGCTCAGACACTTTGATTTCCAATTTATCCGCATACAAATATCGCAAGTCGTAAAGTAAGCAATCCAAGTAAAGTTCTCCCGAGCCAGAGATCACATACTCTCCACTTTCTTCTACTTTGATCTGAGCGCCCAAATAACTCTTGTTGATATTTTGCAAAGATGATAACAATTCTGGTAAATGGGACGGCATGTCTGGTTTTATGCTAATTTTAAACACTGGCGAAGTTATATAGTCAATTTGCTTAAACGTGTATAATGGTTCATCTTCAGTTGAGCTAAGCTGGCCATCATACAAAGTGGCGCTTTTGTTTATGAATTGAGAAATCTCGCCACCAATAAGACATATCCCGCCTGCAGCAACTTCACTAACTTCAAAATTGTATCTTGCACAAGGAATAAAAAGCTCTTTAATTTCAAATTCCACAAAATCTTCATTATTTTCGTCTGCTGAATATGACTCGTTGAGCAATTTTACCACTTGACCAATCCTTAACGCGCCTGAATATATCCTTGTTAATCCATAAAATTTGTCCCCGGCGGGCGTATCCATCAATTTGGCCACGTTTGCAATGAGAGGTCCATCAGATGAGCACAACTTGACCGCTTGTAATACCGAATTGCTATCATTACTGCTGTTATTGTTTTTCTTTAATTTGGCCAAAGGAGCATCAAATTGGCTAAGTAGTCTGTTTGGAGCATTAGCGACTGGTGATGGGGCAGAATGTTCAATCATATCAGCGAATCCAAAACTTGATTTGAAAAATTCTTGGAATACTTTAGTCAACAAGATTTGCGAATCTAATTTGAAATAGTTTTTGTGTAATGTAATTTTGAAATTGTCATACAATAATCTTGACAATTCCTGATGATCTTTAGAGATAGAAATAGAAATGAGCTTGTATATTGGCTCCAAGACAAAAAATATGAAAGAGTTCTTGTGACTGAACTGCTTTGCAGTTTTCTTGTAAAATTTTCCCGTGGCTTCATTATAACATATGCTATCGCCCCATAATCTAGTCGCAAATTTTGTCACATCCACATCATCAATGATATTATTTAATTCAAGATATTTTGTAGCGAATGACGTCAAATTAAAGACAAACTGTAACTTGGCGGACGCAAAGCATACGTTGTTCAACTCTGGTGAAACCACCGTGCTATGGGAATAGTTGGATAATAATCCCCGCAAGTCATGGCTTATGTAATGATTGATTTCTTCAATTGTGTATCTTATCTTATAGTATGCGTCTAATATTGGCAATTTCAACTCAAGAATCAATCGATCAATTTTGTTCAAAACAATGTTAATAGCAATATCATTAGCAATGGCATTCTTGAGTGCCACTTTGTCCACCATGGTTAGCCCTTCCACTATATCTATTATCAAAATTGACGTATCGGATAACCTTTGTGCGGCTGCAATCTCATCGCTAAAATTGACATGCCCAGGGGAGTCAAATATGTTAACAACAACTGATGTCGATTTCAAGTTCGGCAAGATCAAAGTAGCAGCTGAAGTTTTCAACGATAAGCCTCTTTCAATTTCCAACTTGTGATTATCGGAATACCGAAGTGATTTGAAATTCTTAGTCTTCAAATGTTGATTTTCTTCAAGAATATATGGGTGTGTCTGCAAAATAAGCATATCTAAGAAGCTGGTCTTCCCCGAATGCAAATTCCCTACTAGAGAAACATTCCTTATTCTATCGGGAACATCATGGGCCAAGCTGGCTAAATAATCTCTTGAATAGCTTGTTGTTGGCAAATTTTTCTCTTCAACAATGATTTTCTTTGCAACGACCGGTTTCACTAGTGGCTCGCTTAGCGTTTGTGCATCACTGGTATGAATTGCCACTTCCACATCCGGGGCAAAGGTCTGAGATATTGTGGGGTGATACTTCTTGTCTTCATGGAGTACGATAGCTTGCTGTTCTTCTTGTTGTTCTTGGTTCTTATCTTGGTGATCTTCCTCCATTTCAACATCAGATTCATCTTGAATCTCGGTGGAAACATTGACTTCCGACTCAGCATCAGAATCATCAACGTCTCCTATATAGTTACCAAATTCATCATAAAGATTTTCGTCCATATTTGTGTTATGAGATGTGGATAAACTTTCGACGTTTTGTATTCAATTTTGGTAGTCTGTATGCTTGCAGATATACGCGATGATGTTAAATGTTTTGATGCTTTCGTTATTATTATTTTTCAATTTTCCCGTTCTCTAAAAAATTTGTTTCTTATGATTCATACATACATATACCTTCTTATACATATATGTGCATGATAATAAAATACCATACGGTATTGAAGTGAGACCCTTTCTCTTTTACCTGTCGACAACAAAACAATAACTCTCAAAAACCAAAATATCAACCATCCTAAACCAGAACCACAGCTAGATTTGTTTCAAATCCAACAGATCCATTAAAGTCTAACTAATACTAACGGGGTTTTACTTATATAAGTTTTCCCTGCATAATAACAACTGAACTATACTGTATATACTATATAGATAAGTTTTTAAGATACCATTTTCTATCATTTATATAGAAATAATAAATCGATATTGTGTATAAAAAAAATAGTACATATTGTATTAAAAAAATCTTGTTAAAAGAAAGTTAAAATGACTGTATTGAATAGAATTATAAGTCTCTGAAGAAAAATCTAAACTTGTTATTATATGGCAAAAACAAAAAAGCAAAACGTTAAACGTAAAAAATATTAAATCTTACAAAAAGCAACTCTAATATGTCAAGGATCTCTGAAGTTTGATAATCCACCCACTGAGAAAAACGTTAAAACCAATAACGAGCAACATGATCACCGAAAGAGTCATGGAAATCTTCAAGTTAGTGGTCTCCGGAAACAACAATTGATTTTCAATAGCAGCATATTGTTTCCCAATATCTATTAAACAATAGAGTGGGAAAGATACATATACCGCCGAAAAAACAATGTAGGAAGTCAAGCCAATAATATAGTATTTGAGAGTATTAATGACGACATAATGGCCAATGTTGATCAAAGTCATTAAAACGCCCACTGCAATAGATAAACTAATCTGTGACTTTGTGACGAAATAGTTTGGTGTGCTGTACCGCAAATATTGTATAGAAAAAACACAGATCAAGTACGTAAAAATGATATTCGATGCGCCTAAGTATTCCAAACATTGTACCACTTTAGATTTAGTCTTGAAATCCATCATTTGATTAGATTCACTAGCCTTGTAGCTTTCAATATTGTAAGTGCCCACTTTTTCAATGTTGTTATTTCTAAAAATTTGTATCAAGCATAATGTAATGATGCACCAAAATATGGAAATCAAAAATAGCACTCCAAGCTGAAGTCCTTGACCAATCAAAAGCTCTGATTGCACTTCAATAGCAAATAATATGTTAGAAAATTGGAAAGATAGCACTAAACAATTGAAAAGCCAAATTAAGTAAAGACTCAAGAAATTGATGTAATGTCTGGAATTGTAACTGCAAAGCACAGTAATTAGCACACAATAACAAAACCCAAACAAAAAGCATACCATCCAATTATTTGCATATTGAATAGTACTGTTATGTGTATAATTGTATCTTGCAAAAAACACTATTTCAAATATACCTAGCACAATATTGACAAAATTGACAGTGAATAAAAAAATGCAGTTTAAATTTCTAGCAGTGATCTCTACTCCCAAGTCACATTCACTAATTTTTTTGCAATTACCAATAAACGCTGCAATAAATGATAGAAAAATTGGCAATGCGCTAAAATATTGTATGAATATGCCAAATTCCAAAGCTTTTGCCTGTAACATACTAAGAAACTGCACCAAGTTTAAAAAAAGATAACAATAATATAGCATGCATCCAACAAGCCCAGAAAAGTTGCCTCGCTTGAAAGAGTAATTATTCAATACTAAGAAAAATGGCAATAATCCAGTCAAAACCAACCCATTAATAAAAAACGGGTTATTCTTTAAAGAGATTATATACGCAGTGATGAAAAACATTGGCACCATGCCACCAATGAAGACTAATATGGCGCTGAAAAACTGATCGTTGTAAATAACTCTTCTGGCACTAATGGATGCACCACTTTTCTTGAAAGTTTTCCAGCTAAAATCTTTAGCTATGTAAAAAATCCACATGCAAATTTGACTCACAAGAAAGACACAAGTTAGTACAATAAGAACAATACAAAATTTTGCTGGCATCTGAAAACTGTAGTTGAACTGCTTTTCGGCTGCTGGGTGTTTACCATTATCGTGTAAGATATCAACACTGTTTTGCGCGTATTCTTCAATAACGAGCTTCATGCTGCTAACTCTAACTTTTAACATGCACAGAGCATAAAAAAGATCAAAAATCGTAAAGAGGAACAAGTAAACAAATAGCAAAGCTAACTGACTATTGTTTTTTGACTTCAAAGAAAATGATACCACAAAGAGTTGGTATATTTTGGAATACATTAGATAAACTGCGTACACAACCACTCCGGATCTGTATCTAGCTTTCCAGTCAACGCCTCCTTCATGATCTTTGTAATATGCTTGTGACTTCCATATCATAATGTTACAAATACAGCAGACCACTGTTGTGATGAGGGATATGAGAAAAAATATAGTATATGCAAGGTTTGCCTTAGTAAACCATGAACACATATTTTGTTTAAGAGTTTTTGGGGGTGGGTCATCAGACTGTGCTGGTTGTGAGTACTCAAGCTGACGATAGTTGAGAGCAATTTCATATGCTTCTAGATCTTTTTTGGCATCCAACTTGTAATTCATAAAGCTAAAAGTCTTGGAACGTTTTTTCTCAGCTTCTGTAAACTCAGCGACTAATGATAGCTTTTTTTGCTTTACTTCAAGGTCCTGAGTGCTTGAGGCAATGGTGCTGGCAAACGAGAAGGTAGTAGAACCAGACAGTGGCTTCCTTTTTGGAGTTGATTGTGGGGAATTGATGGCGGTAGATGTTTCTGAGTTGGTATCGTAGCTGTAAGGGGTGGTATAGACAGCTTCGAGTGGAAGAGGTGGAAGTTTCTTTTCGGGAGTTATCGTTATTGATTGATACTTTGCTGTACTCTTCTCCGTATTTCGTTTAACATGGGTATTATTGTGAACGTTTTTTGCCGTCAGACTGTTTTGACCATGGCCTGGTAGCTTCTTTTCCATGTCATCTGTACTGTACTTACTACCATAGCTCATTGTGCAAGTATATGATTATACTTTGGTCACTATTAAATCGCCGACTATGCGTCGTTAAGAAAAAAATCTGAAGCTGGGAGCTGGAAGACTGGACACCAGTTTAGCACATAACTAGCAAATAAATATTTGAGCCTCATTCGCTAGAGCAAGAACGTTTTGAGTATATATATATAGATATTGTATGTCAAAGCTGAGCTGCCAACCCTATACATCAAACACTCTGCCCTGGGTCCATCAAGAGTAACACATAAAACCATCCGCAATGCAGGATTATGTATGTTGATAAAATATGCATATAGTTGTAGTAGATATGCATCACGCTGCATAAACCCATTTTGTTAGAGATTTTGGTGACACAAAATTAGAACATGGCGGCGATCCGTTGTAGCAAATAAGGAACTAGAGTCGCCTAAACTGGAGGGAAACCACGAAGAGCATTAGTGGCAACCACTATATATGCTATGAAACCTAGATGTGACTCAGCTCTTTGACATTAGCACAAGAACTGTTTTGAGAATTTGGCAGGACTAATTCTTGACCTGGCATCCGCATCCGCATCCGCATTTTCCCTTACCTGGAATGTTAATGTAGAAATCAATAAACTATTTTTTCAATTAATCTCAGTTTTGGAATAGTCACCCTTTAAAATACAAGCGACTTCAATTCAGAAATTTTTGTCGATAAACACAATACGATTTAGTCACATTTTCCTCAAAAAAATACTAGCAAATACCAAACCAAATTACATATTATCCTCATCCATTATTACTAAATAACCCACCATCTGTGATCTTCCCCTTTGAAATAGCAGATTGGCTTCTATGCTTATCTTCATTCTGCAAATGTGTCTTTAGCTGAGCAAACTTGTTACCAAAATTTTTCCCGCAATGCAAACAAATCAACTCTGTCTTTTGAACAACCAAACTCATTTTTTCCGCATCGTACCTCACATCACCTTTATCTTCCAAAGGAAGTTCACTGTAGGGCACGAAAAACTTGGTATTGAATGAATTATAATGACCACGGTTTTTAATGTTGGTCCCACAGAAATCAGTAGACATAATATGAACATGCAAATTTGCCATCGATGGCACAGAATGCACTCCAATCTTCAACTGTTCAGGCTGCTGTAACCAGTAGTCGCTTCCGCCTCCTTCGCCTTTTTGTTCTTGCATCTTTTCTACAGACTCTGTCAGCATTGTCTTTTGCAATTCTTCAATGGCAAGTTTGCGACCAACATCATAAACGTAGCCATCAATGAGCTGTTTAAAATCCTTGTCCTGGAACGCCACAAGCGGATGCACCAACGTCTTGGATTTATCCCTGGGAAGCACTAGAAGATGTACTTTGCTTTTCGGGAAAGCATCAAAAATAATGGTAACGTTTTCGTCGCTGAAAAGTACGCTGTCATTTTTGAAATTTTCTGGCCGATCAATATATTTTTGAAGCGCCATTTGCCAAGGCCCCCTTCTTTGATTATGATGGCCATGGCCTAGTTCTATAGATGGTTTGGTGTTCGACAATGATGATGATAACGATGATGTCTTTGTCTTCTTTTTGACAAATTTGCTTTCTTTCCTAGCAGACATTTCTAGTGTTGGTGCTTTATTTATCAATCATTAAACTAGACCCAATTGGATGCAGTTAAAATACTGCTGTTTTAAATTAGAGTAATTGTTGCAAGAATATACGATTTTGTATCAATGGAAGCTGCAATTACTTTCCAATACATTGGTTGGTGATTGAATTATGCGGATTGTATTTTCATAGACCCGCATGAAACATGAAAAATAAACTGAAATAAGTAAAGGGGTCCATACACCCCCTGCATTTGGGGTTCTTATTCAGCGAAGATTTGTATATAATTATCCTCCATTTTATAAAGTATAAGCTGGAAAGCAAAAATGCACTTTGCCTAGTTCCCTACAATAATTCTCTTTTTAGAAAAAATTGCAAGATAAAATAAAAAGGGAAAAGATAAACTATTATACAGTTGTTACTATTTCTCTAATATACAAGAAAAAATAAAATAGACCAATGAACTGAACCAGAACAAAATAAAACGAAATCAGATGCTAAACAAAAAAAAATAAGGGTTAATAACCAACAGGAGCAAAATAAACATAACGTTATCGCTGGTCATATAAACCCAGTATTGCAATAGAAATGTTGGTAAAGTTTTAAAAATATTATTTAAAAGCAGTTATATGCCGGACATACAAGGCATCGACGACGTAAGGTGCTTGTAGACTATACCAACCAAATTATACTAACGTTGCGCTGTATCACCATACTTACTTGCGAAAAAAAAATTCAAATTGCCCGTAGAATTCTTTGATTAGGTCTTGTTAACGTATATTATATATATTAGAGTTAGCTAAAAAAAGAATGCTTTTTTTTTCTTTCCAAACAATCCAAACAGTAATAAAACGTATAGATCAAGAAAAAAAAGAAAACACCGAACCTGGGACTCGAACCCAGAATCTCCTGATTAGAAGTCAGACGCCCTAACCAATTAGGCTAGCCCGGCTAATTCTTGTTAAGTTTTTGTCAGAGGCATACCGAATATACACAATAGAAAAACACACAATGGTTAGGAAGCTCTGTTGTGGAGGTGGATTGTGAACACAGTTTGTATGCGCGACTATGCAGGAATATGTAAAAAGAGTTGTTTGTTGAGGCTTGTGGAGTGGAAGAGACAAGTTGGAAAAGTAAACAAAGCAAATAATCAAAAAAAAAAAAAAACATTAAAAGATAAGGCTGGGCGTTTGGCTACGGTTTCTCCGTACACAGAGAGAAACTGTGGGTGCAATAAACACAAACCAAAACAACGACAAAGCAAGCAAAATACGTGCAAATTTCTGTTATAGTCATAGCTAAGGGCAATGTTTATTTCTACTATTAAAATGAGGCCTCAATGGCATCATATGAAATCTACATAGTGAGCCTGTAATGGTTGAATAATATGATTTTTTGCAGTTTTTTTTTTTTTTTTTTTTTTTCACCTGGTTGGTTCTACTTACAAGCCGGCTGGCTGGCTCGGATATTGTTTTTCCCGCTCCCTTGCAGAAGTGAAAGACAAAGAATGAAGCCTGAAATTTCAAATGGAACAGAAAGGAAAGAAGATCTTCGGCATAACTGTAGCAGCAGGAAGGGGGAAAATACAGCCAAAAAGAAGAAATAGAGAAAAAAAAAAGTAAAACAAGTAAATATGCATTTCAATTTGCAAATCGCAGATTGCAGATTGGTCTCCGAGGACCAAAGCGCTAACCGTTCACGTTAACCGGAGATTAATTGATAAATTGTTAGTACCTCGATCGGTGGATGCACTTTAGTACTGACTCGTGAGTTAATCTAACTGCTGCTGTCGATGGCAATGGCGATGGTGACACATAATTTTGTCGAAATTGGATCCAAATCTTGCATATGGTCAATCAATTGGCGCAGTATATACATGGAAAGCACTAGTTGAGAGTAGTATAACATTGAATGTAAGAATGGCTATTGGTGCTGATAGCACTTAACGTTCAACGGATATAATGATGAATCAAAAACCATAGCATTATGAAACTCCAAAAGTTTGGTGCCGAGATGAGAACTCCATTCGATGAAGGAGGCATAGAAAGACTCTACAAAAAGTTAAAAATACTGTACTTGGACTTAACGCCATCAACGCTTTCACTCATTATACAAAACTAGATAGATAATAAAAAGTCAAAATAAACAGAGAAAATACCAAGATTACCAGAAAGAAAAATAAAATTAAAAAGGCCAAAAATAAGACAAAAGAATAAAAATCAAGTAGAAAAAAAAAGCGTTTACCAGTTTGAGAAAAACCACAGATTTATATATTTTATACTTTCATTAAACAAGTATTAGAAAAGTAGAGTAAAATAGGTTAAGGGAAACATAAGAATAAACAAAGAAGAGATGGAAAGGGGAAACGCGATAAACGAGATAATGACGGAGATGATGAAATACTAATTAAACAATGTAGAGGATAGGAGAAAAGGCAAAGGATAAAAAAAATAAAATAAAAAGCAAACAAACGCTAAAGACACAATGACTCAATTTAATATTTAGGCAGTAGCTTTTTCTTCTGGGTGTTCTTCTTGATTGAAGTTCTTTTCAGTTTCAGTCAAGCCATTCAATTCCTGCTCCAATTCTTCTTGTTGTTTTTGATACTGTTCATTTTCCAAAGCTTCTTCATCACTAGTGTCATAAACGTCATCTTCAGTGTTTCTGATACTCAAAGTTGGTTTAACAGCAGCAGAATCCAAAGTCCAGTTTCTCAATGCGTTTTCGGCATCGACGATAATTTGTTTAGAAGTTTCATAGCCATCATAAGCTGGTCTAGTTTCACCTGGAGTAACTGGAGCATCGTCCAACAACTCAAGCAATGCTTTACCGTAGCCGGCAATCAAAGCCATTTTCTCAGCATGCTCTCTAATAGAGTCAAATTGATAATTGAAGGCCAACTTCAATTTTTCTCTAGTAATGTTGGACAATTGAGCTTCTGCAACCAAAGATTCAGCTTCGGCTCTTACCAATTCTTGTTCCAAAATCATAATTTTTGGAGATTGTGGGTCCTTGTATTTCAAATAAGCAATCTTGTCAGTAATTTTAGCTTTACGGTCTCTGGATGGTTGAACTGAGGCTTCAATATTTCTCACAGACTTTATGGTCAATCTATATTGGTCATATCTGTCAATGAACAAATCGTCCAATTCACCCAATTCATAAATCAACACCCCCAATTTGTCAGTAATGTCAGAAACATCATCATCATTTTCTTCACCCCAAATAGACAATTGCTTAGCAACGGCTCTTCTTTCGTTAGCAGCCAATTCCAAAGCTCTCATGACATTTTTTTCCATCTTGACATATTGAGCCAATTTCTTGGCCAATTCAGGACCAAAAGAGCCAGCGGCATTTTTTCTAAAAGATGAAGCAATACCGCTTTTACCGAAATAGTGTCTTTTGGTGGTAGAAGTTGGAGGAGCAGGGGATTGCAATTGAGATGCAGTTGGGGCTCTAGTATTTCTCAAGGAGTATGTTCTGTTCATTGTTGTGTATTTGTTTGTGTGCTTGTTTGTTTTGCAGCGCTACTTGTAAAGTAATATGAGAAAAGTAAACAAAGTTTTGAAAAGCAAAAAAGAAAAGAAGGAGAAGAAGGAGAAGAACAGAGAATAGAAATGAGAGAAGAGAAAGAAGGAAGAAGGAAAGGGAGGAAAGTAGAAAAACAGGAGGAGGACAAGAAAAACAGCAGCAAGCGAATTGATATTTATAAGTGGAGGAGCAGGTAGCAGCGCAGCAGCGCAAGCAGCACTGCGGTAGAGTAGCAGCAGTTTAAAAGCAGCAGAGCAATAATGGCAGCCAGCAAAAATGCTTCAGCAAGCGCTCAGTCAGCCAGTCACTCGGAACGTAAACTGCCACTCTCTTTTTCTGGTCTGTCGTACGCCTGCAGCTGACTGCAGCTACAGATTCTGGTGGAAGGTTGGGTGCGGCCTCGTTTGCTGCAAAAAATATGCTACAACAGGTTACTTTTCCTTCCAGATACGGCAGCTGCTGTGGCGGTGGTATTTCAATATGAGCTCGTAATACTGGTATTACGTACTCTCTCCCTTTAGCGTGCGCTTATAAGGCGAGGAGGTGCGCAGAAAATACGTCACTTTATTTAGCTAACTATAGTAGTCTAGAAGTGACATCATAAAAGGTGGTCAGCGCCCGTTGCCCGGAATACGTCTCATAGCACTACTAGCTGCCTTGGAGCAACGCGTCATGGGCAAAATAATTAAGGCGGTACACGTAATTGCAATTATGAGGTGTTTGCTAGATTTTTCCATAATAGCGGTTTTCTGTGAATATTTTAGTGTATGGCTGAGAGAGTCATAAACATCATCGTTCGTCATTCATTCGTCACTCGTCGAACGATGATAATTAAGAAACTGAAATAGAGGAAAAGGCGTTGAAAAATTCTACTAATTTACTCAGCAAGAATCAGCTTGTCTGTTTCCATCCCTGAAGATGAACCGAGCTACCGTCAAGCTGTATACCACTAATTGACGATTAGCATTAACGCCTATGGGTTTTCTAGAAGCTGAACTGTTTCATTCATTCTGCCCTGTAATTATATGCTAAAAGCGCTACCGCACCACCCAAGCACTGGCCCTGTAGCGACGATCGGAGTTTTTCAGAAATGTGAAAGATTGGATGCGATCGATCGATCAATCAGTGTTATTATACAGCAGAGCAAACGGAGTTGGCTGCTTGCTTTGAGACCGCCGGCTTTTGACACCAGTTGCTTTCGCAATTGTCTCATTTGCCGCCTTAGCTGTCCTAGATAGCAGCTGTGATCCGAAGAGACTTATAAGTGGGTATTATTGCCCAATCTGTATTCTGATATATTGTGTTTATTGAGTTGTTATTCCATTTTACTTTTTTTGTTTTTCGTTTTGTTTTTTGATCTTCACCTTAGTCTTTGCATCTTTCTGTCTATCGCTACCGGCTTATCTCATCGTGTAATTTCCAAAATTTTGGTTTTTTTCTATTGTTTTCCATCTGCAGCTTTTCCGCAGCCCATCAGCGACTTCTCTTCTCCTCATTTTTAATACCTGGAGAAATTTTGGAAAAAAATTTTAAAGTATTTACAAAACAACAGCAACAGTACACAGCAGAAATCATAGTAACTCAATTGTCACGCATATCTGTTACACCTGTATTGCTATCACACCTCAATGGCTTTCTTCAATATTTTCAGTCGTTATCAAAAACTATTGATCAAACGACCATTTCTCACCAACGCAGTCTCCACCGCTCTTATTTTCTCTTCTGGTGATGCTCTTGCTCAACTCATTTTCCCCGAACAGCAAATATCCACTCAGAAGCTTAACGACGACGACGATAAAAACAAAACCAATAGCGATCCAAATACAGCTTTAAGTCTACTGAGCGGTAGTGCAAGCAGCGCTAGCAAGTTACCATCTTACGATTATGCCAGAACATTAAGAGCTGCCATTTATGGTGGGATCATTTTCGCTCCTATTGGCGATAGCTGGTACAAAATCCTTTCTAAGCTTAGATTCCCACTCAAGTTGCCAGCCAACAGGAAACCAGCATTGAGAAACGGTTTGGACACTTTCACTAGAGTATGTGTTGACCAATTGTTCTTTGCCCCATTAGGTATTCCATTGTATTTTTCCGTGATGTCGTTACTAGAAAACAAGTCATTTGATCAATTGAAACACAACCTTCAAGAAAATTACAAAGTGACGCTTTTGACAAATTGGATGGTTTGGCCGCTTTTCCAATTCGCCAATTTTAGTTTGATTCCAGTGGAGTTCCGTTTGCTCAGTGTCAACGTGATTAGTATCTTTTGGAACTGTTTTTTGAGTTATAGAAATGACAGATTTAGCAAAGCTGAGCTTCCAGTATACAGTCCACCAGCTCCAGAATAAATTCATTCACCTACATAGCATGATAATAAACAATGAAAATATTCATAAGAGATGGTATATCCAGCAAGAAATCAGTAGCTACTAACGGTATAAATCACCTAGTGATGTCTTATATTCTAGTGGTAAACGAGATCCGTCGTTGAAATTAGTGTACATCATATGATCTCTTTTTTTCCGAGGGTGGTGTACAAAAACACGCCGCGCCAGCCTATACTATGTTTTCTACGCAAAGCACCTTTTGATCCGTTGTAGCGCCCAAGCATGGAAAATAACCAAAGTGCAGTGAAACAAATTATTAACAATTTTTTCACCTAGCTAATGACAAAACATGTGTTAGTCGTGCTCTTGCGGATTCGAACCTTTAGGTCAAAATGTAGATATACTTATCACCACTTTTCCTATTCGTACAGCAAGCAATCTGAATTTTGATGTTTGCTATCATCCAACTCTTGAAATTTTTGGACTACATGTATTGGGCAAAAGATCTATGTTCAATATTTGAATGTTCAAAGTTGGTGGTACGCATTTCATTCTGTTCGTGAAAAGAAGCATTTGATTAAATTATTTACCAATTTATCAATAATGTTTTTTTTCTGGTTGTTGATTAACGCAACCAAATCTTTTCTAGTGAGTCTTGAAAAATTGTCAACATGCCTTTGTTATAAAGTGCGTAATGATGTATCTTCAAATTCCAAAACATCAGAGAAATTTACGAGCAGCAAACCACATATGGGGCCTGTCTGGAATCAAAGTGGGATACGAAAGTACTGACGTGCGTGAAAAAACTAAATGTGGAAATTTAATGACAGCAGCATTGAGGTAGCAAAGATAAACTCGTAGAGACAGTACTTTGTGAATGAATCTTTATCCGCATTTTCTCTATGCCCACTTGCAATGTACCAACACTATTCGTCATGGCGTATAACGTTGCAGCGACGAGATTTTATGAATCATGACTTTACAAGTGCTAAACTCATATTCACGAAAAAGGGTTGCTTTAATTCAGCAGAAAGTTTGCCTGACTTTTTGGTGCTGTCTTCTCTTCTTTTGCTTTAAAAGTTTTTAAAAAAACACAAACAAAAATATTTACAAATATAGTGCCAATCGCGTTTAATTACAAAAAGTGAAGCGCACTCAAAGTTGTTTCAAAAAAAAAAAAAAAATTTTTTTTAACAACCAAATTAGTTGGAAATAATATCACAATAAGTAAGGGTACCGCATCAGGAATCACGGAAACCCAAAAGGAGAGTTAATTAATTAGTATGATTACAGGGACAGCTTTAATTGGCACAAGTATGAATACCTAGCTGCTCGCTTCTGTAGATTGGCAATTTTAATATTGTTAACAACACCTTTTCGAGCTAATTTCCACTAACTAAAAACAATTGGGAATCTGGACAAAAGCGGCTGTAATTACTGCGGGTCTCAAAAATTCACGGGTCTTCATGTAGAGTAAGCTTTATGTTGAACTTTTTCATTTGCAAAAAAAAATTGGTCCTCCACATGTAGCATATAGGATGGTTACTTTTTAGAAGACAAATGGTGCTATGTGGCATTTTTAGTAAAATTTGCCATTAACCACAACCGTGTTTCCAGTAGCGGCACCAAATGTAATTAATTCGATTTTAGGCGGATTCGAAGTAAGCAACAAAAGAGAAATCAAGCAAAACCGTTCCACAGAAGACGGAAAATTGTCTCAACGGGCGTGGTTTCCTCGTCCGCAGCTGCAGCGTCAACATGCATAAACAACCTCTGAGTGAACAACATTTGTAAACCGAACGAGCACGCAAGTTATGATGCTTCACACATCAGGACAGTATATCAGTACCCCGTATAACCCTATTTCTCACAAAAGTAGGGTTTTGGTGGTAGAAAATTTCAAGTTAACCAGTTTTCTGATATGTTAATGTTCTGCACTCTTTGCCAGCGGCTAACTAAGTGTCTTTCGATTTTTTTTGGCCTGGCCCAATCCCGTTCTTTGGCAAATTTTTGAAATCTTCTACAAAAACTCAGGAGCAGTATAACTTTACAATAAATAGCAACTACTGACTTCATATACCACAGCTTTGTCTAAAATTAAAATTACGTTTGGCAACATTACCTGTTATAAATTATTATTTATTCATAAACCAGGAAATTGGGCTTCACAGTGGTATCAATCTTTTCTTGTATCCGTAAAATTTTGGCATTATTATAGCCCTTCGACTAATTGTTAATAATTCGTGCATTTTGAGACAAAAATTTCTATTAACTGCTTAGCATAACTACACAATACATTACCCTAGCGCCCAGTCAATTGGCTGACCCTTTGCGACATATTTTATCCTATAACCAATGTGGGATAGTTTGCAAGCAGGTAAGCAAAGCTTGTCGGCAAAAACTACGAAGGTACAGGTTCAATTGTAAACAATTCCGAATATCCCTCACTATAGATACTTTTACTTAGAAAAAAATACTCAAAAAAATTCGACATACAAATTTGAATGACCTGTAATTATGCAGCCATCATGTATAATATTTTTGCCATTATATATCAGGAGGGAAGAGCATGTGTGCCTTAGCAGTGAGCTATGGCATTGACGAAGCAGCACAGTATGCTGTTTCTTCTGATAAGTTTGCTAATCTGCCGGAATACTGAAATACCAACAGCTATAGCATAACTCGCCCAAATTTTGAGTGTTAAATGCTAACTGGAATTAAGCCGCGCACTTTTAGATTTAGGATGTCTGAATCTGGCTAAAAGCATCTGCAAACTTTACTTATTTAATGTTTTGTATTTATAAACATACTTTTTTAATTTTGAAAACAATAAAAATGGAACTGGCCTATACACATCATGATGCGGAAATTCAGATTATCAGCATGAAAGCAGGATGTTGATACCGCGTGCGCAGACCAAATATGCGCAGTTTTGATTGACTTGTTCTATTTTTGTTGAACATGCTCATTTTTCTACTCAAAGTGGTAACCCGCAGTGACTTCAATGCTATTATCCAGTAAATTCCTAGGTTCTTTGCGCCAGCATGACGATCAACGAGTGTGCGAGCTGAAAATTTCAACTGTGAATACTCACTCACTACGATACGCTACTTGCGTTTGTCCCGTTTTTGTATGCCACGAGTGCATTTCAGGTATAGTTATAATACAAAGTTTGTCAAGCCTTTTAATACCGGTTTGAATATTTGCAAGAAAAGGAATTGACTCGTAAGCAGCTCATCAAGTGCAGTAGCTGATGTGTCGATTAATCTGGCGGCGCATTGGCCATAATAGTCACAGACAATGCCATCGCCATCGTGAGGCTTACTTAAGGGTATAGCGAACTGCTGCTTTAACCGTGAAGTAAGCACCAATTACTGAACTTCTAACGCTCCCCATGGAATTTGCAGAGACATGGATTATACAATCAAAGACACTTAGCCTTACGTTGAGTTAATTCACTTGCATTTGAGAGCTGAAGCTTTCTGGTTTTAATATTTTGTACACAAACTTGGATATTGGCACTGCCGGAAGGTGCATGACACAACTGCACCGGCATTATGGTGAACAGTCGAAGTTCAAGATCAAGAACGATTCCACGACTTTCTGCCGTCGCTCCGTATGCCTCACGCCGCAAATCATCTTTTTATTTTTTTTATTTAAAGCGTGGTTTTTATTTTTTTCGTTTGATCAGCAAAGATGTTTATAGGGCCAAAGCCTTGGGCTCAAATCGGAAAAATACTATTAAGTGTTTGTGCTTTCTGAACACCAAAGATAACCACACTTGTGAAGACAACGAAAACGAAAAGAGAAAAGGGTAAAGGCTTTAATATGATAGCGGGGCCGTCGTAGCTATAACTGTCTGCTTAATTAATCTGACTCCCCTAATACGCGCAAAAAGCACCGTTCCTTTTCTTGTTTATTGTCAGCGATAATAGCACGTAAGAAATTCCATTTATGTGGTAAAAGTGAACATCATTATTCCAGCATTACATTCTGCAGGCCTCAAGGCTGTGAATTGCCAGCTGTTAATATTAGTATAGAAACAGTTACAGAGTTTAGTTTACAGAAACAAAAATGAATATATTCACAACGAATTTCTTTTTTTTTTTTGGATTTTGGCCATTCAGCAGTGCTTAGTTTTATTGTTTAATGCTCCATCCTATGCATTTTTTGCTTATGTGTTACAGTTTTTGCTTATACTATATTTGCAATTTCCTAAAGTAGATGACCCAATTAGTTTAACATGATAATCTTATGCTGTTGTTTTTGTCCCCACCCCCTTTTTGTTTTTCCGTGTCCAGTATCCTTTCTCCTTTTCGTCTTTTATTTCTCTTCATCTTTTATTTTTCTTCCCTCGTCCTTTACTGCTTTTGAGAAACAAAATCTCTAGAAAAAATTCAAGTCAATTGCCAACCGCAGACCAATCTGTGTGATGATAATTTTTGACTGGGAACAGAGTGCAGTGTATGTTTAAAAGGGTGCTGGAAAAGGGCGCTAGAATAGGGTTGATTACGGTAGGAAACCAGGAAGATACAGCAGGAATCTCACTCCACTGCCAAAAGCGGCATAATAACTCTCTACTACTCAACACCGAGAAAATTTTTCTACGGCAAAACGAGAATTATTCCTAGTACCATAAATATGTACCAATTATTCCCCCTCTGTGTTAACATCGGCCCACTGTTTGAAGAACCCCAGGCGTTGATCGAAGATCCCCGTCACAGCGTCGATAGCGCGTGTCTGCTGGAGCTTTTCCCTGTCATTTTCAACTGCAGTGCGTAAGCCTACGGGATCAGGCAGCATGCAGCACTACAAAATTTGCAAAAGCCTATGAGTACAACCTGTTACTAATTTTTCTTAATCCTTTTGAAACAGACCATAAAATTGAATCTAGAGCCTATAAATTATGTCGATATCCGTCAGTTATGTCGTTTTGTTGTTCGTCTAACTTTCTTTTTTATTCAAGATCTGCAACTAAGTTATTTGCTTACTATTGTCTTCTCCATATTCTAGAGAAAAGCCTACCTTTGATATAGAAAAACTTTGGAAAGTTTGACAGAACTAAACCAATAATAACCAAGTGATACTAAAACTTTTATTGAAATGTTAGGAAAATCTGTTAAAATTGCTTTCACAGGTGCATTGGCCTTGCAAGCTTCTGCTGTTACTCTCCCAGCCAAAAGAGAGGCTGAAGCTGATCCAGAAGCTTTTACCAAAACTCTCTTGCTCGGTCCAGGCCCCGGTGGTCTCGCTGTCAATGTCCTTGGTCAAGTGGTGTCCATTGGGATGTTACCAGTGTTATTGGTGACGTTGCAACCAATGTTGCTGGCAGCCTTGTCACTAATGCGGTGCAAATTATTGACGGTGTTGCTGTTGACCTTCTTCCAAGAAATACTCTAGCTAAACCAATTGCCGAAAGGGATACTGTTATTAAACCGAAGAATATTCCAGCTGCTACTGCTGCCCCAAAAGCAGCTGATACTACTAAAGACGCTGCTGGTAGTGTTGTAACTGCTCCTGCTGAGCTTTCTGAAAGAGAGCTCCAGGAAAGAGAACTTCTTGCCGGTGTGGTTACTGAAGTTGTTGGCGGTGTTACTAGTATTATTGGTGGCGTCACTACCGTAATCGGTGGTGTTACCAGCGTTGTGGATACAGTTCTCACTGATGTATACTCTGATGTTAACTCTTTACTCCACGACACTCTTACTATTGGTGGTATCACTATTACTGGTCTTCTCACTGTTGACCCAATCTGTCTTCATCTCTTCACAGAACAAGAAACTGTTCTTCTTACGAGCATCCCTCAAAACTTGCTACCATGTACTCAATATTTGACCCAAACCATTGCTTCTTCTGGTACAGGATACTCTACTATCTATTCTTCTATTGAGTCTTCTTCTGCTTCAACTCCTTCCTCTAGCTTTGCTATCGTTTCTTCTGCTTCAACTCCTTCCTCTAGCTTTGCTATCGTTTCTTCTGCTTCAACTCCTTCCTCTAGCTTTGCTATTGTTTCCTCTGCTCCTGCCTCATCCTCTGAATCGTCTTCTGTTTTAGAATCATCAAGACCTTCTTCATCTGCAGCTTTAGGATCTTCCTCCTCCGTTTCAGTTTCTTCCACTTCTTCTGTGGTTGCCTCATCCTCCATTAGTCCATCCTCCAGCCCAATTTCAGTTTCTTCTGTTGCAACCTCTTCTAGTACTGCTTTTAACTCTACTGGTCCAGTAACTAGTGTTGAGGGCACATCAGCTTACGCATATGCCTCTTCTACTTCTATCGATGATGGCAATAATTCTGCCTCTCAACCAACTGACAGCACTTCCTTAAGTAGCAACAACACTAGTAATGGTTTTGGTAATAATAGCGGCTCTGGCGACAGTTCTGGTGCTGTCAATGGTATTAGTACCCAAACTTCCGAAGTTGTTGGTGTTGAAACTGTTATCTCCACTATTGAGTCTTGCAGTGAGCATGTTTGTACCGGTGTTATCACCAGTGTTGCTTCTACTCAAGCTGCTACTGCTTCCAAAGGTCAAGGTCAAGGTCAAGGCCAAGGTACCTCTTCAACTCCAACACTTGAAGGCACTACATCTGCCGCATCTGATAACAGTGCTGTTCCAACCGGTGAAGGATCTGAAGGATCAACTTCCAATGACAAGGGTCCTGCTCCTTACACTGGAGAAGAGGAAGAGTCGTCCTCTACCACAGGAGCTTCCACTCAATCTACCGAAAGTGTTGCTGAAATCACTGAAGCCAACACACCAAGCGTTGCTAGCAGCGCTTCAAGTTCTTCTGAAGCTTTCTCTGCCCCAGCTGTTGCCACTGTCGAAGAAGGTGCTGCTAGCAGATTGACCAACTTTGACAACGGCCATTACGGGAATGTGCTAGCTCAAGCAGCAGCTCTTTTGGTTGTTCCAGTACTTTTCCTTTGAAGGATTTAAACTCTGCAATAACATAAATCCACAATTTTTTTTTCCATTTCTCAATAATTTTGATATCACTTTTCGATAGTCACAACCCAACCACGTTCTAAAATTTTTTTTTTGAAAAAAAATTTTGTTTGATTCTCTATTTCGTGTCAAGTTTTTTCTTTTCTCCACCCATAATATATTTCTCTTTTTACATTATTCTACCGCTAGATTTCCTTAGAATGTTATGATGAATATCGATGATCATAAGTACAATTTTCATTTGAGTATGCTGTGATAAATTAAGACTTTTCAAATAAAGTCTTTGAAAAATTTCTCTTGCTTTC
>JXWR01002647.1_pt1 | contig 24076 bp, 11 predicted proteins | sample 315541 | NCBI WGS metagenome assembly JXWR01 (sample SAMN03273951, study PRJNA271842) | soil metagenome | isolation source: rice field ambient CO2 | place: India: CRRI Experimental farm Cuttack,Odisha-753006 | collected 2013-12-17
TTTTTTTTTTTTTTTCCTATCAGCTAACTGTGAACCTCATACTCTAGGCTTTACCAGTTTACCATACATTTTGCATTGTGGAAGATGATGTTTTTCCTATGCTCAAGACTTATCTTGCTTTTAAACAAGTGGTTATGGAAATTCGTGCGTTTTTAATAGAGACGAATTAAGCTATGATGTAACAAGTATCTAAATAAGTAAAATGAAGACCACCACTTCTGAAATAGTCCATTTAGGAAGCACCAACATACTACATAACTTAATAGAAAATGAAAATAGAGGAATTAATAGTAAAGTTAGAAGGAGAATACAAAACAAAGGAAACTGAGAAAGGGTCGTGATGGTAAGACTCAAGTGTAAAAGGATTTTGTGTATCGGGTGTAGGCTTATATTACAATCTGGCTAAAATATAAAAGTACTATCCTCCTTTGATTGCTAAAACTCTGGAAGAAATATTGAATGGACCACAGGAGATTTTGCAAAAAACAACAACAAAAAAAAACAAAAAAAACCAAGTCAAACAACTCTTGACAGAAGCGCAGTATTGATGCTGCTTTCACCCTAGTTTCATTATAATGGGTGCGCTAAATATCAGTTAACCAAAAGGTTGTCAACGTTTTTTTGGGCGATTTTTTATACAAGTAATTGGAGAGCAGTCAGGCAGCTGCTGTTACTGTAGGTGTAGACTTATGCAGCTAAGAATCTTTGATGTTATACTTTGGTTATGATCCTTCGACGCGCATAACGCGTAAAAAAAAAAAATGAAGCAAAATTTCCACCGCCAGCACGTGCCTTTGTTGATGTTTTTCCGAATTTTGTAAACAGCAGCGAGATAGAAAAACAAAAAACAAAGCAAGAGAATTAAAGCACGGATGGATATACAAAAACAGCACGTTAGACACTGTTCATTGAAAGAGTGAAGTTGCTGCAAATCAACAACACGTTATAGCAAGTGAATTCTTTAGTGTGAGAGAGGACAACAGTTTTATGCTTATATATTTATCTAATCTTCGCAAGGCAAAAAACACAGCTAGCGAGGATTTTTTGTCTCATAATCAACGCACATTTGATATTTCCTCTCGATACACAATCAGCTATAAGCATAGGAGCAGCGCTATATATTTAGACCATCATATTTACCATCTAGTGAAAGCATAAAAAAAGCGAGACTGCCTAAAATTATAAATGAGTTACAGTGACAGAATAATACCGTCTCGCGAGAGAACAAGAACGCGGCTTAATCTTCCTTCTAAAGGCATATCTAAATCCACAACGAGGAGGTCTCATTCGCTTTATTCGTCGAACTTAAATAGGGGTGAAAATAGATACTCCGCTGGAATTACTGGTGATATTGCTAATAATAATGGTGTTGGCGGTTCCCTCAGATCAAAAGCATTGTTATCATCATCGCTTCCCAGTGTGGCCTCGAGAAGTAGAACTAGCCTAGGTTTGAATGCAGCAAGACCAGAATCAGGACGTCTAAGTTTCTTCAGCTCTAGACCTTCAGCAGGAATAACGCTTGAAGATCCTTCTCTTACTGATAGAAATACCTTTGGTGGAAATAGCCTGTCAAAGTGGTGGTCAGGAAGCAAGCCTTCAACTACTGCTGCAACTACTACTACAACTGATAATGCCATTTTACCTGGCAGTTTACCAAATTTTTTTGACTCTTCAAATTTAAATAACAACAATTCACTCAACCATAACTTAACCTTGCAGAGGAGTAGCATTAGAGAGAGGCTACTAAACCGTTTAGAGCGACCAAAGACGCATTTGCCATTATCATATAGGAAAAAGCCGGCACATTTGGAAGATTACAATCGACATCAACACACTATTAGTCCTGCTGGATATAACAGTTTTGCTACTCATGATAAGGCAGCAAACAGCAGTGCAAGGTTATCGGATATCGGCCGGTTACGCTCAGAAGTGCCCAATAATAGCGTCTCATCATCAGCGAGTCGCAATTTATATCCTGATGTACAAAAGGCTAGTCATTTAAGCTCTTTGTCAAGCAAATATTTAGGCGCTGCTACTATTGGTCCAACAGCCTACGATGACTTATTCACCAATAGGCAGCGATTTAATGATCAAAAAGAGTTTGAAAACTTACCTGACCCTGTAAACAGACTCAAATTTGATAGACTACCTAAAGTTGAAAGCAAAATGAACCAAAAGCCTCTTGGAAATTATGATGCAAAAGACGATATTATTGAAGCTGGAGAGGAGTTTTTGCCTTCCGATAATGACATCAATATTTTCCAGTCGCAGAACCAAATGCGTCAGCATCAGCAGTCTCAAGTTCCTCAACAACACCAAGAACACACCGGTTCTAGTATACTTGGAACTTTGGTGTCAAAATTGTCTAGTTTTTTTAAACCACCGGAAAATATCAGTGACTATGAGCATGTTCAAACTATGCCGGGCTCGAGTGGTAGTCAAGTAAGAACCCAACAAGGAGAAGCCGAAGCCCAAAAATCGAATGACAAACAAAGCAATGAAGATTATGCTGAGCTAGATAACGATAGTGATTTAGAGCGCAAGCAACGTAACAAGAAACTCAATGAATTAGTACGAAAGGAAAAGAAGAAGAAAAAAAAGCTAAAGAAACTAATGAAGAAATCAAGGAAGTCAAATAATGAAGAATCAGACATTAACAGTCACGAACACTTACAGCAAGTTCGTCACGAAAACACAGATCAGCTGAAGGACAAAGGTAAAAACTTTTTGAAGCAAAAAACAATGAGTAATGGAAGCGAAAATAAAGTTAAATCTAATCCCAAAGAGAAAGAAAGCAAAGAACCAGCTGTATCATATAGACAAGCCCTACGTAAAAAGCGTGGATACGAAATGGGATTAGGCGATAATCCATCACTTACCGACATAAAAAAGCAAAGACCGAATATATCGAAAGAGACGCCAAACATCTTTTTGGAAACAGAACCTAAGAGGAGATTGGGTTTAAATTTTTTGAAAAATAACAATGATGACAATAATTTTAGCTCACTCGAAGAGCAGAAAACTGCCAAGAAAAGTATATCAAGCACGCCTGATTCGAATTCAGATTATACTAAACACGATTCTAGTATGACATCGCATGATTCCAAGAACAGTGACTTGATTGATAATAGGTCGAGCAGTAAAGACCCCAGCCTGAGACAACAAAATCAGTTGGAGGAGCTCAAACAGAAAGATCAAGTAATTTTTACTCTCAACAATAAGATCAGCTTGTTAGAGAACTCCCTAATAGATATACAAAAGAGCTTACAGTCAATAAGGGAGAAACAGGAAAAAAAGAGCAACCAGCCTGCCGCGCGCAAAAAATATGAAAAATCTAGACAACGTTTGGCGAACCTTGTTAGCTCAACACCGGCATTAAGCGTGGTTGACAAATCAGAGTTACTTAAGGGATTGGATAAAATTACCGCTGATGATGACATGCCAGAAAATGGCGAGTCACCACAAATTAAAAAACGAATGTCTGTTAGAGAAAAATTGAGTCACGAGGCCTACTTACATTCCAAGTCAAAATCGTCGATTTTCTCAAATGACAGTCGAAATGGTAGTCAGAGTGGAAAAGAAGCGTTTACTGAACGGCCCAACAAGAACAAAGACGAGGATGTCACAATTACAAAAACGCCAGATGTAATAATCGAAGATTTCAAGAAAATCTCAGAACGTATTTATGAAAGGGAAAGAAGCTTAGCTGAAAGTTCGAGAAATAGTACTAACAACAGTCGAAACTTACAACAGCAAGAAGTCGGATTAGCTGATCAATATTCAAAGCTGAAACAGTATAAACAGCAACTTGAACAAGAACTTCAAGAAGTTGAAAAATCGCAACTTACAAACCAAGCAGTAACAGGAACAACCTCATCATTACCTTCTCATGAGCACGCTGCTGCTCCAGAATCTGATGATGAATTCGACGAAACGAATATTGATGAAACTTTGGCGAAAATCGAGAAAAGCATGGGAGGTTTGTCTCCTATAAAGGTCTCGTTTAGAGAATAGGTGTTTATTATATAGCTGTTTATTATATAGCTGTTGTGATACTTTGATTGTTTAAATTTGATGTATACTATTTGCATATGATTTGTGTGTTACCAATCCGTAGCGATTGTTGTACTTGTAGGGTTGACTTTTGGGGCCAAATCAGTGCATTCATGTTGAAACCATAGCATTATTATCTCAGTAGTGGGATTAGCATAAATGTGGTGCACACAAGACAGCCTTGTAGCTTTGCAATTTTTTTTTCCTTTGAAAATCGAAAAAGTTTCAGTCTCAAAGCAGCAACCACCGCTTGTATATCAGGTACAAAATCCTAAAAAGGGAATCAAAAATAACAATACTTTAATAAGTTTAACAAATATACAAATATTCACATTTTTGATATCATATTTACAGAAACTTTAACAATGTCTGCATTCTCTTCTATCTTTGGTGGTTCTAACAACGCCAGTGGTGCAGTTACTCCTCCATCTACTTCAACTGGCAATACTAGTGCTGCTAGTAATGCTGCTAAAGAGCAAATTAAGAAAGAATTGGAAGTTGAATTGGCTACTGCTAATGCTACCGAATTGGTCAATAAGTTGACGGAGACTTGTTTTGAAAAATGTCCTAGTGGTGAAGATGTAAGTGTGGAATGATTTGATTTAAAGTGAATTAGGGTTTGAACCAAAAAAAAAAAAAAAAAAAAATTAATTGGCTATTATTTACAATTGGTTCTGCTTTTTACTTCATTCATTTACTTCTCTTTGTTATTTCTGTTTTATCCTGATTTTGTTGTTTGGTTTAGTTTGGTTTCGGGAGAAAAAAAAACATTGTTTTTATAAATTACAATTACTAACTTGCTGTAATCAATTTAGAGTTGTATTGGTCAGTGTGTCCAAAAGTATATGATTTCCTGGAATATCATATCCCAGACGTACCTCAACCAAATACAAAAGGCAAAGAAATGAGTCCAACTTATTTTCAATGTTTTTCTAATTTTCTTTGTTCATTAAATTCTTTATTTTGCAAATGTGAAGTAGGTTTTTTATCATTCTCTAAATCTGAAACAGAGTCAGTTAAGGCTTTCAGGTAAAAGATTCAATACCTGTTATATTTTTCTGCTCAAGCTTGTCTTTCACTCGTGCTTTTGTCACAAGAAGACAATGTTACTCATTATTAAAGGAATTGTTAGGCTATCGCTTCTTACTGTCTGTACATATATTTTACCAACTTTCTACAACTCAATAAAAGAAAGAATAACAGTTATTTGTTTCTAATTATTAAGTCTTCGCATAAAAAAAAGTGAACAAGAAGGTATCGTAAACTTCGTAAATCTTGGTATCTTGATCTAGAACATTATACGTAGAGAAGAGATTGTATGCTGTATAGTATACACTACTTAATGCAATAAGATGAATCTACTACACATCTCTGCTGTCATTTCTAAGTTCAACTTGTTTCTCTAGCTCTTCCAAAGTGAACTTCCTTCTGGGTTGATGTTTCCTATTGCTTTGACTTTTCGCACCCGTAATCCTTTGTTTGCTCGAGAAATTATCTTTGGTTTCATGATCTTTAGTTTTGTTTGGCTTCTGTTTGTCATGATATTGATGTTGAGAAGGCACCGGGGGACCGATCCTTTTTTGTTCATAAAAATTGGATCTTTGATTAGACTCAAATTTTTCATCATCAAGTGTTACTTGGTCAAAATTGCTACTCAACAGCTCAACATCCTTATCGTTGCTAAAGTCGCGCGCCTTGTTGTTTGATCTTGCTGATCCTAATCTTGAGTTTGACGTAGATGGTGTTGGTGTTGGTGATTGTGAACTGGATGCCAAAATACTATTGATATGGCTAAATCTGGATCGCCTGGATCTTGAATCAGGTCTCAAAATTTTTTCACCATTATCTTTAACACCAGAATTTTCTTGATTATTGCTTTCAAAGTTGGTTCTTCGCTGCTGAGCTTCTTCTCGCTCTCTGCGTCTTCTGGCTACCACCTCACTCACATTGTAAACTGCCTGCTGCTCCGGAGGGGTGTAACCTGGGCGCACTTTCACGGTTCTCCTGATAGAGCCATCCGCACGTTGTGTACCACCCACAATTTGATCTTCTTTTTCATGCATTTAGGCAATTATGATAAAATTAGCAATGTTTCAATGGTGGAATGATTTGGTTGATTCTCAGATGAGTTTACAGCTCTTCGGGAAGAATGTAATCAAAGCATCTGTTAAAGGTTAGCGGCCCTGGTGATTGAGTCAGCGAAATTTTCGATTTTCGATTTTTTTTTACTGTTCGGCAAATTTTGAAAATATACAATTACAGAAATCAGAGAGCACGCTAAGTGCTGTTTAAATCTGCTCAACCACATATAGAAACACTACTTAGCATATCAAGCGGGCTTCTTTTTTGTATTATAGATCCATAAAAACACTTTCACAATGTCCAACATCGTTGTTGATCCAAAAGAACAATACGATTTAATCACTGAAAACTTGCAGGAAGTTCTTAATCCTCAAATTATCAAAAATGTGCTTGAAGTGGAAAAACGTCCATTGAAAATCTACTGGGGTACTGCTCCAACCGGTAAACCCCACTGTGGTTACTTCGTGCCTATGACCAAGTTGGCCCATTTCTTGAAAGCAGGATGTGAAGTCACCGTTTTGTTAGCTGACTTGCATGCATTCTTGGATAACATGAAGGCCTCATTGGAAGTGGTCAACTACCGTGCCAAATACTACGAGCTCATCGTCAAAGCTATTTTGAAATCCATTAACGTGCCAATTGAAAAATTGAACTTTGTTGTTGGCTCTTCTTACCAGTTATCCAGCCAATACACCATGGACATTTTCAGATTGTCTAATAGAGTCTCTCAAAACGATGCTAAAAGAGCCGGCGCTGATGTCGTTAAGCAGGTAGCTAACCCATTGTTGTCCGGTTTGATCTACCCATTGATGCAAGCCTTGGATGAAGAATTCTTAAAAGTTGATGTTCAATTTGGTGGTGTTGATCAGCGTAAGATTTTCGTTCTTGCTGAAGAAAACTTGGAAGCTTTGGGCTATAAAAAGAGAGCTCACTTGATGAACAAGATGGTTCCAGGTTTGGGCCAAGGTGGTAAGATGTCTGCATCTGATCCAAACTCCAAGGTTGATATTTTAGAAGAACCAAAGATCGTGAAAAAGAAGATTAACAGTGCATTTTGCGAACCAGGTAACATAACTGAAAATGGTCTCATAGCATTTATTGAGAATGTTGTTGCTCCAATTCAAAAATTAAAACACGATAAATTTTCTTTCCCAATCAACAGACCAGAAAAATACGGTGGCCCAATCAATTACGACTCTGTGGAGGCTATTAAGAGTGATTTTGCCGAACAAAAATTGGCCCCACCAGATTTGAAGAGCGGTGTTTCTGACGCCATAAATGAATTGTTGGCTCCAATTAGAGAAGAATTGTTGAACAGTAAAGAATTTGCTGAAGCTAATGAAAAGGGATACCCAGTGGCACAGCCAGAACAGAAAAAGAAAGCCAAGAAGGTGAAAAATAAGGGCACTCGTTACCCAGGTGGTGCTCCGGCCGTCAAGGCTGACTCAGCAAGTGCTCCAGCTGACAGTAATGAAAAAGAAGCTGAAGTAGTTGAAAAATTAGAGACTGTTAAGTTGGACAACTAAGCGCTTTTTTTTAGAGTAGTTCCGTTATACTTTTAATTCGTACGATACATTTTTATCTTTTTATGTAATTTTTTTTATTTTTTTTTTTTTACTTTATTTACCTACCGCTTCGTAATAACATATTGTAGGCTCTTTCATCTTTTTTCTATCTTTTTGTCGCTAGCTACAATAGAGTCATCTGGAACAATTTTTGAATCAACGATAGATTGTAAGGATCCTATAAATGAGAGCATAAAAGAATATTAAACAAAAAGTAAAAATTGCTTTTTTTTTTTTTCAAAAAAAAAAAAAATCTAATTAAGGCAATTAGTTGTGAGCGCATTTTGAAACTGATTACTTATCTCAACATTTACATCATCAAACGCATGAATTTGCCATTTAAAAGTGAGAAGCAATCACTGGTTATGATTTATGAGTTAACATTCTTTCTTACAATTTGCATTTGTCGACGAACTTTATGAAAATATGAACCAATATGCATTTCACAGTACTAACGTAATGTAGCGATGTTGCGCTCAAGGTGCAAAGGTACTACTACACTGGCGAGAGAGTCGGTTTTAGGCAGCTTCTCAGCTATATGAAAACTTTATCAAAGTTATTATATTATAAGAGAAACTGTAAGTAATATATATACTACAAAAGAAGACTATTTTACGCTCTGTATGAAATAACTAAAGAGTTTCCCAACCACCAATATCAATTGCGCTTTCCAATTTTCTAGTGACGAAATTTGGAATGTTGTGTTGAAGCCAAACGTTACGAATAAATTCGTGGTATTTTTGAAGATTCAAGTGCAACGGATGTCCATGGCGTGGATCTTTGGGCAACTCTCCATGTTGATCATAATACGGAGCATCATAAAAAGAGCCATTACCTTTGTACATCACTAAAATCGATCCATGTTTCGGCAATAAAAACAAACCACAATCATTAATGCATTCAGTTTCACAGTGTAAGTTACATTCACCTTTATCAAAGCTAATTACTGATTCTTGCAAATGGATGACTTTGCTGCAAAATAAGCAGATTGCTGGATCATATGATACGTCATTGTCACTTCTTGGGTAGAAGTACTTGGTAAAAAAATGGTCCATTCTTGCTGGTAAATTAATCAATTCGATTTTAGAAGGATACTTGATTTGCAAGTTTGATCTTGTTAAAACGTTTAAGTATGAGTATAGCTTCATGCGCTCAACAAATCCTTTGAATTTCTGACCCTCGAACGTTGTAGGGTCAACAAATCTATGCAACATCGTGGCAAATGAAGGAATCATTAAGAATTTGCAAAGCTTGTCTGCCTCATTGCAGCATTCGGGATACTCTGAAACAATCTCCGAGTCATCAGCAGCATTCACAAATGCCCAAATTGCAGACTGTCGCAAAAATGGTACAATACACTTTAATAACACTGAGTAAAACACTTCACCAAACTTAGGATGATCAACAAATTGCTTAGATACCGTATCTGAGTTTGCAACGCATTGTCTCATAGTATCAAAAATCAATTTGGCATCTTGGCGCGCCTCTTCGCTAATATTATCCACCACTGGTAGATCTAGCAACGTGATTTGTTCGCAAGTAGTAAACAACGGGTTTAAAAATACTTTTGAGACTAATACAAACGTGTTTTTTAAGATTTCTCCAAGAAAGCACATTGTAAGAATAGAATTGAATGAAAACTTGTATGAGTTAAGAGGAATGGCGGCCACAAGTAATTCAAAAAAATCAATATTGCCAATGTTGAAAATCTCTTTGGACGATAAAAGTTTGAGGATCCCCAAATAATGTTCAATGACTTCTGAAGACTCCGCAAACATTGAAGGAGACCCAACGGTGCTTCTCTTGGCGTTAAGTGTAATTAAATATTTTTTGTAGTCTGACCACACGCGCAAAGTCGTAATTACTTGGTGCGAAAGTTGGTAAATCACCAAATTTGGGCCAATAACTTCATGTGGAATGTTTCTTAAAGAAATCTCCACTGATTCGATAGTATGTGCTAAAAGACTACTGAGATTTTCCTTGAAGTATGACAAAGTAATATACGATAACACTTGATCCAATCCGATGAAAGAGTCCTCAAATATTTTTGAGGCAGCGTCATGGCCAAAAAACAATGATTTATAATTGCTAGACAAAGATTGTAGTGAATTTTGCTTCAATTCTTCATAGACCACATTTTCATAATTAGAAAGCCATTTAGACGTGCTATTTTTGTTAAAATTTTCGAATGGAGTGTACCAGTTTGAAACTCCAGGTTTCAAATACTTACCCAAAGAGATGCTATTAGAGTGCGATAGCACCGGAACTAATACATTGTTCACCGCTTTACATAAAGGGCAGATGAATTCTTTATTTGCCAAATCTTCTGGTAGGGTTCTAGTAAAATGTGAAAGACGTTTTCGCATAGATATAAGATGATTTTTGAAACAGGACAAGTGCATTCCGTGACCACAACTGGTAGTAACCGCATAACTCATAACAGAGCAAGGATCATGGTTGGGAAAACCAGGGCCAATAACACTATCTTTTTCAACATTGTCAATGTAACTTTCGCATCTTGTCTTTGGCTTTGTTGGCTCCGTATCAATTTTGATATCATTTTTATGTTGAAGATGATAATGTCGATGATAATGATGATTCAAGTGCACATCATCCGAAGTTGCTTTGTCTAAACTAGCATCATCTGAAAATGCCTTGAATAGCCAGTATTTACTATCAAGCGGAATATTTCTGAATTCTGATGAATCGGAAACGTATGCCAAAGTACCAAATAGATCACCTTCATCACCTGGCATTTGACATAATATACAGCATTCTTCAGGGAATTTCCAGGATGTGTCGGACAGCTCTTCAATCTCGGTGTCGCTAACAATGTCATCAGCAACATTATTCTGTTCAACAAACTTTGACTGTTGCTTTTTGAATGATGCTAAAATTTTAGCCTTGCGTTCAGCTGCTAATTTCTTTTTCCGTTCATATTCGCTAGCTTTGCAACCTGGCTTAAGCTCGCTGTCTAAAGCAACATTATTGAAATTTTCAAATCTTTGATTGAGGTACTGATCCCTGAGTGGGAAATTGGTCTTAAGATCATTGAATATAGCTCTGATTTTACTGTGATGTGAGCCATGATTTTCAGATATTAAAACCAAATACAACAAAGAACTAATACTTTGATACTCTACCGGACTATCAGAATTGGCCACGTCCAACTCAGTAAAGCACAAGTTGGAAAAACTGTCCTCGGGACTCTTAAAGTTTGATCTGACGCATATATGAATCAAGTGTAAGATGAGGTTAATCATACCATCAAGACTATCTGATTTCTCTCTCAAGATGAAATTCAACGTGCTTTTTAAGAACTGAATAAAAAACAATGAAGTAGTAAATCTTGAGAAGTTCTTGTATAGGCTTATTTGTTCAATTTTTTTAGGTTCATAGTATGCGTCACTGAAGCTAATGCCTTTATTTTTCACTAATCTCTCCTTAACAAGCTTTTCTGCATCTTCGCGTTTATTTGATGTGTAATGAATATAATATGGATTTATTTGATCAAAGTATTCCTCTTTTAGTTTATAGCGCCCATTGATGGTCGATTGTGGAGGTAAAGAGTAATCTGCCAACTTGTTTAAAATGTACTCAAATCTTCTATCATTACTGACATGATCTGGCAATTCAGCACATAATTCAGTGTATGTTAATGGCTTGAAACAAAGGTAATGAATGATATCATTTCTCAACTTGCGTTCATTAATCGCATCGTCGGCTAAGCCAAGTAAATGATCATTTGCTTCCAAAAATATAATAAAAAAATTTAAGCATTCTTCCACCATGAAATGTAAAGTTTGCGAATCATACATGCTAACGTTGCTATAATCTTCATTAGCCCATTGGATAAGCCCCCATCTATCAAGTATTGTTGCAGTCGTGGTATTGGCATCTTCAATGGCAGAAAACATTTGAATCATAAAAATGTCACGAGCAAATCCATATTCACGCAACCCAAGATTCCTATAATTATGGTACTGCGATCTAACACTATACCCGTTCCTGACCCAAAAACCTACTTTGATTTGCGATAGCAAGACCACAGTTCTTAAAGAGTAATCGCAAATTATTTTCCAAATATTTTTGTTATTATTGTCAATGCAAGCTGATTGTTCTTGTGCAGCCCCCGGCGTATTTACCAATGATATTAATTCACTAATCTCCTTTGGATCTTCAATACCGCTTTCTTCAATCAAATAAGAAAGGAATGTTGACAATGGATGCAAAAACGATACAACGTCTTTATCAACTCTAAAATTCAACACGGTTTGCTTGATGCCTAAAATGTCAACTTCTTTGAAATCGTTTACCATCCTTAAATCAGTTTTATCTTGCAGCTTCTTTGCACTCATTGGCTCATAGTATCTCATATTGATCATGTCTGAAAACCTTTGAAGAACCAAATATATGGCGGGACCCACCACTGATTTTCTATGTTGCAACTTTGAAGCACTCTTAGCAATCAATTTGCAAAAATTGGCAATAATGCTGACGCCATTGAAATATAGTGGATAATCATTAGTTTCATACTCAACATGCTCCACTGACTCTCTCTTAATCACCGGTAATCCATTGAACAAAATCACCAAATCGATAACCTGCAACACGAAATCTTTTTCAAAAAAAAGCTGAGCGTCTTCGTTTCTTTGTAAGATATAGCTCATGTCAAAAAATAACTGATTCCAGCGGCGAACTTTCAAAGACGATAGCTGCAAAGGAAACTTTAGTATTAAAAATTGCGGTAAAATAACATGTCCCAGAGTTAAATAGCCATAAGCCAGAGACAAAATCTTCTTTAACTCACCATGCCCACTTAACAATGTGGCATTTGTGGGACAGGTGAAGAGTTGCACTGAAAGATTTCCCATAAAATTCCAATCTGGTTCTCTGTCCAACAGTAGATATATTTCGGCAATTACCGGGTACATATCAGCGTATTGACATGCCATCAAATCCTTATAGCTAATATTTGAAACAGCCACTGACACATAAATTTCGTGTAAAAGGACACGCAAATTTTTCCATAACCTTATATCAAATAATAAAAGGTACTGGAAACGTGAACCATGAACGGGCGCTAAGTTTGTACTTGATAAAGATGCATCATAATCACATGCTTCGCATAATTCTTGTGATATATCCCATTTTTGTAATCGTTTGTCGATACTTATGTCTGTGTTCCAGTAATCAATCTTCTCACTGTCAAGGACTTGATTAGAATAACTAGGTACTATTGGTATTTTGTTCAGCTGAAGTCTTCCTGGTAAATAATGATTGAGCATATCATCAGACGGATCAACACCAGGGTCCCACTTGCAACATAATGCACGACATAGAAGTTTGTGAACTAATTTATAATTGCCATATATGGGCCCTTTGGTAATATCATCAAGCCAGCGAACGATATCAAGACACATTTCTTCTCTGAAAACATCTCTATAGCTTCTGATACATGAGTATAAACCGGTAGACTCAAGAATACTTTTTCTTTGCAATAGAAAATCAAGGCTTTCTGATCCAAGAACAATTCCTCTTCCATTTTTATGCACCTGCTTGGCCACCATTTCAGCAAACTCTGTCACCTTGAAACTTGCTAGCTTTATACGGCTCACTGCGTCACTAAAATGCTTTGACTGATCATTGTACAATATTAGGTAGTATTTGGAAGAGTTTTCATCGACACCTCCGTATTTGGTTGCATTTAGCGAACTCGAGTTTGAGTGATCGAAAATGGTGGTTTTGTTACTCATCGGTACGAAGGAAGGGGTAGAAGTGGACATAACATCTATCACGTAGTCAAACACACACTCTAAGGTTTCGAGCATGGCAGATTTCAAACTATCGGGTATATCCTCATCTGGAGTTTCCCCGGTCTCATGGTGTTTGCAATGATTCTGTATAACCCAAGCTTCTGCATCACCACAATCGCACACCCCGCCATTGTCCCTGGAACATATGGATATGTAAAGCTCATGGCCTATATGATCTTCTTCCACAAAACACTCTGAACACAAGGCACAGGTTTCATCTAGCCCGCATGTTAAGCATCTGTAGCATGGCTCGTTTTTTCTGAAGAGTCGCGAGCACGGAACATTGGGATGTGCAGGTTCTTGGTTGGGATGATCATGGAGTACCCATTTGTCTTTGCACTGGGTAGGGGCATGCACCTGGCCCCATCTTCTTGGAATGGCTTCTGGGCTGTAGCTATTGAAAATATGAGGCAAGTGCTGGCCGCTGTTGGTGAAGGCAAAATACAAGGCTCTGCGTAAATGGCTGCTGACGATGCTGTGCTTATATTTGTAGTCAAACTTTTTTGGCAACTCTAGAAGAAATTGACGCAATTGGGATACATTGTTGTGTCGCGTCTGCTGGTCCATTGTGCTGTGTCCATGAAACTGAGTCTAGCAAGCCAGTGGTGTTGCTGCTATGTGCTCCAACTGGTGTTGATGAGGGCAGACTTGATCTGGTCCACTGGGTAGTGGCAAATGTGTGGATGGTGATATTCTGGTTTACTATAGTGGAGCTAGCGGCTGTTCTTGAAAGCTACACGGGGCTCACAACCTGAATTTGGTGATACGACAGCAGGCGCCAACTAATGACCGCGGGCCACAGTGTCTGGCGCTAGATTTAGTGTCCAGTGTTCTGTTTCTGGATCCTGTTGGGCAGCTATGGCTTTCAATCAGCCTGAAGGCTATAGAAGTAGAAGTGCAACGTCCAGATGAACATCTTCTCCAAGAAGAACAGAGAGAAAAGAGCCAGTTTCATTGGCAGGCGCACATCCAAGGCGCCTCCTCCTCCCGCCAATATCTCGCTCTTCAGTGAGCCAGAACAACCAACCATCAGACCGCATTCACAGATAATCAGCAACAATAGTATCCCCAATCACTATTCCAGATTCCAAGTGGCAGAAAATAGCCCGTATTTGACTTCCAGCCAGCCAGGTGGCTCTTCTTTGCATGCTGGCAGCTCCCTGGGGTCGTCTTGGGTTTCATCCACATACCAGGTGAACAGTGCCAATAGTAACAATAAGACCGAGTATTATCTACACCCTCATGGGAACAACTTAAATAATGCTAATAGTATCAACAATGCTACTACAAACATTCCGCGAAGAAAGCCTCCCCCAAAGTCCCCAAGCGACTATGATAAGTCGCGATTTGACAGCATCGATAACCTTTCAGATACCTCCTTAACCAGAAAAGACAGCATGGCAAGAAGAAGAAGCATCCGGAAAGCCGACACAAAGAACAAATCTCTTCCACTGCTACCTCCCGATATTCATGAAAGCTCCACCGAGGCCTCGGCCTCATTAGAGAGATCATCAGGGAGATCATCAATTGGACTGCCAAACGCCGAGACCATCGACCAGGATCTAGATGCTCCGCTGTCAAGTGCAACATCCGCAAACTTTAATAATGGGTATGCACGATCCCAAAGTCTCCGTGCTGCCAGCACGGCTCATGCCTCGGGCTCACTGGGCATCAACCGTTCCACCGCATATCCCCAAGGACAGACTGAGACATTTAAGCGAGACACCATCATCACTGACGACTTGGCCATTCCTCGGAGAAGTGCCAAAAGGATCTCAACTTATACATATGGTGTTGGCTTGTCAAAAGATTTAACAAGCTCAAACGGCTTTGGTGACACGGTTTCCAACAAACATTCAGATGAACCAAAGATTCCTCCGAGAAGTGAGAGAAGATTGTCCCTGTTCCTACCTTTTACAAATAAGCCGCCAAAAGAACCAACTTTCAGTGTTATAAGTAGCAAAAAAGTTGATGACCCACCCAATTTATCCCCAGCTAAGCAGCAGCTGATGGATGGTCAACAGCTAGATAGTCATACCCCATCAGCTCGTGTTTCTTCAAAACAGGAAACTCAACCCAAATTTCCTTCTTCCTCAATAAATCGTCTTTCTTTTATCCCTCCTGCTGGTGGGGATTTTGGGGTACTGTCAAAGAATGAACAGATAGACATTCCCGATAACGTCTCTTCCCCAAACACAAGTGCCCAGCCTTTGAATGCATTGTTACCTATCTCTAATGATATGCCCTTAAACAACATAATGCAGGATCTTTGGAACCCAGTTCAAAAACTCAATAAGTATGAAACAGAAGAGTTTGAAAAACGGAACAGCGAATTTGAACAATTTTTGAAAACAACTAATGCTTCCCAGCTTGACAAGGAAATAAGCGTAGACGTTCCTAAATTGCCAGAGTATCGTAAACCCGAAATTATCACTACTTTGGAAAAATCCCGATACAGCGAAGCACCGCAACCATCTGCTACCGGAAAATATCAAATTGATGACAGTGTGTTGAATTTTGGTGACTCTTTCAACGTAAATTCAATGTTAAAAGAGATTGATGAGACAGAAAATGGCAATATTCAAACCAAAAAAGAACTAAGAGACAGATTAGAAAGAACAGCCACTATCAACTTGAATAAAATCTTGTCAAAATATCACAAAAATAAGCAATATGACCAAGAAGCCACTATTCATCGAGAAATAAACTTGATCTCTGACTATTCCAGAAATGTAAATCACAACAACAATCAAAATCACGATCAGAATAATGAAGCGTATCAGCACTCTGATGTCAGCGAATATGATCATCTTCTCGAATCAGAGCTCCAAAAGTATAGATTAATCAACGAATATTTGAGTCGCAAAAATTCACAGTATTCATTATCCAAAACTGAAAAAGACTTGACTAAAACACCGCCACAATCTCAACTTGCATCAAGTTTCGACTCACCATCTTACATAAACATCAATGCTTCTCATATTGTTCGAACAGATTTCTCAAATAAAGAATCTGGCCGTGCCAGAATACCTGACTCAACCAACGAATTTGAGAATGCAAGCGACACTAATACTGAAATTTATTCTCAGAAAGACGGCAATAATAGTGATTCTACGTTGGGAGAGTCTTCTAAATTCAATGTTGGAGGCAGTATTGGCAATGATTGTGGTGACCTTTCGTCGTCGCAACGTAGTTTTGAATTAGTTATTCCTTTGTCTCAGCCAAGTGGAGAGAGTTCATCAACAAAAGAAGACGGCTATGACGGTCATCAAGGAAATACGATAAATAAGGTAGCGCAGCAATCCAGCCCAGATGCACCAAATGATCCAAACGTTGGTGCTTCAAATTTCCAGGAAATTGGCTATACCCAAAAGCAACTACAAAAGGGGCATCCAACACAAGCTACTGGATATTTTCAAGATGCTGCTTTCAAAACACAACAGATCCAATCAAGTGATGCTTATTCCACATTTGATAGGGCATCCATCAACATTACCTCAGCAGACTTTCAACAACAAGAGAAAGATATTCTTCCGAATGGCACAATTGCTGAGCTCAACAACAAGCAACCAGTTTCTCTGCCAAATTCTAACTTTGCTCGCGAAATTAGGATGAGCTCAAGCGCAGCAATTTCCGAAAGCATGAGAAGAAGCATAATGACCCGCGTTTCCCAACCGAACGGAGTTGACCGCGCAGATTCTGTTCATACCATAAATTCCGTGCAGACTGCTCAAACTGCGCAGACTTCAACCTCTGTTTTCACAGGAAGTTCGGCTCTCTCTCCAGAAGAAACAATTACTGCAAGTTTAGACCATTATGATCAGACTGTGGAAACCGATTCTGATGACACCATTAATATAATAAATTTTTCGTCGAGTTCTCTCAAACCGCATCATTTCAAGCAATGTCATGAGGTTTGGTCACTATCTGGCATTTTTAAATGGTTATTGAAATTTGAAAAATGGTTTGAAGATCAAGTAATACGTAAAAAAGAAGTGGTTAAATCATTGGAACTTTTGCTAAAATACTACTATCCGAAAATGAAATCAATAATGATATTTGAAGTCATTTCTGTCATATTGGAAGAGTTCAAAGCTGAACATGCTCTTATCCATAGAATTGACTCACAGTATGAAACGGCTCGCAGAAATCATGTTAACAGCTTTGAGGACATGTTGGTTGTTTCTATCAACATGAAAGCTATCACGCCCAGTGGAGTATTGACCTCTTTACTGCCATGCTATTCTACCCCATACAATGACCATAATGTCAATGTTGGTCTGTCGTATAATGCTCATAATTGCTACTCTACATATTGCCCTCAAGAAACAGAAAAGCCAATCAATATCCCAGCGCCAGAAGTTGAAGATCTAAATATTTTAAAGCCCTCCTGGATTGAGCAGTGGAGCATCGAGAGACAAGAATTGGTTGGATTGCATAAACATGTTATTGAACTTCAAAGTAGAATTTATGACTTGATTAAAAAGCAATATGATTTTCTCATTGAAGCCAACCATCTTGTGAATGTTATCGGTAAAGGATTTTTAGAAAACAATGATATGGATATGATTGTTTATCCAGAAAAGAAAGATTTATTATACTACAAAATGTTTGCCACTAGTATTCCTTTGCTTGAATCACATCGAAAATATTTGTTTGAACCAATGAAAGAAATTCTTTTTAAGCAGGGCAAATATATCAAGCTGGGCATCTACAGCTTGTATCGAACATGGACAAAGGACTGTTTTGTGAGCTATATTGAGTATATTGATAGCTTGGCTGAAACTGTACTTTTCATTGATTTTGAAAAAATGAAGAAACATTCAGATTTTATTGATTGGCTAGATACTTTCCCACTAGTGCCATTAGCTCCTAGCAAGCTTTTATCAAATTATTTTTTCTATAATTTGATTCAGTATAAAGATTCGTTAAAAGATATCAAAAAACGAACTTTGCAATCTGACCCTGAAATGGATAATTTGAATGAAGCAATAGAAATAATTAGTATCTTTTGTGATAAAATTAATGAACGGTTAGGCGCTGCTGAGGTTCATGCTTTATTTAGACGTTTTGCATGGAAGATAACACCATCAAATTTCAACATTGAGTTAAAACCAAGCAAAATTGTTATCAATATTAAGGAAAAAGTGCTTCGCAAATCTGGAATTGGACGATGGTCCAGCGCCACTTATTTTTTGATCTTGATGAGCAATAGTATCTTTTTAACAGAATTAGATTTGGATACTAGACAATTCAAAGTTATTGAGAAACCTATCCCGGTTGAACTCATTGGGTATGAAATTCCAAACGCTTCTGAATTTGAAGAAGAGGGAAGATTAGTGGCTAGAAACGAACCTGATAAAAAAGTAACAGACTCATTGAGAATTATTCATCTTGGACAGAAAAACTCCTGGACCTTGAAAATGTCCTCTTTTAATAGTAGAACATTGTGGATAGGGTACATCAAGAATGCTAAACAGGCTATCAATGATGAAAGAGCGTCAATGTTCCATTTCAATGCAGTTTTGACAGAAATGCCATTTGCTACAAATACTAAGAGCCAAATCTACAGTTTTCCATCAAGTTACCCAGTAATACAAGCTAGTAACAATTACATCCACTACTCAGTTTGTCCATCTAATGTGCGGAAAATTTTAACCATGGCATCTTTCGTCTATCAAAGTAAAGTGTTTTATTTGATAGGCACCACAGTAGGATTGTTCATGAGATCCAACCAACACCCATGGGTGCAAATTGATAAGCTCATCAACATTACTCAGCTAGAATATATTGAAGAAGCACAACTTTTATTGATTTTGGCAGATAAGAAGTTTCTTCAAGTGGCCTGCGAAGATCTTCTCAGTTGCTACCATAGTGCCCCTAGCACATTACCTACAATAAAACTTTCTAACCAAAGTGTTGATCTTTTCGGGTCCGGGTTTATTGATAACGAACTAACAATTTTTTACATGAAGGTCAAAATTAACGCTTCTGCTACTCCTTACAAATCATTCAAAGTTCTCTGTTTGGATCCAAAAAGACGATCTCTAAAGACTCATGCCACCTTTGATAAATTTTTTCTAGCGGTGGATTGCTACGGATGGTCAACTTTTAATAGCTCTGTCATTATGCAAACTGAGAAGGGCTTTTTCATGTTGGATGCAGAATTAATACCAACAATCATACCTAGAGTTGCTGAGGTTAAATTACCAAATGTTCAATCTAAAGAGGCTAATTTTTTTAGAATGCTTGATCAGAGAGTATGTATTGAGAAGCCCCTAAACGCCTTTAGCATAAACAACGGAAAAGAGATCCTTACAGTTTTTAGCACATTTGCTGCTTTTTGTAATGAAAGAGGGTTTTTATCGAGAGTAAAATTATTGGAGTTCAATACCAAGGCAGAAGGGGCTATATTAAAAGACAATTTGTTGTTTTTGATTAGTAAGTTTGCTATTGAGGTATTTGATATAACTGAAGATGATTCCAGTATGTATCCGAAAACATTTATCACCGGTGAAAACTTCGAGCTTATTCCAAATGCTACTAATGGAAAAAATAATCTTGTTATTATGGCGTCACATTCGAGCGAGAATAGCAAAATGCTTTTAGAGTTGATTTAATAACATTCTTCTGGCAATCCAAGATTTTTTTTTTCCCCTTCCTTTTTTGTTTTTCTTGTTTATATGTGTTTGTTTTAGTTTAATGTCTGCGGTTCTGCCCAGGTTTTATTTGTTTTGTCTTTAATCATATTTTTGTGAGGCGGTTTATTTCCTTTTTGTTTTGTTTTATTTTGTTTCTTTGTGTTTTGATCGAGTTTTGGATTTTTACTAGATTTTTTTAGACTTTCATTATATTTTTGGACTAGTTCGTTTATATAAATATACACTGACCTTTATACTTCTCTTGGAACGTACAAATTGAAGCACGTCTTCTTTTTGTCTGTTTCTTGCGGTCAAGTTAAATTATTTTTGACCTGAATGCTAAAGCTATTAGCTTAATAGCCTAAGCACCTACCTCATCAACAGGGTGGCAGATACCGCACATTCGGGTCTTTGATCTGTAGCGGCAAAGAAAAATAAAAGTCAGGAAAGGTAAATAAAGGCAACAAATGGAATCAAAACAGCAGCATCCTTCTTTCATGACGGCGCGTAGCTGCTTTTGATAAAGACTGAAAAGCAGCAAAACACCAGAAATAAAGATGAGTGCTGTTAATGAGTTAGACATATATGATATTGTAAGTTTAGACGAGCTTAATAAACTCAAGCATGTCCCGTGTATAATACATGAATCATCCTAAACTAACATGATCTCCTAAATAGGATCCATCGGGACAAGACGTCTTCGAGACCTCTGATGTCGAATCCAGTGACGAGAATGTGATCTCAGTAAACACAATACATGACGCCAATGCTGAGTTCGACTCCATAACGACAATAACAGGAGCAGCAGAAACACTGAACGCAAAAGAAGACATTGACGCCACGCAGATCCAGGCGTTTTTGAAAGATTCTAGGCAAAAATTTGAAAGGAATTTTATAAGAGGCACTCAAAATGTTAATTTCTCTGATAGCATTGTGAAAAATAAGGATGAGCATAGCTATGAGATTTTTAGCGTCGAAGAAACCTATGAAATGAAGTTGAAGAGGATAAAACAGGAGCTTGAAGAGTTGAGACTATTGAAGGAAAGTGAGGATAGTTTGAAAGGCAAAGAGGACAGGATTCAGCCAGTTAATGATATTGATGGGAAAGAGGTTGAGGAATTATTGTCTGTGCTCAATGGTGTTCAACAAACATCAGCTGCGTCAACACACACCAGCAGCAACAACAAGCAATTGAAGAAGTACCAGCCGACAATATTGAGTATTGATGAAACAAAAACGGCACCATCTAAAAATGTTGCCGAAACTCAACCAGCTACAATTCATGATCTAGTGAGCCCCGAAGAAGTTCAGAGCTTAGAAGAAAGGATATTCAAACTTGAAAGCCTTATTGGATACAATGATAATATTGATATACTAAATTTGTCAACATCTAGCAATAGCAGTCACGGCTTACAAAATATTGAATCATTGATCAATGATATGAACAGAAAATTCAAGCTTTTGGTGAATCTTGACAACGGGGTTCATGGTCTAAGGTCAAGCAACAGTAGTGGCGGCAGCAATGATGGTGGTGATTCACAAAGCAGCGGTAGTAACAGCAGTAATAACATGAAACAAGAACTCGTTGGCAACAAAGAGTTAATAAGAGCACTTTTGGGCAAAATGGAATCCATTAATAAAGACATAATACTAAATAATAAGAAACTCTCAGCAAATCAGTCATTCTACTTGAACAATTACAATACCTTTGGCAGCAGCATACTGGATTCTGCTCCATCATCAGCTGGTGCATCTTCTGCTTTGGCCTCTGCCCCAGGAGCAGCTTCCAAATCTAAATCAAAAAATGGTACAGTTGTTGATCTGGTAGAAGCTGAAAAGATTAATAAGCTCTATAACGCATTATACAACAAGATGTTACCAAATGATGACCGCAATAGCTACAACAACATTAATAATAGTGGCAAATCCCTCACTGATGACGCAAAAATCAACGACGGCTTTTCCTCCACTTTGCCAAACTCAATAACCAATGCCAACGTAATTGCCATAATCAAAAGATTAAGCAGCCTTAATTCTCTCTATTTGGAGTACAAATCCACCATGGAATTATCCAGCAGCGCTACCACGATCATTGATGAAATTGAAGCCAATTTTAAACAGTGGTATACCGCGCTAACAGAGGCTAATTCGAACTTGAGCGAGTTTGAAAAAGAGTTGCGTGAGAGCAAAGTGGAGATCGAAGCATGGGTAAATGATATTGAACAACAGGTAGAGAAGTTGAAACAATAAATTAAAAAAGGTCGTGGTTTGAATTTTGTTTTGTTTTGTTTTGTTTTCTTTCTTCTTTTTTTGAATAATTATAATTATTGTCATTATAGTTGTTAACTTTAAGGTCTTCTGTTAAATATATTCATAAGTTGCACAACACCATGATATTCGATTAACTTTTATCATAAGATAGCTGAAATTTTTTGGCATGTTATCGTGTAGTGATAAAAAACAAAAAAAACCAAAAAAAAAAAAAAAAAAGGCATTGTTAGTGGACGTCGGTTATTTTCGGCGATCTACAACATGTTGTTGGCGATGTAATTGTAAAGAACGTCTGAAACTGTGTTAGTGGCTAGCCTAATTGCAACGAGACATTATGTAGAGAGAAATTATATAATTTAAGGAAAGATTGTAAAGTTTGCAATTACAAAAACCCTTACAATGTTTAAAATTATGAGCTGAAATAATATGAAATGATTTGAAAAACCACAAAGCAAATAAAATGAAAAAAAAAAAAAAAAAAAAACAGCGCCAGTTCACCTTGTTTTCTTTCCAGATTCAATGCATGCAAGAAACCGGAGTCATCGTGCCCATTACACTAATTTGCCTTCATCCAGACTGTTCAACTACCCTTAGATCCGACAATAAGGGTGGACTTTGCCCAAAACACAAGTCATGGAAACCCAAGTGGAAAACTGTCGTCATGAAAATTGTGGTGCGAATCTTCGATCCGATAACGACTGTGGATTCTGCCGAGAGCATCGCCATTTCTACGTTACTGAAGCAAGTTCCACCGTGAGTGCCTCTGGGTCAAGTCCTCCGAAACAATTAACGTGGCCAATGGTTCTTTGCTCTTACTGTAACGCGTCACCGGTCAACGCACTCATGAATAAGAAGCGAAAATGCCAAAAATGCAGTAAAGTAGCTAAAACAAACAACAACAGCAATAGCAGGAGGCGCCAACGAGACGAATACGTGCCTTTTTCGTTTGCAGATGGGTGCAAGCGTGCTTTCAGGGGTTCATCGTCCGTGGATGGTCAAGGTAAAGGCATTCCTTTTGAATAATTGGGATTGACCAATTTACCATTTCTAAACAAAACACTAGTCATCTCAGCAGAAAAAGCAGTCAACGGTGCGATCTTGATGGATTACATACCTATAGCAATGCGCCTCCAAAGGGACAAATCGGTGTCAAGTCCCATCATGGATTCATTTGCCATGGTCACCCAATCTTTTATAAATGATATGCACGCGGCAGGTATGTCATTTGATACGAAGCATGACCCAGGTACACAGCTCCAAGTAACCTTGCAACTTCCGGAGGAGGAGGAGATCGTACAAGCCGAACCACATCGAGATGCGGAGTACAACATCGAAGCGATTCTGAAGAAAAATGGGTTTGGCAAACTGTGCAAGATGACTGGGGCCCACGAACAACCGGACAACAAGCTATTGGACATATTGAACATGGAGTTCCATGAGAAACCTGAATTGTTGGCCCACATTGCAGAGCTCCTTGCAAATGGCATCGTACGTTGCAAGAATGTTTTGATCAAGGTTTTGACCGTGGAAGCTTACTCGCGTCACGCGTCTGTGGATATTCATTGACAGTTGCTAATCTGTATGTTATGTCTAGTTTCGCTATACGGTGAAGTGATAACAGAAACCAATTAATAGAAGACTGTAAGAG
>JXWR01000324.1_pt1 | contig 23618 bp, 18 predicted proteins | sample 315541 | NCBI WGS metagenome assembly JXWR01 (sample SAMN03273951, study PRJNA271842) | soil metagenome | isolation source: rice field ambient CO2 | place: India: CRRI Experimental farm Cuttack,Odisha-753006 | collected 2013-12-17
CTTTTTGCATCAAAAAAAAAGATCACCTCAAGTTTCTTTATTACCTTCTTCAAGTCTTTATCACCCAAGCTCGTCTGTTCCCAACCCGCTCTCTTTCTATCCTTCCATCAATCTCCTCTCTCTCTTTTTTTTTGATGCAAAAAGGGTGTCTTTAGGAAAAGATGATCTTTTTGATGACGGGTTATGCCAAATACCGTTGTCCTTATGTTTGGGTAGGACCTCATCCCATACAGACCCTTCACTCACACTCATCAGTTACGATCCCATCAAGAACAACTGCTACCCTCCAGTCAAGCAGACAATCCACTTCAGCTCATCAAGACAGACGAGTGGAAAACAAAAGGTAAGACAGAAACCAAAGGAACTCGTCAGACTGATCCATCGCTGCAGAGGTTGGATTGTGGGAGATGGTCGCCGAGATCATGGCTTGTACCATGCAAGTAGAGAACCCATTCGAAATCGATTTTGAATTCATCCATCATTTGCCACCGCCAGAAGCCCTCTTGCTGACCTCGGCTCTCGTCCAATTTCTCGAGACGATCTATGTCGAAGCAGGACCCGAGATTGGCTTTGTTGACAAAGGTAACACATGACATGAGTGTGACGTTACTGAGAGAACGTTAGTGTGTGAGGATATTCAGCAGCTTGAGCTAAAGAGGTTTTATCTGCGTCATTACACAAGCGAACGCCGTCCCCAACCGCCACTACCAGCACCAGCCTGCCCACAGAGACCTATGTCAGCTCTAGTAGCGTTGTGTCTGCAATTTCCAGGCTCAATGACACCATCACAAAGCTCAAGCTGAAGAACAGAAACCTTACCGCCTCATTGGGCGCGTGCGTGGGCATCGTTGCTGTTTTGGCAGTGATGCTTTTCCTCGCCTTGATCTTTGTCTTGCTCAGGGTATTAAACCGCAAGCGGGCTGCTCAGGGATTAGATCTGTTGAAAGGCACTGCGTGGATGATGTTTCCTCTAGGCCCTAGTTTGAATGGCGGTGGCGGTAATGGCGCCAAAAAGGCCAACGCGTTAACAGCACAGAGAGAAGTGATTGGTAGCGATGCAAAGCTCGCTGGCAATCCATATGCAGTTCAACAACATGGCAACTCGGCGAATGGTGTGGGCATCTTCCCAAGTAAATTTGCTCCTAGTCCAAGTTCAGCCAATAGCAACGAAACCTTTGTCGCTGTGGGCACTGAGCTAAGCTCATCAAAGGTCAACATGCTCAATGCAGAGACGTACCCTCTACAATACGGCTCATACGAAGCCACCCATGGACAAGGTAACAACAATAGTAACAATCACAGCCACCATAATGACAACCGATCAATCAGCGAGTCTCAGCAACTGTCGCCAAATGTTAATCGCTACACCATCGACATTGAATACCAGCCATATGCTAAACCGAAAAGCGAGTTAGACAAGAGAATCAGCAGCGGCTTTGATTATAACCGGGCAGGCAATATAAAGTTGCCCACGATAGTTGATGCTGACAAGAATGAAAGTACTGTCAGCCATTTGCATTGGAAACCAAAAGAAAATAATACGCTTGATCCTTTTGATACTCATGGCAACGTAGCCAACAACAATACGCATATAGATCAAAAGAAAAATTCTGTCTTCACTAATGCCACCAGCGACTACGAGTACCCACCACAGGACATATACCCGCCACAGTTGCATCCAACGAGTTATGGCGCTGCAATTCCTCTCGATAGCGAGAACCCTTATGCTGTGGGAGCTGGTAATGGTAACAAGGCTGAAAACAAAGATCTCTATGATGACTTCAACAGCAAGCCGCCGCCGCCGCCATTCTTGATGCCAAATAGCAAAGGGACAGTGCACAACAGGCAGTCGGTGGTCAGCTCGGTTTATGATATTTCTGGCAAAAACGAGTTTCCTACTCCAGATATAGAGTTAACAAATAAGAAGTACTAAGGATGTGCTTTTCCTCTTTGCTTCTTTCTCCAATTTTCAAGATTTTACTTCGTTTGACTTTGGCTCTTGACGAGTCTGCTTTTGTACATTATATTAGATACTCTTTGCTAGACGATTGGTTCTCACAGCATGCTTTTTTCCTTTATGTTTATGTTTTGTTGATTTCTTTTTATGTTTTGCTGGCTTTATTCGGCATTGCTGGCCATTGCCAATGTATGTTACTTATCAAGCTTGATCTACGTCTGAATTGTAGATTCTGTAGTGCGCGTTGAAGTAGTCGGGCAAAAACAATCTTTGAAAAAAAAAAAAAAAAAAAAAGAAAGTGTGAAGCGGGACCAGAAAATAATAATCGTGTTGAGGCCCTCCACATATTGCTGCACAGCATCATGATATAACGCCAATTCGCCTCATTTATATTCACCACTGCACAACAACAGAAGATCAAATCGCCATAATGTCTTCTTTTAGAAAAAGGACTAAAGTAAAAGTGTTGCAGACAGTGCCCAATATCGGCTTGCAAAATGGCTACAGTGAAGACGATGAGCTACATGATAAGCAGAATAATAATAGCAATGGCAACAAACAGAAGCAGCGATCAGAGCAGGCCAAGGACACGAATTTTGTTGACAAAAGTAGCAACGAAATCGGTCTCCAAAATAAAGCAGACGCTGATGATGATGATGATGATAATTTGATCACAACGCCCGGCACCAGTAGCACAGTAACAGCCCCCCTACACTTCAAAAGGAAAAAGAAAAAGACCAAGATGAAAGTGAGGCAAGGCAACCGTGGCACATCCACAGTGAAATTGGGCTACGATGACTCAGAAGATGATGATGAAAACGATCATGATGGCAAAAATAAGTATGAAGATATACTCAGCAAAGCTAGTGCCGTGAAAAGCAGTACCAGTAAAATCAATGACAGCGATAGCGATGATATAATGCAAGACCTGGATGTGAAAATTGATAAACCAAAGGAAAGCCAGAGAAAGAAGAAGCCGATACGGCCGCCGCTTTTTGCCAATTTTCAGGATGATGAAAATGAAGAAGAAGATAGAGGCAACAATATTGAAAACTATAGTAGTAGCAACATAGGAAGTGGGTTCGGTATAGATAGTACAAGGCCAAGTGGGGCGCAACCAAAAAGTAAAGTGAAAAGGCAAAGCACTAGACAATCAGAGAAAGCCACTAAACAAAGCGACGACTTATCTTACTCACCCACAAATTTGAAAAAAATGATCAGTGCGCAGAAAAAGCTGCTGGCATGGAACAATATCCAAAATGCAGATGCGAACAGAGGCAATGATTCCGCACTTGAAGCCCGGCAGCATGATACTGATGTCGAGATGAGCATTGATCCACCATCACCGCCCACATATAACAGTACTGACAACAGTGGGCTGCTCGGTAGTGGGAGCGGAGTTATTCTTGCTGAGCAAGCAATAACGAAAATCTACGACGACAAGACCATCGAGCAAATAAAGGCCAAAAAGTTGAAATTGCAAAGTGAGCTTGCGGAGCAAGCTGAAAGGGAGACGATAATCAATAATGGGAAAGTTACAGAATCATATAGAACAACAACAGCAGCAACAACAACCGGACTAGCATCCCGCACTGCTGCCGATAAGAGCTCTGCTAATGATAAAATCGAAATTGATGAAGATTTTATGAACGACTCCTCAGATTCCGACTTGGAGTCTGAAGCTGTTCAACAGCCCGCCACCAAGACCAACTCAAACTTGACAAATAACCAGCAACGTTCAATCCAAAGCATTGAAAAAAACGTCATCAGTATTAGCGGAGACGCGACTGGAGAAGACCTTGAAGAAACAGAATTCAGCGATAAAAGGCTCGCTTTTGATCCACTGAGGGCGGAAAAAGCACAAAATGAAGAGATTAAAGATGCGATTTACGATTACAATTTGGAGCAGGATATCAGTGATGAAGATGAAGAGTTGGCCAAATGGGAAAATCAAAAAATTTATGACGCATTGAATACTGGGGTGCTTGCCGGGGATTTCGATGGTGCCGCTAATGTAAACGACAGCGGTGCCGACTTTGATGGTGGAAGTGGAGCTGGAGCTGGCACTGGAACTATTACAGGCAGTGAAAATGACAATGGAAAAAGCTCAAAGACAACAGCTCATGATATAAAACAGTATTTGAAAGACATGCAACAGGAAAAGTTTATCGATGATTCTTTCAAACGATTTCCAAAGCTCAATAAAGTGTTTGAAACAATTATGCGAGAATTAGAAAAACCCAACGTTGGGATCCATGTCAAGAAGAGTACTCAAAAAGAGATAGATAACGCGAATGAAAATGAGAACGAAGGCAGTGCCGTTCCTGCTCATGTTGATTTGTTTGAAGTATACTTGAATCAAGCAAAAGCATTTTCCAAAGAGTTGGAAACTATTGCGTCAAAGAAAGCCGAGCAGGTTCAGCTGTTGAAAGAGGAGGAAGTTTCGGCACAATTGCAAAAAGAAAAAATTGAGCAGCGGATCCTAGACATGGAGAAAGATTTTGAAGGGTTGGATTTTTGAGCTGACATTTATGTATATTATGTGGACTTTGTGTTGGAGAAACGTAAACTGTATTATATCTGTGTAGCCCAAAACACCATGTTGATAATCTGTAATATATTGTGGCAAAGCACGTCAACCTTGAAGCTGTACTTTAGCCATTTTATGATATACCATTTGAGAAAATAGGCAAGAACCACTATTTTGCTTTACATATCTTACATTCATCATTATGTGATGTTTAATACACGAGCTATTGATACACTTACTGAGAATTGTTATTAGAGAAGTAAAAAGTATACAACTAATCATCAACCTGGTTTTTCGGCATTAGTATTCCCAAATCGTTAACGTTATGATTTTTGAATTTTTTGTTTGACCGGTCAATGGCCTTGTAGTTGAACCTTGCTCCAATGACCAAAAATTCCAAAAAGTTGTTACTGTCGTCGACTCTAAGCTGATGCTCATGGTTGTCTTCCGTAGTCTGCGATACTGGTTCTTCAACTTTCTTGGCTGTTTGTTTCTTTTTAGACAGGCTAGTGGTCTTTGCTGATGCTGGCGGCGGACTACTGTACGGAAGGATTATTTTGAAAACGCAAGATTTTTTCTCAATAAGTCTCAAGCCGCCAACAATTTCGCTAGCGGTGAACTGGTCAAAATCCGCATCGTGACTTAACAAGTTGTTTTGCTCAGAAATGGTGACATTTGGTCCAAATTTCAATTTCGAAGGAATGATAAACACATAATAGTTTTTAAATTCGTATAAAATCAATCCGGTCAAGTTGAGTAATGTGGTATCGTTACTATCAACGATTCTGGCAATGGCACCGATGAATTCGGCTGATGAAAGCTTGGTGAGAGTTTGCTGAAGATTGCTGGTTTTGTCCAACCGTAACAAGTCAGCAATGTAGTTGTGCCAAAGCAGGCTCAAGTGAGCATATGTTTGGTATTGTGGAATATTGTGTTTTGTTAAAAGCGACGGTAATTTTTTACTGATTATATTGTTGCTAGTTTTGTTATATTTGTTGTTGTTGGCGCTACTACTGTCAATGTCTTTGGAATTTTCCCCTTCAATTTGCTTTTTCACATCGTTCCTGATCTTGGTGATGATGGCTGCCACTTTGCGCTGCTGAGCTACAGTGGTCTTCACATATTGTCTAAACACTAACCTTGTTGTCTTTTTGCTCTTTTTTTCCAACAATAATCGACTCTTTTCACGCTGGTGTTTTGTGCCGTTTCTTTTCACTTGTTTCTTTGCAAATCTGGAATTTTGATTATTCTGAGAGGTTTGCACTGGCCTCTTGTCCCATTGGACATTAGGATTCACCGGACCAACTTTATTGCTAGGAATATTCTTGTCTCTGATGGACTTGGCTGCACTGTTTTCCTCCGAGTTAGGGTCTTCTGACAGGCCGTTGCTCTGCAATACATGCAACAACGACGGCTGCTGTTTCAGGCGACTGTTATTGCCGCCGGAATCTCCACTATTACTATTGTTGTAGCTCGTGCTGTTGGTAGTATTGGACCCAGTGGGTTTCAAAATGAGAAAGTTTTTTTGGTCACCGGTGCGGGAGTACCGTCTTTGCAAGAGCTCATCGAGGCTCTGGGAACTGTTAAAAAACCGGGAGCGAGCAAGTAATTGTCTTTCCATTGCGAAGCAACAAACCCTGACTCCAAATTGTGCGAAATGATTTCGACTCTTTAGTCAAAAGATGAATTACTTTCCGATTTGGAGTTGTTGCAATTGCAGTTTTGGGCCATTTTGGAGTTCCTCTGGAAAATATTTTGTTGAATCGCGATGCATAACGTCACGTGAAACACACTCCAAATTAACGGTACCAACGATGCTGGTGTTATTACCACTATCACTACAGCCAAAATCAATATCTCTTTTAATTTCATATCTCCAAGATAGCCATCACACTAAAAATTTCCTAATCATTCTGCTCTTTTCTACAAACCGTTAACGAACTTGCGCTGTGGCACACTAACCACGTTCGAGTGCCATATATAGTATGCCATATAGTATGCCACCAGCCACACCGCTGCGCACGCGCCACGCGCGAAAAGCAGAAAAAGAAAAACGAAAACAAGAATAAATCAAAGCGCGACTGAACTGAATGAACTACAAGACAAAAACGAGATAGAGCCACCAGACACCAGACACCAGAAACCAATAGAATACCAGCCAACGCCACGCAGATGCCATTCCCAAAAGAGCTCCACGATGGTTTCACTGCTGCGGAGATCAACTTCCTTGCCGAGAATGAAACTGTGGAGATCATCTCCAACGTCCAAAGCATGGGTGACGCCCTCCCGCTCATCACCACCACCTTGCCCAAGTTGAGGCTCATGACCAGTTACAGAGTGCCTGTATGGCTTGCTGTGATCCTTCGCAAACAGAATAAAGTGACCGTTAGCCCGCCTCGATGGCTCAACGAGAAATATCTAGCCAACAAATACCAAGAAGAAGTTAATTATCCTGCAAAATTCAGCGCGCTTCCCAAGACGTGGTTGGAGACAGCCAAAGTGTTCTTGAAACACTTCCAGCAAGATTTGATTGATGATGGCGACGTGATCCTCAAGTATATACAAGACCTTAGAGAAATAAGGCTTGTGAAGCTTCGCAAAGGTTTGCGAAACGTTAACGAGGTGAATTTGAGTTTTAATGATTTGAGTTTGATGGAGATCAATGAGTTTCGGCCATTTATCAGCGAGGTGATGGGTAACTTGAGCAGGTTACAATCAGCGGTGGAAGATCAAGAAGCACCTGGCGCCGAAAATGAAGGTTATGGTGATGAAGAGGATGAAGATGAAGATGTAGTGGAGAGAAGCTACGGGGGAAAGAATGGTCTTGGAAGTGGAAGTAATAATACAAAGCTAGATAGCGTGCTACGAGATACAGTGGAAAACGGCGACGAAGGTGGTGCTGCTGGCAGCGAGGACGATGAAGATATGGACCATGCCATGAATGAATTTGAGCTTTGACCGCAGATGTGACATAGCATATATATATATATATATACTCATAATAATAATCAATAACGGCATTTCAATATCTGTAAACAGTACGTACTGACTATTACTATTGAGGTCGAACTTTCACAGTCACCCGGAATCAAACGGGCTGCATATATCGCCATTTTGTGCAGACTCAACATCCATACCAAGTCATTAATACCTGATCATTAGTACTAGACTACCAAGATCACCACAATCAAGCGCTATCCCAGCACTAGCGAATGCCATGGAAATAAATTTCAGCAAATAAGAACGAAAAATCGGCAGCAGTGCCTTCCCGTTCTACTTGACTATAATGCCGCCGAGAGAGCCATTGCCCGCGATGTGCAGGACACTTCACTACTAAACGGCGGGCGCCTCACGAATTGAATAATATTGTCGAGTTTACATCACGCTTAGCCTGATTTTTCATCCATTAGCGGCCAATGGCATTCCATTAACATACCTAAGTTACAAGGCGCCAGTCATAATATCCATTCCCCGTCGCCGCTGGTGTCCCTGATTGTTGTTGTTCGTGTACACTGCTGCTGCTGCTGCTATTTTAGGGCACTAGAGGTGTTTAGTTATTTTGACTGTTGATATATCAATGGTTTGCCGCATCTTCTTGTTGTTTCGCACTTTAAAAAAATAATAATGGGACAATTCTTTCTGATGATTTCTTGACTTTTTCTGGTTGCTCAATTCCATCAGACTTCCTCCTTCCTAGATGTCAATTGTATGCTGAACAAAGCAAAAACTAAAGCAAAAAAAAACAACAAAAAAAAACAAACATAAAGACCATATTGAGACCACAAGAAGGCAATAAAAACAAATCTTCACGAAAATTTCAATAGTTTCCTTGTGTCACCTTTCATAGGATGCCTGTTCTTTCACGACCGCAACCCGAAGGAGCCTCTATAAACAAGCTTCTCAAGGACCATAATATCATATCCGAATTAAAGCAACAGCTTCAACAACAGCTTCAACAGCACCAGCATGAACAGCCTCTTCATCAAAATGATATCCAAAACCATTCTTTCTTGCTCAAACGACAGACATCTGTAGAAAATGGAGGACCTGATATGGAGGGTCTCAAATACGTTATTGCTGCAGTGGTCGTGCCCTTTGGACTAGCAGTGATTGCAATAATCATATGTGTGATGAGATGTCGTACCAAAAAAAGGAAAAGCAAAGACAGTCTCAGAAAAAAGGGCAATACCAACGAAAAAACAGCAGCTGATGACGATGATTATGATATTCCAACTGACTTCAAAACGGATCAGCTTGGTCGCAGCATCAAAATCAGTACTCTCGGTTTGCTGAAACGAGTCAATAAGCTAAACGGTACTAGCAATATCGAAATCAAAGTAATTACTCAAGATCCACAATTTTTTGCTCAAAGAAAGAACATGATTTTAAGAGACATTGAAAAAAATGGTACCTGGGCAGAAGAATTAAAACATAACAACTATTTTACCAACTACATTGATCTTGCTGAACGTCAAGATTCACCAATAGCGACTACAGCAAGATTAAACATGGCTGTTGCTGGTGAGCTGAGAGATCGGCGCATTGTGCAACCCAGCAATAGCATGAAAAAAAGATTAAGCCACCGGATGGTTATTGTCAATGAAAATGCTGATGAAAATGCACACGGTGACGAAATGGTAGAGATTGATTTATCTGATGAAAATAATGATAAGGATAATAAGGTTGGTAGTGGTGAAGGAAGCCGTAAACTGCGCAAAAGTGGTCTTTTTGCCAATCATGCAAAGCTCGGGAACGATGGTAATGGTAATGATAATGATGCAATTATGAGAAAGAAACAATCCGGAAAGTTTTCAACAGGTTCACTGGCATCACAGGGTATCGATGAACAATTTTACACCCCAGATGGGTCTCCGAACAAGAGCAGTAGCGAAAAAGACGCTTATACTAAGCCTGCCCAAGACAAAGTTAATAACAGCAACGTGAAGAGGTTAAATTCTCATAAGATTCCAATTGGCACTCAAGGTCAATATTATAATGATTATGACGAGATAGATGCCTACGAAGACGTTGCAGAAGATAAAGATAAAAAAGAAGAAAAAGATACCGGTAAAACAAAAGACATTGCTCATTCTGTTATTTCAAAGAGCACAGCGCCAACTACTACATACACAGCCACCACTGCTACTACTGCGGTGACTAGTGTTCCTAGTCCCCTTGATCGCCAGATAAATGTAAATGGGAAGCAAGTTATGGTTATTGAAGATGGTGATGAAAGTGACATTGCAGCTACTAACTTGCTATATAATGACTCGTTGACCTATAGAAAAGGTGCTAAGCCAAGCAATAATTTCGGTGACAACTTTGATGATTTCAATAATATTGCTAACAAGAATAATAAGAACGACAGCTCAAGTAACAACACTAATGCCAAAGTCCCGCTGAAACAAAGTAAGAGATCCGATTCCATGACTCAGCTACAATATGAACTAATGCAAAATAAAACCAATAATCTTAAGCAAAACCAAATTCAATCTCAAAATCAAAAATACGCTTTAGGTAATCAGCCAATGTCGAGAGATTCATTCTTAGATAGAAGCAGATCTTTGTTGACTAGAAAAAATGATAGAATTATAAATAGTAGCAATGGTGCTGAGAACATCGCTAGCAATGAGCTAGCCAAGGTCAGAAACCATGGGAATGGCATGAATGCCCATGTCCAAAATGCCAGATACAGCACTGGTGATGAAGACATTGACAGGGATGCTGATTTAGATTATGAAAGCAAGCGCAATGAGATTGTGCGGATCAGTGTGAATGTGGACACCACTACCGAACAATATTACTCATCCTCGAATATGTCTGAATTCAGTGATGGCAACAATAGTAATGTCAATGAGAATGATGATAGCAATGATAACAGTAAAAAGAGTTCTATTTCTCAGTTGGGAAGTTTAAGGGAAGTTGAAGAGCTTGATGTGGTTGACGAGGAGCAATATAATCTGAACTTGGGTGCAGTGCAGGTCGCTAAAGATGGTGAAAAGCTTGTTGGTAATGGCGTTGGTAGTAATGAAGATGATGGTGATATTAACAAAGATAGCAACCGAGCTGCTGAAGAACCAAAAAAACCAGTGAGAAATTTCCTCGTTGCGGGCCAGCGAGATTCCACTCAGCTATTTGCTGATTTACAGAAAAGACTTACATTACATCAACAACAACAGCAGCAACAACAACAGCAACAACAACAGCATCTGCAGGACCCCCAGCAAAAACAGTCCATCGATGCTCAGTTAGCAGATACTATAAACGATATTAACAACTTCTTGAAGGAGAATGGTGTTTACACTAGTCCTGTGCTCATCGATACTGGTAATGTGGTGCTTGGTGGATTGGTCATCACGAGCAACAATACCAGCAACGGTGCAAATAGTAACAATACTACCAGCAGACATTTCTCTACTGATTCACTCAATAAAGCCTTGGCTGCAAACGGTAGCAATTTCAATGTATATTTGCATTCTGGAAAAGGCGATTATTCCCCAGCAATATACAGTGCTACTTTTGTTGGAGCTACTAACCCAGATTTACAAGATGTCGAGAACCAGCGACAAAAGAAAAGCAAAATGAAAGCTAATACTGGCATCATCACAATGTCGACTAGTGCTAGTTCTTCAAGCTATGATTTGGCCAGAAGTCCGGCTGTATCTTCAGTGGGAAAAATGTCACCATTGTTTAGTAAGCTGCCCTCTGTTAAATCTCCAGTCGCAGCATTCAGCCATCATATTCCAGGACAAGCACAATTTCTGGGTCCCCAGTTGACTGCTGCTACTAGCATTTCTGATATTTTGGCAAGAAGCGGTCATGCTGTTCCAAGCACTATTGACGAAGACAATGAGTATTATCATCAAAATCATGATGACGAATACTCCAACTGCAGCTCGCTTGCCGCAACTCCGGTTCTTGATGCTTCCAAGTCTGCACAATTGCAAAGCTCAGGCTCTCCTTCAATTCCAAAAAGAAGCTCCAAGAGATCATATCCTACTATGCCGCCCTATCAGCCACACTACGCTCAGGGCATTGCTGGAATCAATGCTCCGGTATTATCAAGTAAACAAAGCTACCAAACTATGAACTCTTCAACAGGCAGTAGTGGAAATAGCAGCGCTACTGATAAAAAATCAAAAGTGTCAAGACAGCTGTCCAATATGAGAAATTCCAGAGCTCTTGGAATTACTCTTCGGCCTCAGTTGTCCTTACAAGAAGAAGCTAGGCTCACAAATAGGACACCAGATCAGGTAGTGAGAGACAAATTTTATGATTCTGAAGAGTCTTACAATCATGTTTTTGATGATCACGATGATGGAAGATATCTTGGGAAGAAAGTTAAATCGCCTGGCTTTGTCAGTCCATATGCGAATATTGTGTAGTAGTGTTTTATTCTATTCTTTCTCATCACATGTTTTTCTAAATTTTAATCAAATTACATTACTGATTAAGTCAGCTTATCGGTCTGTTTGCTTTTTAATTCTCGTCTTGCAAATCTTCAATGATTTCTAATTTATTATTGTTATTTTTTTTTTTTTCTTTGTGCTTCGTTTCTGCATTTGTTTGGAAAGGCAACTTTAATTCTATCGCATTCGTCTTTGCCATGCTGTTTTATCTGCAACACAAACTATTACGGCATGTTTCTTTCACAATTTTTACAACTTAATTCTTCAGTAAATTAATACTTTAATTTCATTTTTACATTTTTATCTTTGCATTTATATTTAGCATTAGGTCTACTGCTTTGCTCAGGCGCAACACTGATTCAATTCAAAGCCTTTTTTTTCTTAGTAATTTTTTCTTTATATGAGACAACCCAAACTTGCGAGCTAACTAACATACTTCAGAAACTACAAATTTACAGTTAGAGGTTTTATCTAGAGCACCTGAGCTTATGCTTTATACAGAATCTTGGCTAATGTCTATGTATTTACAAGTCGCCGATCACGAGCCCGTCGCGGCTTTGATGCTAATCAGCGTAATGCATCTTTTTTTTTTCTGATAGGAACGATGTGTGACTCTTCACCGACATCCACATCATCAAGCGCAAGCACAAGTACAAGTGCACAGGGCAGCTCTGTCTGTGCACAGGGGCTGAAGGATACTTAACTAAGAAATCATAACATCCAATTGAGGAAAGTCGCATTGAAAAATACGGCAATAGCAAAGGCAATTGGCATTTGGCGATTGGCAATGTTGCAACCACTCAGTAAATTGCACTTATTCAATCATGTTCAAAAGAAACAACTCATTTTGACAATTCTTAACTCCACCGCCACCAAGCGCGAAACCAAAAACTATTTCTTGAAGTATCAGGCTTCATCCTTTGATACCAATAATGCTGACTCTACTTTGAGCGGTGGAACCAGCAGTGGTTTTAGCATTGATGGTAGAGGCAATGGTGCTTATAATCGTTTAGCGTCAACGCTGCTAGCCGCTGGCGGCATTAACGACGATGAGTCAATTCAACATCAGCAACAACAACAGCATCCGTTGCGAATATCTATCATCAAGATCAAAGATTTACATTTAATCTCCCCAGAAACTTTGGATGGTATTGGTGTGACTATTTTGAAGCTTATCAAGTTGGGAGTCAGTCCTGTGCTTCTTATCGATAGTCATGATTTATTTCACTACAAGCAAAGGCAAAAAAACTGTATGTTCAAGCACGTTGAGCGCGACTTGGATTATCAGTATTTTCGTCTTCTGAAGGCAATTGAGAATTCCTTAAGAAATGCTCATGGGTCATTTATTCAAAATGAGGACTCGATGACTGATTTGTATTCGCCAGACTCGGCGAACAATAAAGCTGATAACAGTAGTAAATATAATGATACTAATAAATCTTCCAGACGCAGAAACAATAATAATGACACAGTATACAATATTACAGGAATAATTAACACTGTCCCGGTTAAATCGGTATTTGAAATCGATAGTGACCATGGTATTTCGTTGACTTTTCCTCAGTCAATTTTAAACTATCTTCACCAAGGTTTGGTGCCCATCATATACCCAATTGGCTTTGAACGTCATAGTTCGCAGAACAAATTATTACCTAGTGACTTGCTCACAGAAAACATTGCTTTGAATCTTTACCAACATTACAAGAATCGTCTCTCGGAGCAAGGTGGTGATGAATTAGATGGTAGTAGTCTTTTGTCTATTGAGAAAATAATTTACATTGAGCCAACAGGGGGAATTCCGTCATTAGAAAGAATGACATCAGCTCACGTATTGATCAATTTGAAGCAAGAATACCGTGACATTGCCAGGGAGCTTCAACAAGGGTTTTTAAAGCCACTTGAGAAGCACACCCATATAAGAAATTTGTTTCATTTGAACAATATTCTTAAACAGTTACCGGACTCTGCCGCGGCAATCATCACCACTCCTCAGCTGGCGGCAATTGATGATTTACCTTTACTTGATGACTCGGTGTTTTTGTCCAATGAGAAGGAAGTGGAAGTTGCATCAAACCGGCAAATGAGTGAAAAAATCAATATTTCGGACACCTATAGTGAAGATTACAGTTACTCACAGGGGGCATCTATCAATAGTGGCAATTTCAAAGGTAGTAACAATGATATGAACACTACCAGTAGCAGTAGTGGAAGAATTGACATAGAAAGCAATCAGAACGATATTGTTCACAATGCAGTGATAAACCAGCAGGGAGAAGCAGTCACCAGCTTTCGTATCAAGAATCCAATAATTTACAATATTTTGACAGATAGGCCATTAATCTCCCCGTCATTACCAGTTTACTTGAGAAAAACTCCGCTTTTGTCTACTACGGTGCTCCGTAAGGGTATTGATGTCAAATTTTTTAGAGCTAAAAGTGCTGAAGAAGGCTTGGATTTGGTGGAAATGGATAGCAAAGGCATTATTAGTTTAGAGAAGTTAAAAGAATTGATCGACGATTCATTCAAGAAACCATTGGATTTGCAAAACTATTTGCAAAGAGTAAATAACAATGTTGCGGGGCTAATTTTTACAGAAAATTACGAAGGCGGAGCAATAATCACTTGGGAAGAGGTTAAAGCTGCTGAAGAGGCAAACTTTTTGGGGAAAGTTAAAGGTCAAGATCGAAAGAAGCCCAAAACATACATTCCATATTTGGATAAATTTGCGGTGAAGCGGTCAGTGCAAGGAACGTTTAGTGTTGCTGATATTGTCTTCAAGGTGATGGTGAACACGCTTTTCCCAAAAGAACTCATTTGGAGATCGAGGCAAAATAACCCTGTAAATAAATGGTATCATGAGCGGTCTAATGGCAGCATGACGGTAGAAGGAACGCAATGGCGTTGCTTTTGGGTTGGTAGCATCACCAGAGAAGGCACAGAACTACAAAAGTACATTGACATTTGTAAAAAAATTGAACCATCTTGGGTGACAGCCACTAATCCTCGCTGAGGATGATGCCAATATTGGAAAGCTTCTGCGGTTATTTGTACTTTGTTGTTCTACTGACTAATTGAAATTTTATATACATGTATATTCAAGAGCATGGTGGTTTCTCATGATGTTAATGAAACATTATCTCTCTGTTTTTTTGGCCACTGTCACTGGACTAATATTAATTAGTTATCACTACTGTAATCTTATTATGGGTCTACCGATGATTGGTAGTAATTTTGTGATACTCGATAGATAAAAAAGCAAAAAAGAAAAGTAAAAATAAAAACGATATGCATGCGTTCATGCATCAGCGGCCAACATGGCACAAAAGGAATTTTACTGCGGAGTCTTTCCTCCTCTTTGCGGCGGCTTTACTGTTAGTTCAGGACTGCTAAGGAGTCAAGAAAAACATAGTCAACAAGTGTCCAAGGTAGTATATAATACAAGTTCTTTTTGGATTCAACTACGAAAACCAAAAACAAAACAAAACAAAACAAAACACAATGCGGAACTTGAATCTTGCATTGGTGGTGCTTTTGGGTCTCACGCGCTCAGTGATGACCGTACCCGTTGAAAATAAAAATGAACAAGTTGCTACAAAAATTTCAAACGAAGTAGAGAATAATTTTGATTCTAGTAATGCTGTATCTGAATCGTTGGAAAACACGGACAATAGTTATAATGGCAATATCGAAAAGGTGACCGGTTTGAATGCCGCGAGGGGAATCAAGACAAATTCAGATGATGGAGATTGTGATGGAGATGATAGTGGAGATGATGATGATGATGATGATGATGATGATGATGATGAAGATGAAGATAATGATGATGAAGGAGATTTTGATGATGGTGATGATGGTGATGATGATGATGACGATGATGATGACAATGACGATTACTTTGAAGAACAGAAAGTGTCCACTGAGAATGCGGAACCTCAATATGTGGACGATGGTGAGTTCCCAACGGTGCAATCCGAAGAAATGGAAGCGGCAGCAGATGGTGTTGATCAAGGATCTGAAGACGCTAAAAGATCCGTAGAGAATGAGGACCCTGAAACTGAGACAGGAAGCCGCCAGGTTGTTGACTGGCCAGACTTTTGGTGCGAAAAAGAATGCCGTGAGACATATTTGCTTTACGAAGGGTGCAAGCGACAAGGAGAGCTCATTGGCGAGTCGTGTGTGTGCTCTGCTCATTTTCGTTACAAGATGGACAAGTGCCGAGCAGACGGGTGCGGCCACTACTACGACCGTAGTCCGGATTGGCAGAAGTTGATGGAGAAGTACGAGGAGGAGTGCCGCGACAAGGGCGACGACTTTGTCGATTATTAGAGTATTACCTCATCCAACATTGTCCGGTGTATAGCGCAACTTATATAGATTATTCAACCAAGCATCTCTTGTTTTGTTTTGTTTATTAATGTTTCTGTATTTTGTTATTTGCGGTCGCCGCTGCACAGGCGCTTTGGAATCCCAGCCGTGCCATTGGCTGTGGCCTCAATCACGAGAACTGCGTCGTCTGTGGAGCCGTTGTATCGGTCAAGATTTAAGGTTTGACTGCAGCGGACTGCTTCTGCTGGGCACCGAACCTTCGACATTATAGAGACGCAAGGCTGAGGCTGCGATTTCAGGTGGAGCCTTAAAGGCAGATTCTACAAAAATTCGGCCAACTTTCTGTTGGTTAACACTTGTTCTTTTCCCCATTCACCATCTGCTTCTTCTTCCGCTTCATTCTAAACATATATCAGCTATGGTCAGTGTGGTTGTTCCTGCTAAAGAGTGGTTCAACAGCCACGAAGTCGCATCATACTATCATGATGTGGCCCATCAGACAGAATTACCAACCGAGTTTCAAATAAACGAGATTGGAGAGCAAAAAATCGACTTACGCTGTGGCCCAGTGCTACGTCTCGTTGGCACCTTGGAAGAAAATTCAGCCTCAAGTTATAGGGCCACGATGTTGCTTGTGACCTCTGGAGAGTTTGGTGACCGTTATTATACTGGATTACCAAGAGTCTCTTACCAACTTGGTCCTGCTGCTCCTCAACAAAATCACACCCAGGAGAATGAGGCTCAGCAGCAGCAGCAGCAAGATGAAGTTACTGTGCAAGAAGGTGTATTTCCCGGCAAGCTTCTTCATCAAGAAGGTGATTACTATTTTTGGCGTTATGACATCTCTTTGCAGTTGGCCCTGGTGGAGCAAAAATGCAAGTATTATGTCGATGCGTACTATTCCCCTGAATATGAGTTTTACTTGCCAGCATTGCACCAGTCAATGAATGTGATGTTCTATTCATGTAACGGGTTCTCTTACAACTCTGATGCTACCAACTACAAGAGTCAACTATGGTACGATGTGCTAAGAAAACATGCTGGTAATGCCCACGAATCACCATCAGCAACCGCAAAGACAGCTGCTACCCATTATCATGTTATGGTTGGTGGGGGAGACCAAATCTATTCTGATGTGATCAAAAGAGATTCAGAACCATTACCAAAATGGTTGGAAACTAGCGACTGGTCCAAAAGAGATAAGATTGCTGATTCTAGTGATTACATGGCCTCATTCAATGAATTTTACTTGAAACACTACTTGAACTGGTACGGTCGAGGATTTATGGATGGCACCAAGAGTAATACTTGGGTTAAAACATTCCCTAAAGCTATTGCTACTATTCCGTCCGTCAATATTTTCGACGACCATGATATCATTGATGGGTTTGGCTCATATGAGGATATCATTAATGCGTCGTCAATGTTCTTGGGTATTGGAGAAATGGCATTTAAATACTATTTACTCTTCCAGCACCATACCTCATTAAATGAAGACCCAACTATTGAGCCAAGTTGGGTTCTAGGCCGCACACAGGGCAAATACATTAAGCACGTGTCTAGATCAGTTTATACTAGACTTGGAAGGAAGATGGGCCTTATTGCTCTCGACTGTCGTACTGAAAGAAGCTTGAATCAAGTTGTTTACCAGGAAACTTATGACATTGTGTTTACAAGATTGCAAAAGGAAATTAATCAATCAAATGGCGAAATTAAACATCTTTTGGTATTGTTAGGGGTGCCAATTTTTTATCCTCGATTAGTTTTGCTTGAATCGATTTTGAATAATTCTATTACTAAGTCTCTTACCTCTCTGTTGAGAAAGCTTAGTATAGGATCAGGAGTACTCCAGGAGTTTGATGGCTCAGTGGACATCATTGATGATTTGAATGATCATTGGTGCTCAGATAATCATAAAGCGGAAAGAAATAGGTTTGTGGCTAGACTTCAATTATTAGCAGCAGAGCATGGTGTAAGAATAACCATTCTTGGAGGTGATGTTCACTTGGCAGCTGTTGGCAGAATGAGAAGTATCAATGACAATGGTGTTACTAATGATAATCACCACCACCGTCATCACCATTACCATCTTCATCATCATCATCGTGAGCACGTGTCGGAAGTGGACCCATTAAAGGATCCCCGGTTGATGCTAAATTTGGTGTCTTCGGCAATTGTGAACCATCCACCACCAACGAAAGTGGGGCAACTACTTTTCAATTGCCAGAAAAAGCACGTTTTTGGTAAAGAGGCAGAAGAAGATATGGTGCCAATTTTCAAAACAGATGCTGATGGGGTTACTAAAAGAGAAGAACATCACGAGAATGAGTTTTTGAATAAACGGAACTGGGCAGATTTAATTCCAATTGAGAATGATCCGTTATACAAGCCACATATCAATAAGACAAAATTTCCAGGACCAGTTGACAAGTTCACCAAAAATCCGTTAGTAACTGAAAATCAAGGTAGTTTGCATTACGATTTACCATATCCAGTGGATAGCGATGGGTTGGCAGCAACAATTCACGTGGAAAAAGATTTAACCGATCCTAATGCTGAGACTCAAGATTATGAGATTTTGATTCCTTCGTTGACAATCAGAACCAAAAATCTTCCACAAACAAAAGTCAAGTATGTTACTTCCTGAAGTTGCTAGTATTTTAGCTGTCAAACCACATAGTGAGATGCCATTTTATAAAAATCTTTTTTTTTTTTTTTTTTTATTCAACTATAACTTTTAGAATTAAAAGTAAATGCTTAATTTTTCCCCCTTTTAGCTTCCTTGTCATTGGCATTGTATTATCTTCAGCAATATCCATGTTGACCTTGCACCTACCAAGTAAGCAGTAGCAAAGAAAATAAGAAAGAAAAAATCTGAAACATGCCATTTCATCTTTATTGTGATACATGCTAGCTACGTTAATGTGGGAATCCTTATATTCGTGATATACCCAATGAGTAGTGCTTCCGAAGCTTGACAACTAGCCGCCGGCTTTGTTTCACCGTAAATTCAAGTTGTCTTTATGCATGTGGTTCGTGCGTTACTGTGCGTTTACTTACAGCAGGGCGCGGCTGTTGAACTCTGTTAACAGATCGGAAAGCTTACAGATTCATCATTATCAGTGTTTCCATAAGCCAGGAGAGCAGCTCACTGTCTCCTCAAAGAGCATTTCCTCGATAAGATGCTTAGAATTGCCAGGACTTCCATAGCATAGGAGCGTAATTTCTTGAAACTTTCCTTCCTTTTGCTATAATTTGTTGATACACGGATATGATATGAAAGCCAGTGATTGTGATTGTTGTTTACTGCATTGAAAGGTTTGCGGATTCGATTTGGTTGGTATAAGTACTCGGCATCTGGCTTTATTTAGAGGCTGAGGTACTCAATATCAAAATATTATTTTGTTTGTCTCTAAGTTACAAAAGACTTTACATTTCCAGATCCTGTGTTTCCTCGGCTATTTCCTCAAGTCAAACATATTATACCCCCATTCCACAAGCCCCTCATTTTCACATAAAAGCCAACATGAAATTTTCAAGCGTGATAATTGCTATTGCATCTTCTGCTGCTTTGGTGCTCTCTAAACCATTGCCAACCGCCACACTTCTCGAACGTGCCCTTTTACAAAACCCTGGCTATCAAAAGGAAGTAGTGGCTGATGTTACGACATCGTGGTCGCGAGTAGTGATTACTACTGAGCTCATCACTGCTGCTCCAGGCGCTACTCCAGGCGCTGAGGCATATAATCTCATGCAAAGTTATAATTACGCAGTGACGAATACCAATAATGCTATCGTCAATAAACCCGATCTTGGGCAATATGCTGGGTTACAGTGGGCTCAAGCTGTTTTCACTCGTTACGTGGCTGCTGTTTAGATCGGATGCCTTTTCGAGCTTGTTGGTTAAATATTTTGGTTGCTTTTGATCTTCTTTACATTCTTTCAGTTCTCTAACTAGACTTTTCCTTGTCTTTTATTTATTTCTTTATTTTTATTTGAGAATATTTTGGGTTTTTACTTTTATAATGAAATTAATAGACATTTCTTTAGAACTTATATTAGAAGTGCCCTAGCGTTGGACATGGAGCTTTATTTGATATCCATGATTTAATTGGCTAACGTTCAGCACTACCGAATAGAATGTGTTTCTCTCCTATTGACAAAAAAAATACCATATCTACAAATTCTTATTGTATAGAACAAACTTGCTTTTGACTCTATTCTCAACTTACACAATGTTCGCACGTTACCAAATTTTGATCTCTAAAATTATATTAAAAAGGGCCATTGTGTACAAAGTTGGTTATTCAAAAATAAAAGAAAAAAAAAAAATGTAACCTAAAAGGTGCGCGACTTTGAAATATGAGCGCGGCAAAGAAAAAAAAATTTTATTGGTAAAGTGAAATTTACAGGCTGGTGGTACCAGCATTAGTTTCACCACCAAACACCAAAGAAAATTAAATAAAAACCGAGTTATGACAAACAGCGACAATCTTGCAGCTTATGGCATGGAAATTCATGAAATAAATCAAAGCAAACTTAACAAAGAAACCAATCCTCCAAAGGCAATTCCTGCTTTTATATGGTTTGCAGCAGCTGAACTTGATTTGTCTTCAGAAGATGAGCTGGAGGAGTGGGAGCTGGAAGAGTGGGAGCCAGATGTCGATGAGCTTGGTGATTTGGATTGAGCAGAGTCGGAGGAGGCAACAGAGGTTGATAAAGTCGAACTGTTGGAAGAGCCGGATTGGGAAGTGGTGACATGAGATGAGTTTGAGGAAGCGGCTACACCCACAACTGGAACAGAACTCAGAACAGTAACTTTGGCACCATCATTACCAACAACAACAGAGCCACTTAAGTGGGCAACTCCATAATCGCTGGCAGTTTTTGCTTCGTCAGAATTGAGAAAAGTATATTGAACATCAGTGCTGGTCGTATCGAAGGAGCCAGTGTATGTCTTCTTTTGGTCACCGGTAACATAGGATGTGTAGTAGTCTGTGGTGGTTGGAGATCCCAACTCTACCGTGTAAGTGGTACCAGAAACGATAGTAGTTAATGTGGTTGATTCTGAAGCCAGCGCATCTATACCCAAAGTGTGGATCAGCACATACCAAGCGTGAGCTGACTGGGTCAAAAACGATAAAGTGAGTAGTGATTTTAACATTTTTTTTTTGTTTTTGTTTTTGTTTTTGTTTTTATGGAAGTGGAAGTTGTGTGGTTTTGCAAGAGGAGTGAATCTCTACAGGGCAGTAAGCCAAGATAAAACCCCGAAAACAGAAGAGCGAAATCGCATTGTTTTTATACGCGTACAAGCTTTCTTTTCTTCCCTGCCCAAATAAACTGTGCAAAATAATTGGACTTCCCAATTCGCGGCAAAACCCACTAGTTTTTTTCAAAAAGACCACACATTGAATTGTAATGCAAACCTTGCGTTGGCTTGTTGTCTCTGCAGTAGGCAGCTGTAGGGTGGTGTACCATATTATGACACTAAACATTTCTTTTTCCACCACTCTGAAGAAATCTTCTCAACACTGCGTGCCACGGCAAGAGCCACCAAAGAGGAAATGCGCGAGCTTGTTCTTTTCAGCGTCCCGCGTCGCTCTGCAGCTATTGTAGAGCGCTACGTGTATTTTTGTGGCCAGGTTGAAGCATATATATATAATCTTTGCAGAAGCCGTTGTGCAACGCTACACCGCACTGTGACATGGCCGTGGGACGAAATGTCATAGAAACAGCGATATGGAAATAGTTGCCCAAAATGAAATAGCAGACATGAGACTGTCAGTTGGCTCTCAACCTAAAAAGAGGGCTATCAGTCAGCTGAGAACGGGTCCTACATCTACTGCTTCTGTGATGAATTTTGTGACTGTTTTCTTTTTGTAGGCAAAGGTTTCTGGCTATTCTCTAGATATTGGTATATTACACAAGAGAATCTCTACTCGGATGAGGAGCGCCAGTAAACTTGGGTGATCATGCCTAAATAAATTGTGTGTACTTCGAGATCCAATAGTAAAGAAACATGGACTCCAAGGAGCGTGACAAAGCTATGGATCTATAAGCGCAATGCATTTATTCACTTCTGCAGAATATGGCATCCAGTCATGTGTTTTACGATACCCTTAAAATAACCGTGCCTAGGATTTGAGTTATATTTGATCTTTGGCAACCACAAGGCCTTTAAAAATGCCACAGTGGGTAGAACAATAGAAGGGTGGGCATGTGCTTCTGCTATTGAAGTTCCCTCTCTCTTTTTCCATTTTTTTTCTCGACAATTGTTCTTGTTCTACTTCCAATATAAGGAATTTCTTTTCCGTTAATCCCATCCTATTTTCTTTCATGCCAAACGGCCTATAAATCTCCCTTTCTGTATGTGACACTGCAGCGGAGGTACTGTTCGTTTAAGTTTGCTCAAGAAAAACTCGCTTATGTAACTTTGTTTGTGTCATTTTCAACTTATTCTTTCCGAGTTATTGCGTCAAAGATAGCAAAGATATACGATAGCTTGCAAGATGTGTGAAGCAACAGAAAGATGCCGCCGTATATGACGGCTTCTGCTGCATCAACAACAAGCGGGCTGCAGAGTAAGGTGGGTCACAGATTTTGGGTAGTTGCATTTGCGCCGTGGCACTCGTGCTCCAAGACGAATAGCTTCTATCGTGTAACTTATAACTTATGGGCTTCCGGGGTAGTAATTTAGGCAGCTCAAAGCAGTGCGCTGGGGTATATACAGAAGTAATGCAAATACAGTTTTTAAGGACGTAATAGGTTGTTTATGGTCTCAGATTGGAAAGCCTAGCTAACAAATTTGCTGAGCTACGATGGGCAAAGAAAGAAAATTTGCATCAAATACAGCTTCCGCTCCCATCATGTTGTGCAAATTGGCAGTTTGCTTTCTTGTCTGTTTGTTTCCCATTGATATTCCTAGGTATATAATATATTTCGGCTACAATTGCTGCTCACGCTGGATACTGTTGTATTTATTGGAACTGCTATGCCTTCAATTCATGCTCTTGCTGAAAAACACATCCAAAGCATACACCTATTATCTATCCAATCAAATTAACACCACCTGCTAGGGGTTACAATATAGCAAAACTTCATAAACAGCACAAAGCTGCTTACCATATTTCTAAGTTAAGTCACTATCAAAACATTTTCGCTTCCAAACAGTAACACCTGGTACATTATGAATGAGGAAGAATATTACTGGAGGTGCTGCCACTGTAACACGGTCAATGATCAGGACATGTCAAGCTGCGAAAAGTGCAACCATGTTTGCTGCCGAACCTGCAACTGGTATTAAGCGAGCCCACTTAGCAACATTCAACAATTTTACCAATGCAGGATACATATTCAAAGTTAGCACCTCAATTACAGGAACCAACGCGCAAGCCCT
>JXWR01000239.1_pt1 | contig 23546 bp, 13 predicted proteins | sample 315541 | NCBI WGS metagenome assembly JXWR01 (sample SAMN03273951, study PRJNA271842) | soil metagenome | isolation source: rice field ambient CO2 | place: India: CRRI Experimental farm Cuttack,Odisha-753006 | collected 2013-12-17
AGGGTAAACATAATAATACAATAAACCAATGAATGTGAAAAGAAATTGGGTACATTTTATATGCGTTGTTCCGGTGAGTAGCACGCAGAATATGGTGATAACGTAGCAGATCTAGCAAGCATGGCAACTCTAAGATAAGTAGCAGCTAAATTGAGGAAGAGCAGTAAGAAATGGCAGCCACAATGAAAGGGGCTCCTTAGCATAAGCGCCAACTATGCTAACATATGCACATTGGCAACCGGTTGTGACTGCTGCTTGGTCTCGCCAACACTAACAGTCTCAGCAGCACCATCATTGTTATTCTCAAGCTGCGACTCTTTCTGTGGTTTGGTTTCTTCTTGGGTTTGTGGTTTAGTGTTGCTATCGTCAGTATATTTGAGACTTTTAGCAGTTTGGGTGGTTTCGTCTATCTCGCCCAAATCAGTAATCTCCTCATCTTCACTGTCGTGCAGCTTGTTTCCATCTAGATGCTCGCTGTCATTATTATCCCAATCTTCATCGATAAGTACATTTTCGTCTTTTGAAACAACTTTTTGTTTCTTGTTACGTTTCAATTGGTTGAAAAATGCCTTCTTCCGTTTGGCCACATACTTTCCAAGTACCGGATCCTGTTTGATAATGGTCTGCTGTTTACTGTTTGGGCCTTCTCTTGAAGCATATTGAAAATTGAACTGACTGATAAGCAAAGGCACGCTGTGCAACAACATCTGGCTACTGCCCCTTAGTCCACCGCTGTGTGATTTATGCTGTTGAATGTCGTATATTGACATTGGAAAAATGGTGCCCAAATTGCGAGGACATTGCAAGATTCTGCGCCTTGGTAGAGTGATTAAGTATATTTTGACCAATTCTTTGGGTTTGGTGATGTGTGGAGGCAAGTATGGATATAGGTTGTCGTTGGCTTCAGGGCGCCAATAACGACCTATACAGGCAACAATGTGAAGTGGCTGTTGTTGTGGAAGGTAAGTTGGTGGTTCAATGAGGTCTGTTTCGTAATCGGCCAATTCATCCTGCGCAATTTTTATACCGTCTTTACTTTGCTTACTGGTATCTTTGCCATAAGAACTTTCTGATTGTTGATTACTGACACGGCCAGCATCAGTCATATTAGTATCTTGATCGTTCCCATTGTCACCATTTTGTTTCTCTTTCTCTATCTCATTGTTCTTCTCCTTTCCATTTGGATGGCCATTACCTTTCATATCAGCATTTGCCCCCTTCTTTTTTAACAATGCCAAATTTCTATTCTTGCTTTCAATTTTTTCCTGTTCTCCCTCATTTCCCTTCTTTTTCAACTGACGATTCTTTTCCACTTTGCGCCTTCTTTCAGCTGCTGCTTTACCGCTCAACAACTTCAACCTCAAAAAGTCAACTTTGTTCAATGGATCAAACCTCTCATGCAAGGCTCTTTGGATCCCCAACAATTCGTCTTCTTCGGGTTGTAAAACTGCACCAGGCAAGCTTACTCCTTTATTTTTCTTTTTGTTATTACTGTTTGACTTTATGGTCAATACCACGGGAAGACCGTTAACATGGGCCAAGATAACAAATACCACGGTACGGCGCATTCCATGTTCGTCATTGTACCTTTCAAGCAGTTTAGGATTGGCCAATGTATTGCGATGTGATGTTTCTTGAATACCTGGGAATATTTGCTTCGTGCCAATATCGTAGGAGGCTAATGGGAACAAAGTGATGGGCTTGTGCTGCTTTTGGAAGAAGTCGTCCGTTTTATAGGGCTTGACTCCAGGTAGTTGGCGATCTGCTGGAATTGTGCTCATTTTAGGACGCTTTGAATTGAAAGCAAGCGGTTCCTCAATTGAACATTCACACGCTAAGTATGGGTCTATGTATCAGCCGCTGTCGATGAGTATGCTTGTAAGCCGTCTTGTGCTGTTGCACAGTCCATGTATACACCAACTTTTCGTAAAATAAACGGTATCGCGGGGGCACACAACCAGACTTTTGCTTGACAGGATTTTAGTGTTGAATGTCTAAATATTTAAGGCTGGAGGAGATCACTACTAGTAGAACTAAGTCACTGTGGACATACTAACAGTCGTGCAATCCCCCATACCCCTATATTTATATATATTCCCAACCCATTGCTGATAATATGAGGATTCTGCTACTTGTGCTACCCACATTGCTTAGCGTCTTTGCCATAGGTGCTGATCTAGACTCCTCCTCTTTCTCCTCGGCCAACAACTGGTACCTCTTGGATAAAGACGACAACATGCCTCAATTTCCAGCTTACTCTACCGGTGATAAGGTTCCTATTGATTGTATTCAACGACGTATTGATGATGGTGAGCACAAGTTTGACGAACAGAAAAACATTATCTTTGATTCTTTCCCCAAATGCAAAGAGACAAATGACTACTTACACTTCAAGTACAATGTTAACGAGGACATTCAGTGTACCGTGGGTCTCACGGATGAGCTTTTCCATTTATTTCAACTTTATGTTCATGAAGATGCTCCATTTTCATGCAGGTTACCTTTGACTGGCTCAAAGGCTAGAATGAGCGCTCATCAAGAAGGCATTTCCGTGCCTTTGGCCTTCAATTTCCGCGGTCGGGTCTCCGAAGCTCACATTGATATTGACAATTACATGAACGTGATTATTCAAACTCCAACGAACTACAAGTCGATTGTTTCAGCAGTTGGCTGGAGTGCGGGGACAAACTTGACAAGAATCATTATTGGCGATTACTTGACCTTGAATTTTGCTGTAAGATGGATAGGATCAGTGAATCCAAGGTCGAGTGATGGTGCCAATTCTAAATATGGTGTTTTGCCATTTGCTGATGGGTTCTATGCATTGCCAAAGTCAATTACATATAATTTTAGTAGCTACTTAGTATCACTTGGTTTGATAATTGCCGTGCTATCAAGTTTGGCTACTTATTATGTGTCTTATAGCTACTTGTTGAGAAAAGTGAAAAAATTCGGCTACCCAGTTCCCGGTGACGATGGTGAAAGAGGTTTTTCAAAAAAAGACTGACATAAACTGAAAATAACTGAATTTTATATTAATGATAAATATTACAAATTAGTGACAAGTTCTATTACTGATGACAAAATAGTAAAATTCATTAGTGACAAAAAAACATCTCACTTTGTAATCTTTCTGATAATGGCTTGTAAAATGCTCACCGATTTCTCGTTTGCTTCTTCTTTACTAACACTATTTATAAAGTGATCATTCAAATACTCCACAAACATATTAGTCAATTTAGCATCTTCATCAACATTGTCCAGCTTCTTGGCTTTGTATGCCATAAATTTGTTCACTGCAAGTTTCAAATCATCAGCAAAAGTGGCTGAATTGATAACGTCATAGCGAACTGGTAACGTGATATCCAACAACTTCACTCTAGCGTCTTCTGGTAGCTGTTGAAGGAGTTGGTTTACTATATATCCTGCCAAATTGATTCTATTCAAGTTTTCAAACTTGTCAATCACCGATAAGAATTGGGAAGTGTAAGTGACCAACAAGTCTGACTTGGTTGCCTTTAAGAACTTGGAAGTAACGCCAGTTGTGCTTTCTTTATGTTTCAAGAGCGTCTTTATCGCCACTTCGTAGACGGTCAAGGCAACATCGCCTCGCAATGCTGGGTTAGTTTCTGGATTACCAAGCATATTAAGATCTGCTTCTGGAAGTTGTTTAAGCTCTTCTTTGACTTCATCATCTAGCTCATTAGGCAATGTGAGCACATCTTCGCTTTCTCCGTTATTAGTATTGTTATCGTTACTGCTTTCTTCAAACATTGATTTTTTCACTTCTGGAGCTTCACTGGCTTGTTGTTGTTTTTCTGTCAAAAGACCCAAAATTCTTCTTCTTTCTAACAATTTGGTCACATAAAGAAGTTCAAACTCAGTGTATGCAAGCCATAACTCCAAGGAGTCTGGATTGAAGCGCAAACCTCTTTGAAAAAGCACTCTTGAGGCCTTGATGTTGAAATTTTCTTCAAATTCGTAGTTGGCAGCATTAATCCAAAAGGCAATTTTGGCTGGATGAAGCTGTAGCACTTTGGTATAAACTTTGTAAATCACTTTAACTGAACCATTCTTTTTAGCAAAAACCAAATAGTTGTTCCAAAGAGACAAGTCATTAGGATAACGATCAATGGCTCTTTCGTAAATGAAAAGAATACGTCTAACACCAGCAAAATCACTGAGAGTTTTTTTACCATCCACAAGTCCCACAGAGTTAAATCTTTTGAATCTTTTTTCACGAAGCTTTTCCAAGTTGTTTTCAAAATCAATGTATCTAGCGAAATCTCTCGGTTTGCAACCACGACTCTGGATACGATGTTCAAAATCAGTACGTCTTCTCATAATCATGGTGATCTCATTCTTGTCGAAAAGGCCCTTATTCTGAAGGTCCTCGAGCTCGGGGACAGACTGCTCAAGGAAGTATCTAACTTTTTCGGCCATTGTACTGGGTGGCTATCTATTTCTGATATTAGGAAGTAGCTTTTGGTTTGCTGTTTAGTGGGATGTGTACTGAATTATTGTTATTCACTAATCAATAACCTCTCTTTTCCACGCTCCCATCTCATCTCTGCACTGTAGAAACAGTATTAAAAAAAAAAAAATTTTTTTTTGATTGGTCATGTGAACTTGCAGAAAAATGCATAGTGTAACATGATGTAGTACGCTGCGGAGATAAGCAGTGAATTGCAGCTGGATGCGGGGCATGGTTGCTGGCTTTCTTACCAATTTTAAGTCAAAAGAGTCCTCCAAACATGTTTTCTAAGCCTCGGGGATTCGTTTATAAGCAGCAGCGCCGCCATTCTTTAATACCCACTTTTCTGTTCTCCTGTTGCTTATAAATAAGTCCTGTTTTGACATATATATTCAACATATATACACTTTCTTCTTTGCTGGCGCACTCTGATTTACCCCTGTTGACAGAATTTTTATTCAATCACCCAGAAATTCTTGAGGTCCCTTTTCCTTATTGTTAGATCCAGATCTAAGCAAGCATCGATCCCTGGCTTTCCCGATCTTTGTGATACAAGGCACATAATATCATAGCATATCCTATATCAGCATCTCATCCCGTTTCCTCCCTTTCAAAGTCTATTTCAAACAATTTCTTTGGCGGCTTTATAAATATTCAATAAAAATCATTCTTATTAATAGTCTCATCAACCAATAGCTAGCCAAAATGGTCTCAATATTCATGGTCCACCCAAACCTCAGGCTCACCCGCTGCGATACTTCCTCGGTATCCCAGATTGCCCAATACCAAAACCATCTCCGCACCGGCATCACTGAGCTGAATCGTGCCGTCATTAATGCAGAGATCCAGTACTTGTCGTCCTATGCCCGTATCTTGGACATTATGCATCGCTACTTCTCCAAACCAGTGCTTACTTTTGAAGGCGAATCCAAAGGATTGGATTTGATCGCTACAGAAATGGAAACATTCAAACAATCAGAAGATCAATTAGCTTGCTTGAAAAAACAGCAGGGCACCGGCAACAGCATCAGCAGTGCCAGCAACAGCAGCAATCCAAGGACCTGTGCTAGAGAACAGAGAAGCTTGGATGTTATCAGCGAAGAGTAGATATTTTTGTCGTTTCTAAGTTGAGTGGTTGCTTTTTGCAGTTAGAAATTGCTATCTATATCTACACTTTATTAATCATGTTTTCGTTTGTTAATTATTTATTTCATGCTGCTTGATGCTTATCAATACTTTTCATCTATCATTGTTCGCTCTACAAATTACTCCCCTATTATGATTTACGATTTTATGCTCTAAGTTCTCTTCATTTACTATTTCTTGTTATAACTTACATTTTTTTTCCAATTTAGTTCTTTAAATAATACCCAATAGCACCCAAACTTTTATTAATCTGCTCTATCTCTAAACGTTGTGCAAACTTTTGTTATGTTAGTTATAAATCAGAATAAAAAATCAAGATTGAATATTCTTTCGCCAAAACTCCCCACTGGCTTATTAATTAACTGAGGAACACATAATAAGGACAACTTGAAGATATACCTAAAGTATGTTAAATGATAATAATCAGACTGACATGCAAATCGAATTTTATTTTGAATCACTCACGCTATAGGATTGTGAAAATGTAGTTGAGTTCATCATCTTAATATTCATAAACGTACTACTTAGGTGACCCTTGTTGTCCTGTCCTAGTGTTTATCAGTTTGATCAGTAGCCAGCAGTTGGCCGGCTTTCTTGTCAGATAGCAAAACAAAATTAATATACATACATTTCAACAATAGAATCAAGACAGATAGATGGGCCATGCATGTATATCATCAATCTTTAGTACAATGCCGTTTGATGTGTTCCAAGTTGCTGGATATTGGAATGCAGAAATTAGAAAATTAATTCGAGGGAAAATTTGCCTGCATAATGTCAAGAAAAAAACCGCAGCAGCTCCAAGCTCATAAACTTAGCCCTGTGTCGGTCGGCCTATAATTGCTTGCTCCGCGCAAAAGTTTAAAAGTTTCGTATAGGAAGATAAAAAACAATTTTAAAACAATAGAAAAAAACATAAAAAAATCTTGTATTTATCAGTTAGTAAGCTAGAACTCTAAAAAAACTTAAAAATTAAGATAATAAGAATGCATTCTCTTGCTTCTTCCCCATGGTACAAAATAGTTTGAGTACGCATTTCCCCGACTTTTGGAAATCTCCACGCCAAGGGCACACAACCTTATACTAAGAAAAGAAACAAAAGGACGATAGACAAAAACAAATGCATGGCAATATCACAGTCAACGTGATAACTAAATGTCCAAGCATAACACCATAACACATTTCACTTCACTTTACTTTGATTTGCTTTGCTTTCTTGACTTTTAGTGTTTCAGGATCCGGGCCTTGTCACAGGCGCTTATCATCAAAGCTTGAGAGTTAACATACTCCTAGCACAGTTGACCGTCGTGAGTTGGAAAAATCATCATATACTAAAAATCAATCAAGCAAGCAAAACAAAGAAAAATCTGATGCATGTGTTTGGATAGTAAAAAAACTAAACCAAGTTATAACATACCATTTGCCAATATGATTACCAAGACATTTCAGCCTTGAAATGATCCCTGGAAAACAGAATAAGCAATGAAGCTTAATGTTTTGGATGTTCAAAAAAGAGCCTTCTCTTGGGTAATTGTTAGTAAACGAGTACATTTCAAATTTGGATTGAATGGAACACACACAATAGTTGGCAAATAACTGGTAAACATCAACCCTACCAATGTCCTGAATCGGAGCTCATAGAATTCAATAATACCCAGTCAAGTAAAAAAGGCATCAGACTTAAAAGTTGTCTTCAATAAGATTCTGACATATGCTTGTCAATTTTAAGTTATTTCATCTTCTGCAAAGAGGGCGTTCCAAAATGAAACACCTCTATTTGAATATATATTCAAACAGCGCCAACTGGTGTAATAATACAATAATCTCAAAAAAATCTAAAGATGTTAGTTATTTGTCACATCACAATTAACCAATAAGAATTCTAAATTCTACTCAATCATTAATTCGTAATCTTATTTTGTAAAATCTCAGAAATGCATGAATGGTTAAAAAAAGATGTTATCATCATCGGGTATCCCGAAATCTGACTCGTCATCTAAAGAATATCATCACCGTAAGAAAACTAATAAGAGATCGAATAGAATTAGAAAAGTGCTGCCAATGTTTAATTGGGCTCAAAGTAACATACCTCATACCTTTTCAACACAAAGTGTGAAACAAATAGTTCTAACTTTGGACTTAAGCCAAAGCTGGTTTAAAATAGTGATTTTGTACCGACATCTGTTTATCATTTGTTAGCTTAACATTGTTCAAACAAATTAAGGAGAGTAAAAAGAAATCAATAGCCATTTCTTTAATAAAGATCAGTTCAAGTGGGTTTCTGAGGCCCACCAAAAAGCATTGTCACTCATGTTTAGTTTTTATCGGTGCCCAGTGCATAAATCATCATTAAGACTTAAAGATGGCTAATAGATGTAATTGAAAATTACTTTAGAAATGATAATTACCTAATCAATGTTAGTTATAAGTATTCTTTATAAGAATTTACTGGATAGTAAATCTTCTAGCTCTTCACAACCGCTTCGCTTCAATGATTCTAATCGCATAATAAATAAATTTATTATTTTATTGTAAATCAGAAGAGGTGCCAAAAATTTTGTCGACATAATGAAAATTCAGTCGGTAATTCCAACGTAAAGTTTTCTTCATCACTTAAAACTAACGAAACAATCCACGAAAACGGTTTTTGAATTTGTTCACAAAGTTATGACATACCTTTTAGTGTTAGACAAAACCTGGTATACTATCCTTGCTATATCAACACTGTTATTCTAAAATCTGAATACAATTAGTAAAAACGTTGCTTTCAATAGTTTCATAAACATATAATAGCTTATACCTCACATCCCATACACCAAGGTATTAATACCCAAACTATTAAATATTTGCAAAAGACAATGTATCAGAAGAGGTGCCAAAATTTTGTCGACATAGAAGATTCAGTCGGTAATTCCAACTTATAATGTTTTTTCATCACTTTAACATAAACTTTATATCTTGGCGGTAGGATGTGAAAGCATTTGAAGTTCATGATAAACATACCATTTAGAAAGACCAACTGTTTGGTACCCGAATTAATTATTTACAAGCATCTGTACAAGCTAACCTCATACGGAAAGAAACAAAAATAGAAATCTAGTGAACGTTAGTGAATGGTCAACCAATAATTGTAACAAACTCTATTAAAACCAGTTAATACGCGCACTATTACTGTCCATTTTCAATCGAGCGCTTTGCTGTAATGTTATAAAAGCACTCTCAAATGAATCGGTTGATGAATTGATAGTATACATCAGACAAACGAAAAAACTTTCTAATCAAGGAAATTCTCAGAAACTCTAGTTTGTAAAATTTTTTTGGTCATCATCTTTTCAACAACATCCAAACAGAAACATAGAACAAAGAACAGTAGTAAGTATTACTGGAAAAGTAAAAGGTGATATCACATACAATATTAGTGTATATTCATTAATACTCTAACGGTTAAAGAGTCTATGGTTGATAGTAACTAACTATTAAAGAAAAAGAAAGAGTTTAAGGATAGTGTAGTACTGCTGTGAGACCAAATTTTTATAGTAAAAAAGGGAATTGCCAGCAAAAACAGTGAAAATTTTTAGCTACCGTGGAGAGCACAGGGTAAGTAATTGGGCACGTGCTGTGCTTTTATTCTATGATTTCTGTAGTACGAACAACGGCAAAAGCTCATGCACCCACAGGCACACAGCCAATAAGGACAGACTAGTCCCAACATGAGGTGCCGTTGGAATTCCCATGGGCGCTGCCACTAGCTAGAGTATCTGTATGGTAACACTAGTATTGCCTTTCACCGTACTGCCTAATAAAATTAAAAGCCCATTCCACGGAATGGCCAGCCAGCTGTGGCATCTTTGCAGAGCTAGTTACGGGTAAAAAATCCACTAGTGTTGATGTCTTGTCTTAACTTATCGATATGGTAACTTGTACTCTCAATTTTGACAGTGATTGTGGAATTGTAGACGGCATTGATGACAGCACTGTGTGAGCTTAAGATAATTATAGCAGCATGCTCGAGTTTTAATTTAGCAAATGAATTTCTATATAAGGAACACCAAGCCTTTTCTATTTTCTTGGTATTCTTGAGTATTTTTACAATTGTCTTTATCACTAGCTTACTTTTTTTATCATTACTTTCCATTCATTATTTTCTTTTCACGTTCTTTACCAAAATCTTAGCACTTCAACATGCAGCTTTCCAGTACAGTCCTCCTTTCTGTTCTTGTCTCTTTGTCCTCTTTTACTTCTGCTGTCCCAGTGAGCACAAAATCTCAACAAAATGCTACAAAGGCTCCACTTCAACTTAACTTTAATGTTGTGAGATACAACAGTGATGCCAAAAACGGCACCACTAAAACCCTCGGTGGTGTCAGAAAATCCTTAGCATCTCCAATCAATCTTGAATTGGAGAATGAATATGCCCTTTACCTTGCTGAGATGGAAATTGGTACTCCTGGACAAAAAATCAAAATTGATGTTGACACTGGCTCCAGTGACTTGTGGGTGCCTGCATACAACACAACTTCCAACAGTGGTACTTTCGATGCTCGTAAGTCTAGCACTTACAAAAAACTCCAAGACGGTTTTAAGATTGGTTACGGTGACGGATCAACGGCTCTTGGCGTTTGGGCTTCCGAAACTGTTTCTCTTGGTGGAGCAACTGTCCAAGATTTGAGATTCGGATATGCCACCAACCAAACCGCAAAACAAGCCATCATGGGTGTTGGGTACACTGGTAACGAAGCTAGTGCCTGGAAAGACCACAATGACGAATACGATAACTTTCCAGCTCAATTAAAGAAGCAAGGTTTGATTAACAAGAATGCATACTCCTTGTACTTGAATTCATTGGATGCAGACGCTGGTCTGATTTTGTTTGGTGCCATTGACGAGGCCAAATATGAAGGTGACTTGAAGTTATTAGACGTGGTTAACATTGACGATTCCGGCGCAAAAACCGATAAACCAGTAGCATTTTTTGTTAACTTGGACAGTATTGAACAAGATGGAAAATCATTGGCCAGCAAAACTTACCCAGCATTGTTGGACTCAGGAACCACTTTGATCTATGCTCCAAAGGACATTGCTACTGAGTTCGGTAAAAAATACGGCCACAAAATTCCATTTGTCGATGCTTACTTCACAAGCTGCGACAAAAAAGGCGAGGACTTTGAATTCAAATTTGGTGATAAGACTATCAAAGTGCCATTCAAGAGCTTGTTGTATCATATCAACGGAAAAAAAGACAAAACTTTTTTGAACCAATGTTTAATTGGTGTTATGGGGACCACTTCCGACTACTACATTCTTGGTGACGCATTCTTGAGAAGCGCTTATGTTCATTATGACCTTGAGGCTAACAAGGTTGGTGTGGCTCAAGTTAAGTACACTACTGACTCAAACATAAAACTTGTCTAAAATCACCAATAACGTTTTAATAACTTTGAGCTATTCTCAACAATTTTCATTTCTTGCACTATGACTGCCCACCGGTGGAGCATCTTTTTTATATACAATTTTTCAACAGTTTTGTGTGTATTTTCAAGCAGCATATACTATTAAAATTTTTAAATTTCTGACAAACAGTCAAATTAATAAAAAAATTATATATATATAAAAGATAAACAACTGTAGGAATTTTACGGCATACAAATTATCTGATACAATATAAATTGACCTTCCATCCTAATATGAAGGGTAGGACGGAAAGTAACCATTCATAAACCTTAATCGTACTGTCTCTTCTTTGCGTGCTTTTGTGTTTGTTTTGTTTCTTCAATTTGGATATAAGAGTAGTTTGTGCTCATATGATTTCATCCCATGTTCACGCAGTTATGCCGACACAGCAACAAACTTCCATATTTTACAAGTCTTCCGAAAATTAACTTCATTAATGGCTTGTACTGGACACTTTTAAGAATCTTTACAAAATAAAGCTTATATCGTTGGACTAATATGAAACACCTTTACTTGCTTCGCATGTATGATAAAGTTAAAAAAAAAGAAAAAGAAGCTCTTCTTTAAGGAAACAGCCTTACACTTTGGTATCTAAAAAACAAATTCCGACATTGTTGTAGGTTAACTATAGCTTTCCAACTAGCTGAAACTAAGTGCCCAAAGTTTAATATACTAAGTGTTAAAACCGTTACATTAAACTTGAGGAAAATGGAAGATAATGGTGTCTAATATCTTTTTAAAAGTTACATTCATTCCCTCTTTTAGTGGTTAAATTTGGTACATATCAATGTAGAGAAAGTGGCTATCTTAAATTTTTCCTCATTATTCCCGTATTCTGGAAGGTAGTTTTGTATGGTATCGGGAGACCAAGGGGCTTGGAAGGAAGCGTATTTGAGATTCAACCAAAGATATAGTTTTCTCACTCAGTCTTTGCACGCCATATCTTCAAAATAGCAAAACAGCATATAGGCACTATGACCTAGTAGACTATCTGCTTTTCGTAAACTCTTAGTGGTTGCCGAAACCAATCTGGTTCTGATTCTGAAAAATTTCTTTTAATAGAAAGATTGCGCTCATGCTTTCCAGCTTAGTATTGAGGCGCTCAGAGATGGGTTGTCTTAACCGATCGGTGCCCTTAATCTATTTTGGGTGATTTACTGGAAGAACTTAAAGCGACTTTTTGAAAGTCCAGGAGACTGTTATACTTTTTTGAAAACCGTAGACCCTTATTATTTCATACATCCCATATTCTAGACACAATTACACAGGAAAGTTTTGTAGTGTTGTCATCTTATACTCAGTTTATTTGTTATCTGCATGTTAACGCATACCATCTGTTGATGCACTTATATTATATCACCAACGTAAGTTGCCAGTAGGTGCTTCCAGCATTGGCAAACATTACAATAGTTTACTGATGATCAACACATCCTGACTCTATCTATTTGAGAGACCTTTAGGTAAAAGCTATTCGGAACACCCTCAAAACAGCTAAATCTTTAGATAAACGAACAAGAGGGGTTCAAAAGACGATATAATGCTGTTAGCATCGCTATGCACCACATCCCAGCGGTTGAGATTCAAGCACTGCAAACAAGTCTTTTGTCAATGCCGAGATATCAGGCCAACTTTAATACTACCCTAGCTCTATACACTATAGCTTTCTTTGGAAGCAGTATAGTGAACGCTTGTGTACGCTTGTAACAATAGTGGCTTTGTTTTTAGCCCTATACTGTATAACAACATCACATGACAATATCGTGACGGATAAATAGCCCCAATTTTCTTCAAAGGTCATATGACAGAAGATTTTTCTCTTTTTCCGCACCACCGCAGAGGAAGTCGAGTAAAAAAAAAAAAAGAGGAAAAAAAATAGAAGAGAGCAAAAAGATATTGAAAATTTTGTTCAGTCCTATTTCTTCTTAAGCTGTCCTTTTTGATAATCAATAACGAGGATTATAATCTAATTACCAACAAACATCATCAAAAATGGCTAGATACGGTTCCACTTCTTCTAACCCAGCTAGATCTGCTAAAGCTAAGGGTTCTTACTTGAGAGTTTCTTTCAAGAACACCAGAGAAACTGCCCAAGCCATCAACGGTTGGGAATTGAAGAGAGCTCAACAATACTTGGACCAAGTTGTTAACCACGAAAGAGCTATTCCATTCAGAAGATTTAACTCTTCTATTGGTAGAACCGCTCAAGGTAAAGAATTCGGTGTCACCAAGGCTAGATGGCCTGTTAAGTCCGTCAAATTCATCCAAGAATTGTTGAAGAACGCTGAAGCTAACGCTGACGTATGTATACGAGTACCCTTTCGACAAGCAAAGGTTACATTTGTGAACAACACTGCAGTATTTCCATTTTTTAACGAAAGTTAAAAGTGGATATTCCAGTATTAGGTACTGCTCGTTTAACATGAATGTAATTCTTTACTTATAAAGCGGGAAGATTTTTTTTCATTAATATGATTTATTCAGAGAGAAATTTGGGATAAGAATGATCATGTCTTCTTTTGCTATCGCAATGGTATTGTCTTGTACCGTAAGGTATAAAGGTACATTTGCGTTTATACACTAATGAGTTTGTCTAAATTTGCAGGATATTTGAGAAATGGAAAGTAAAGGATGATCTTTGTGTTGATAACTTTTAGGAGATGAATCCAGAGCTGTTCAGCACTGAGTTTGGGCAACGAGAGGAGGCAATGTCCTCCTCTCCGAATAAATCTATATATTATTGAAGAAAAATTCTTCCCACTGAAAACAATTGTTTGTTATCTGGTGGAAGAATGTTCTTTATTGATACTAACCAATTTTATAGGTCAAAGGTTTGGACACCTCTAAGTTGATTATCTCCCACATCCAAGTCAACCAAGCTCCAAAGCAAAGAAGAAGAACCTTCAGAGCTCACGGTAGAATCAACAAGTACGAATCTTCTCCATCCCACATTGAAGTCATCTTGACTGAAAAGGAAGAAGCTGTTGCCAAGGCTCCAGAAAAGGCTGTTGCTACCTCCGCTTAAATTTAACAAAATAGGATTGTTGATAGTTAATGAAATGAACAAGAGTATTTTTTAATATTTAATTTAGTTGTCATGTAGATTGTAGGCTTTTCAATACGAATTGAAATTTGTAAGAAGAGGGTTGTTTTTTTCGGCGCTATTTTAGTCTGTACACTGGCCTACTCAGAACTATAAAGCGAAAGCACCCGCCCTGTTGGGACCCCCGAAGGAAAGAATTTGGAGCATGATTCTGATTTATTAATCAACGCCAAATCACCAAAACGTATCAAGTCTTAACGCCCTTAAAGCCAAACACATCCATACTCACACTCATACGCCCACACAGCACTCCTAGAAGTATGGATACCAGCGAACACGAGAGGACTGACTCTGTCATAACGATAAATAATCAGCTGGGCACCGTCAACGCTAACACAAGACAGGAAGTTGTGCAGAAGTTAATAATAGCTTGTCAAAATGGTGATTTGGCCACTGTGAAGGAACTTCTTGACAGCGGTGTAGCGTCAGCTAATGATCTTCTTGAAGACAATATTTCTGCTCTTCATTGGGCCGCCATTAACAATAGACTTTCAGTATGTCGATATTTAGTCTCTAAGGGTGCTATAGTGGACTATCATGGGGGCGACTTGAATGCTACCCCTTTACATTGGGCATGTCGGTATGGGCTAGTGTACATTGTGGACTTTTTGATCAAAAATGGCGCTGATCCAAAAGAATGCGATGGCCAAGGTTTCAACTCCTTGCTTCTAGCAGTACATTCTTCTAACATCATGCTTGTCATCTACATTTTAATGATGACGGATGTGCCGGTGGATAGCATTGATCCCAGTGAAAGAACCGCCTTACACTGGGCCGCTTATCAGGGCGATGCGCTTTCGGTTGAGGCGTTGCTCAAGTTTGGGGCCACAGTGAATAAAGTTGACAACACTGGATTCACTTCTTTGCATTGGTCGTTAATCAAAGCTAGCTCTTTATGCTTGATTAATCTTATAAAGTTTAATGCTAACATATTCTTGGTGACAAACGACGGCAAGACTGCGTTTGATATCGCTATCGATATGGGTCATTTGAAAATATTTCAAGAAGCACTTAAAGAGTGCGGCAAGGACGTTGACGGAAATGATATCCACGTACCTGATATTTTTGCTAAAAATCCAAAATTACCAAAAGTAATTACTTTTTTGGTCCCTTACATTGTTACTGGACTAACATTGGAGTTTTTCTCAGATTATTACAACATTTTCCAAACAATATTTTTTAACGTGGGACTATACGTTATTACCTATTTCTTTTTAACTAAATTAATTCTCCCGAGCTACATAAACGAAAAAAAGAAGATGCTCAAGTCGCCGCTTTTATCAGGAATTTTCTCTTCAGTGGCCGCTTGGGTTATAATCAATTGGCTGCTTTACATCTTGCCAAATACTTTAGAAACACACATATTTGGAAATATTTTATTTTCTCTTCTAGCCTCCGTTGTGGTTTTCACATTTTTCAAGTCAATGTTTTTGAACCCTGGTACAATCAAACCGTGGGATCCAAAGATTGCCCAAACCGCTGAAGGTATAAAAGAGGCCGATAATAATACAGACAGCGAAGAGAATCAAAACTTGACTAGCATTGATGAAAAGCTCAAGAATGAAACAATCTCGCAAGTGGCGGAGTTGATCAAATTGGGCAAGTTTGATTCCAAGAATTTTTGCATCCATACATTTGTTAGAAGACCTTTGCGCTCAAAATACTCACATTTTTCTAATGGCTTAGTGGCCAGGTTTGACCATTTTTGTCCATGGGTGTACAATGACATTGGGCTCAGAAACCACAAACTTTTTATTTTTTTTGTTTTGTCCTTAGAAGCTGCCATAATCACATTCACCTATTTGTGTACAGAATACTTCAACTACGTTTCAGCGTTTGCTGCTCAGTTTGTTTATTCCACCGATGGCAAGGTCAGAACAGTGAAAAGACCACCGCATACACCTTTCCAGGTTTATAATCCGGTGCCTGATAATGATTGCACAATTTTGAGCAGCAGCTGGTGTAACGGTTACTCGGACTCTTTCCCGTTATTTATCCTCGTTGCCTTTTGTTTATTCCAGGCAATTTGGGTATTTGTGTTGATTTTTGCTCAATTCTACCAAATTTCCAAAAATTTGACCACTTATGAGGCTTCCGTTTTGACTAAACCAAATGATGATTATTACTATTCACCGGTGCCTATTGAATTGCTCACTGAACTTGAAAATCCAAGCAATCATTACAGTATCAGCGAGACTATGGACAATGGGTCTGTTAATAATGAGACCGCTGACTCTAGCACCACTCTTGCCGCTACTGGTAGCGATAAGGCCGCTGACGGTAATGGCAAAGCAGATTTGCTTAGCTTTAAGAATATGAAGATTTCAGCTTGCGGTCTGTTCTTGAAATTAATTGGCATATCACAGTTTGTGCACACTTTTAAGCACAAGAAACGCCTCAGAGCAAGTCATTTCAACTTTGGGCTTAAATTAAACTGCTTGGAGTTTTGGTGTTTAGGCAACACGTCCAAATCCAAAACCAGCATCAAAAATTTCTTTAGAATCCCATCAGCAGATAATGGGCAAACTTACAGTGGTGACCAATTGGTGGACTATTACAAGTTGTACGACTATCCAATAAGAAAAGTCAGCTATAAGGAGTTAGTGTGATAGCTTTCTGGTGACATTTGAGTGTATATATAGTGCTATATTAAAATGAAATTCACAAAAGTTTTTTTAGATATCTGGAACTAGTAGTTTGTGAACTCTATCATGTAGTGCACCTGCAAGTGGCGATTGTGAGTTAGTTCATAGCGTACTCCTAAAGCAAAAAATTTTGGACATAAACGCAAAAGTGATTCAAATGACGTAGTTGCTTTCTTGACTTTCATTGAATAGAAGGAACGCATCCCCTGTGACGTACGTACTGTATATTTTTCTTCTGCTTACTTAGGGTTGTTTCTATTCATGCATGTCAAGAAAAAAAAAAAAAAGGATGGGTGGGAGCAGCCCTACATGCCACAAAAACTGAGTTTCAGTTCTGTGTAACTGTAGAGCAAAAGGGATTACCAAAACCACAGATAAACTGTTTATTCACCATACAAATACACAACATTTAAGCATATTTCATTATAATAAGTTTGTGTAAGCAAAAGGAAGATATAGTATACGTAGGAATAGCATAAAGATGATAGTAGGTAAAAAAGCAAAAGGGGTGAAAACTTAACAAATGTAATAATAACTTGAAAGCAAAATAATAATAATAATAATAATAATCAAAGAAAACAATAAATTAAAACAGACCAAAAAATGACAAATGTAAAGTAGTAGCACAGCTGTAAGAAAACAAAAAGAAAATTAGTAAGTTGGAATTAAAGAAGCAATGGCAGATTGATAGTGTGTACCGATAATAATTGAGTGAGAGGAAAGAAGAGTTGAATGGTTACCAAAACATGAAAGAACAAGATGAAATACTTGTTATTAAAGACAAAAGTAATTCAGAATATGGTTAACAACTTGAACAAAACAACACAACAACAACAAAAATAATAACAATAATAATAATAATAATAATAATAATAATAATAATAATAATAATAATAATAATAATAATAATAATAATAATAATAATAATAATAATAATAATAATAATGATAGAAGCCATTCTTAGCAACAGGTTGAGTTATCAAAGCGGCCCAGTTCAAAACCGTCGATGAATCTTGTATCAAATAGCAAAAACATAAACTAAAAACGCTTAATTATGGTTACTCACTCAAGGTCACTCTTTTCAGTGTTTTCGACTGTTGCTGCCATCTTTTCCCTTTGGATTGTGTGGCAGCGGCATTGTTGGATTATTACCGTAGTAATTCAATTTAGATTGCAGTGGCGCTGGCCCCTGTCCAGGAGCCCCACTACCATATCCGTAAGGATATCCGTAACTTCCATAGAACCCATATGGGTCGGTAGGCACACCTGCCAAAGCGGCCCCTATTGGCGGCAATGTAATGCTTTGTCCTTGGTCTTTCCCAGCAGAAGACGAAGAAGAGTTTTGACCTTTTCCCTTTCCACTTTCGCTTTGGCCTTGTTGACCACCATAGTTCCCATAACCGCCATAGCCCCCAAATCCCCTGTGCCCAAACAGACCATATGGACTGAATTGGCCATATTGGGCATACGGGTTGAAAGGATACAGTGGCGCACCCACTGCTGGCCCTTGTTGTTGTTGTTGTTGTTGTTGTTGTTGCTGTTGTTGCTGCTGTTGCAGCAGCAGCAGCAGCAGCTGTACTTGTCCTCCTTTGCCGTACTGACTAGCATAAGCCTCAGGATACGCTGGATAACCTATCGGTTGAGCAGATACTGCCCCAGGAGGATAGAAGTAAGCACCACTACTGTATGGATTGTAATGTGGGGCTCCATTATTAGCCATTGGGTAGCCGTAAAATTCGGCTACTGGTTGTACTTTAGCTTTGTTTGACTTGCCTTTACCGTTTTCTTTTGAATGACTAGATTTGGCGGCTTCATTTGCCTTTTGTTCTTGTTCCTTCTGGCGCAATTTGGTTTGCAGGCGAGACTGCTCAAAGAAATCAGGTCCTGCTGGCTGCCAAATTGAGTTTGGAACATTTGTGGGCGATAACGGTTTGACTGGTTTTGGCTGAAGAAACGTTGGGTAGACTTGATCAGTTGGAGATTTCTGGTTGGTATTGATGTTGCTGGCACCTCTACCCGAGTTCTGCTCTGTTGGAGAGCTATTCCATTTGTCAGGCTTGTATGATCTTCTTGACATTATGATTTTTGAATATTAGTAGCTCAGAGAGAAATGCTACTTTACGGGAAAGAACGGAAAAGTAAGAACAGAAAATACAAAAGTTAGAAAGAAAAGGCAGAATGTAAAAAAACAAAAACAAAAACAAAAAACAAAAAACAAAAAACAAAAAACAAAAAACAAAAAACAAAAAACAAAAACAACAAGTTGGATAATGATGACAACATATGATATGATGAAATGGGATAGCAAAAAGTCGAGGAAGCAGCACTTTATTAAAGTGACTTGATGGGTAGGAACAAGGGAGCGCGCTGATTGATGTAGTGCAGTGCACCTCATCGCAGCACATCTCAGCTAATGAAAATAATCAGTCCTTACTACAGAAACACCAAGAAGGGAGTGAATTTAATTAGTTAGTTGGTGATTTTAGCTATCTAGATGTCTAGGAATTTCTAAAAAGAACAAACACGGTCTCGGTGCCTTGTATTCGGAACATGTACAGATTATGGTCACATTGATAAAGTGTAGAGAGCAGGAATCAACACCTAATGAGGAGCCCAAACTTTATGAGCAGTGAAATATAGCAGCATGGGAACAGGTCTATAGTATGCTTTGGTTGGCTATTGGCTATTACAAAATGGAAGTCTCAAGGGTACTTACTCGGTCTATCATGGCAAAATGTTGAAGTTGGAAAGCATGAGAAGATGCGCTAGTTTGATGCCTATCCATTCAGCACTCTAATTTTACGACTTGATGAGGTACCACAGACCCAGGCTAAAAATAAACTTCTCTTCCACGACATGAGTGGAGCAGCAGAATTGAAACATTATGTACATTTCTCTCAGTAATTATCTTACCAAGGTCCGACTAGCCGATTTCCATCGCTTCCTGCTGTCTAATTGCAATTAAACCGAACCGGCCAATGCTTTGTTCTCCCAAAAAGGGAACATGAAGCCCTTGACGCAGATTTTGTCAACTACAGTTGCAAAAATTTGAAAAACTCTCTAAAATTAGACATGCTCTATAGTTTTCGATGAGTAATCATATTGGATCCATCCAAGCTACTTGGATGGATCCAATATGATGGATCGCATATCGGCACCAGTAAAACAGCATCTCGTATCTCAATCACATGATATCCACTTAAACTGTTAATCTTGCGTTTCAATGCAGGAAGTTTCAACATGGCAACTGGGCAGAAATCGCGCATCGACTAATCAGATGGTTTTGTGCTACGGGTATGGAGGGTGTTTGTACATGCAGTTTTATTAGAGTAATGCAAAGATGCCAGATATGATGAAAGATTAGATACGTATGTGTAGCAAGTTATAAAAAGAGGCTTGATGTCAGCAAATGTTTGCAGGGCTGGAAGCGGTAATGGTGATCCTGGGATCAAACATCATACCATTCCCGTATGCCCATACACGCCCTGAAACCCAGTGCCCCGAAACTTATTTGCGTAGGCTAAGTAGTCACCGTAGAACATGTCATCGTTATCGTCATCATCATTTTCGTAAACATCTGGAGCAAAGCTAGCCAAAAATTCTTTTTCGTGCTTAGTGAGATTAATATGATAATATTCAGGCTCAGGGGCAGGATGTAGTTCAAGCGGAACTTCTTCATGCCGCAAGTGGTCATCCGTGTGGCCGAAAGCCTCATAAAAACCTTCATCTTCTTTTTCACTTTCATAGTCACCATAGAAATTAGGAAATAAGCCCGGAATTACTGCTTTATCAAACGATAGTTTTTGACTCCTAGCAGAGCTGGCCCTTGAGTGTGGTATTAATCCTGAGTATCCACTGCTACTTCTTCTATCTGTCTCAGCTATGTAGGCACAAATCTTGGGCTTTCTAGTTTTCCACCAGCCAGATAAGCTTCTTTTGGGTAGCGGGTCTCCGCTGTAACTAGAATATGAGCCATTTGCTTTGAAAGATGAAGCTGAGGGCGGAGTAGGATTAGTGCTAGCACGTTTGAGGATGGCAGGACTGGAAGTGTCAAACGATGCAAGAGAAGGTTCAGGGATAGGATCAGGAACAGAAGGGACAGAAGGGCTGCTGGAAGAAGAGTACCTAGAAGGTTTGGAATGATCACTAGAGCTATTTTTTGAACGATTACGAGCTTCTCTCTTCTCTTTGAAGAAGTCCTTGACCGCCTGGTCGTTGAGGTAGTAGTATCTCTCGGGACCCTCAGAGTCTCGCAGTTGTTCTTTGATGACTTGCAGAGGAGTCTTTTCTAGTCTGAGGTAGTCTGGGTCAATCATATTGAATGTGTGGTGGTGATAACATTGGTGTTGAGAAAGAGAAGTGAGAGGCAACGAGATGGGCGTGGCAAGGTGCGGTTTATGTAGGCAATGAATAGTACCGGTCCAATGTTGACTGGGTCAGGCTGGGCTGCTGCTGCAGGCGGCGAATGACAGGTCGCTAAGCGCCAACGAGGGAAAAAGTGCAGACGTAATGAAAAAAAATCAAAAATCAAAAATCAAAAATCGAAAATCGAAAATCGAAAACCAAAGAGTTCAGTGTCACGGCACAAGCGCCTGTTATCTGTCATATGTGACCTGTTGTCCTTGTTAGAAAATATATACCAACTGCAATATATAATATTTACTATACGTTGAGTCACTCATGTAACAGACATGCTTGGGTTAGCGCATATCACCTTTTCATGTTTTATCGATGAGCCGTTATCGGCAGTTGTCCTATGTCCTCATTTTCTGGTAATATCGTCTACGGCTTGAAGAATATATCCTAGGTCACACATTCAACCGTCAGCAAACATACCACGACCACTAACGATTGCGTTACTAACCGTGCTGCTTTGACTTTCCAAACAGTCGTCATTGCAAGTATTTGCATTGAGGTTTCTAGCATCCCCTAAGGTTCTTGCTGGCAAAGTCTTTTGGCGCTTGCAATGATCTGTTGGCGCTAATCTGATTGCCGTGGAGGTTATGTTAGATGTTGCTTGCTTCATGTTGTTGTTGTTGTTGTTCTCCCTTTTGTGATCTGCGCTTCGGGAGTTCTGAATGAAATACTGGCGCTTAATTTGAATCGCTTCCAAAAGATCACTCTTGCCAAAAATTGGAACTGCAAAACAATTTTCAAGCTGCTGTTGGTGGTGTGCTTGAAATGAGAGATGCTCATTCAGTGCAAGAATGCTTTTCTTATCATCAATTTCATGGTTCTCGTTTTCTTTGTTTTCACTTTCTAACAACCTTTCGTCAAAAGATGTATTTATTTCAGAGAAAGGTCTTAAGTTAGTGAAATCAGAAGATTGGTAGCTGCTAGCTATGCTCAATTGTGAATTTTGGAATCGCAGCTGCAATCTATATATGCTGCTTTTTTGCAGACTGTCAACTAGCCGGTGTTCTTTCTCCGGTTTTGTTCCCAAGTTGGATACCCGAGTCTGCTCGATAACATTCAAGCTAAGGTTATCCTGGCTGCAACTTATAGTCAGATTTGGACTTTGCAATTTTCGTAAGGCTTCAAAGTATTCCACGTCGATCAAGTCGCTTGGATGCTCAGACTGATTCAGCGACAGGCACGGGGAAATTGCCAGCATGCAGTAGTTGTCGTCATACATGGTGGTGCTGACAGGCGTGGGCTCCATAAAGTAGTCCTTGGTTTCCACGCTATTGCCACTATTTTCATTACTGGAATGGGTACTGGTATGTGTTTTTAGCTGCTTTTCTCTTTTCATTTTCGACAGCCTTTGTGGTGCAACATAAATACCGGGTATATGAATGTCAAAAATAAAAAGTCCAACTAGTCAATTTCCAGCAACTTGGCCAGTTTTATTTCCTTTTCTTTCGACTAACTGCATTCTAATTATATATAGTTTCAAAAACGAAAGGATATTTCTGGCCTTTTCTCTCCTCTAAAGAAACAATATGACCAATCACATTTTTTCCAAGCTGTTGGACTAAGTGCTACCTAACTAACTGCCTTGTACAGTTATTTTACATGCCGGCCCCAAATGATAGTCCGGAGCGAAATTAGCACCATATAAGGTTACTACTACACAACAAGAGGAACGTAAACTTTGAAGAAGTGAGCAGCTAATTAGCCTCTGTTATCCAATAACAGTACCATATATGTACAGAGCGCATGTAATGACCCTACGTTCCGCCCAGAGTTTTTCTCTGTGTGATTCAAGTTTATCAGTAGTAAATGCAACCGCGGCTCAAGCCCTCCTCCAATTCAGCACCTATCTTTAGCAAGATGTCAATGGTTGCTAGCATATCACTTTTTTCGATATCGGTTGATCAGGTACAGGGGCCGAAGGACACAGAAACGCTATCATACATACATATCACACACGCACCGCTAGGTGTAGATTTCTTAGCGGCTTGGCTGTTTACATCATCCAGAATATTCCGGGCAAAGGCTAAAGACACCTGCCTAGATTCACCGGCTTCTGCAGCAATTTTTGACTTGACCCGAAACCGCAATGTAATTATTTTATTCTTGATTAATTTTGGGAACCTACCGTAATTAAAGATGATCCAGAGTTTGACCAAGAAGATCGCGCTGTTTCGGACAACCCGGACAACCCGGACAACTGGTCAAAAGACAAGTCAACAGCATTCTTGACTCTGAAGGCAGTGACATAAAAGAAAAGTAACGACAGTAGATACGGTTTTTTTTTTTTTTTTTTTTTTTTTTTTTTTTAAAAATT
>JXWR01003821.1_pt1 | contig 23531 bp, 10 predicted proteins | sample 315541 | NCBI WGS metagenome assembly JXWR01 (sample SAMN03273951, study PRJNA271842) | soil metagenome | isolation source: rice field ambient CO2 | place: India: CRRI Experimental farm Cuttack,Odisha-753006 | collected 2013-12-17
TATAGGTGATCAGATTGGTATAATTCCAAGAATGATAAGTCGATTTTGTTTGTGAAAGAGAAAAAAAGAATAAAAATGTAATAATGTAACACGCAAACAACAAATATTTATTTTTATTTTTTGGTATATGCCTATGAGAATTTTAATTTGTTAATGATAAAAAAGGAGAAGATTAAGCTAAAAAAATGCAGACTGCTGGTCTACTTTGAGCTCTACGAAATGCAAAAGAGCAAAACGTCTGAAATGATGATTATCATGGATATATCTAAACTAGACAAAAATAATAAAAAGAAAAAGATCTAACATAGTAACATAAAATTAGTGTGCATTTTCTCCAAGGTGGTATAAAAAAGAAGAATAAAATTAGTATTCTCTCATTGCTGTTGGTTATTGTTACCACTTTGTTGTAGCAAGGAACTTAATCCTGGGTTGTTCGCCAATCCTGGAATTGACCCCAATAAGGCACTCACAGCAGCAGCGTTTGTATTAGAGCCATTATTGCTGTTATTAAAATTTTGGAACGGCTGATTAAGAGGAACATTGTTTGAATTGATTGGAGTAGTACCAGAAGCAGGATTAGAATTGGAATTAGCATTGCCACCAAACAAGTTGGCTAATGGATTTGCTTCCTTGTTGATTGGCGGAAGAACACTAGCTGGAGCAGTTAATGGATCAGTATAAATGTCATCAGGCTCACCTGGCTTGGTAGACTTTGGACCATTTCTTGAACCATCAGTAGGCATCTTTTTGGAAATGGCCTTCGAGGAAACACCTTTACCAATTTCAATGTCTGGCTCATCAATAACGATACCTGGTATTAATGGCTCACCACCAGTCCCGCCCCATTCAGCATTAATTACCCATCTCTTGTCAGCATCAGTCAACCTGGCAATTGGAATAATACTGATACCATGCTGATAGTCGCAACAATCTCTAGGACCAAAACCAACACCCCATCTAAGTCGTAAGTTGTACTGCCCATCTCTATTGAATGAAGAAATTACGTTTGTGGCTTCGTCACGAGAATAAACCTTAACAAAAGCATGCTTTTTCGGAATGTTAAGGATAACACTCTGCACTTCAGCGTATGGTCTCAAAATCGAAGCCAAACTTCTCTCATCCATACTGCTAGAAATACCGCCAATAAACAAAGTTCTGCTCAAGACTTTGATAGATCCGGCAGGTAATGTCGAATCATGAGATACATTTCTGACTCTGTAATGAAGGGTTCCTGGAATATTTCTCTCACCTGGGTTTAATAACGAAGTTTCAGCGGTGTTGACTTTCTGATTTCTTCCACCTCTTCTATCATGATGATCATTTCTATCATGATATCCACGTCCACCACCTCTGATTGGTGATCTTGATCTACTTCTCCCACCCGAACTTCCTCCGCGACTTCTGCGGCGACCAATATGCCCACCATAGGAGTCTTGTGAGTAGGACACTTGAGATCCATAAGTGTTCCTAGCCGCTTTTCCATAATAATCATATTGCTGAACCGATGTTTGTTGATGGTGCTGCGATGGTGTTGAAGTTATACCATTAGACATAGGCAAGTTCTGGGTTTGTTGCATCTGCTGTAACATCTGAAAAATAGCACTAGGATCTGGGGCTTGAGGAGCGCCATTACCACCTACACCATGAAATGTGAAAGGTAGAGGATTACCAGCAGGTTGCGGAGCAGAAGATTGCTGATTCTTTGAAGAAACAGGAAAGTTGTGTTGCCCAGCTGCTGCAGAGCTTGACGGGCCTGCTAACGAAGCTAAAGATTTTAGAATCGACGATGCATCATTTGCTGGAGCAGTAGAAGCAGAAGAACTGTTATCATTATTAGAACCTGAAGCAGAACCCGAAGACCCACTGTTACCAAAGGATTTGTTATAAACATTCTGCAACACTTCTTTATCAAACGTACCAGCTTTTAACCAGATCTCTACTAGTTTACGGATCTTTTCCATTATAGCGGCATCATTAACTGAAATAAGCGCATCCTCTAATAATGACTCAATTATATTATTTAATTTTAGTAAACCAGACAAAAATGTACCTTGTTGAATACTCATTTGCAGTAAATTTGAATAATTAATACGCTGATTATCTACTTTACGAGCCTCATTCTGAAAACCTCTTGAAATTGAATCGATGACGTAGAGAGCGCCTAACTTATGAGATGGCAGAGAAGCTTTACAAAAGCTAGCGATTTTATCAAAAATTTTTGATTCCGCCTGCAAACGTTTACAGCAATTTTTATCCCCACTCATATTTCTTGAGCTACCCATTCATATAGTAACCCAGAATGAAGGAGAAAAAAATTAGCAGCGATTACGGTTAGTATCTCCCCATCAACTAAACCACTCAAAGGTAATAATTGAAAAATGTTTCTAATAAAGAACCAACGAGTAATACATACACTTATGTTTTTAATTGCAATTTCGGTCAACTTTTTTATGCGAGAACCTGAGATGCCAGGGGCCTTTAGCGCTTTAATCTCGCCCAAAATCAGGTCAATCTGCTGTATATCTTCCATGGTACCTAATAGTAAAACTGGAGTTTCACCTAACACTGTACAATGAAAACACTTATTAATGAATTAATTTGAAGACGATGTACGAACTATCAAGGATAAACTACTTGTTTTGATAGTGTCTGTAAACAATCTCTATTATGATACCCAGCTTTATCCGTCTGTTTGTTGAGCCACTGATCTGCTGTACGTGGCAAAATTCACTATGATACAATTGAAAATGTATAGTTGATATTAATACATGCGAATTATATGGATGATAGAGAACAAATACTGTGCAATGCTGAGTGTATATTGTGGCAACAAATATTCGTCAAACGTTCTTCTAAATTTATACGTCTTGCGTTAATTTTCCTGCTGGAGTTCATGACAAAGTTTGATTGGCTAATTCTGAGAATACCCGGCCTTAGTGTAATATTATTATGCTGGCTTATCAAATTCTCAACATGTCTACACACAATCCACCCCCAGAAAACATATAGAATACCTTTAAAACTATTGAACCAGAAAACAGAATAAAATAAAAATGTTTAAAGCAAGTGGAAAAAAAAGGCTATTTTTTGCAGCCTTTTACTAACAAGCATACTTATGTCATTGATGAATATACGTTTCTAGACAAACCAATATTCTATTTCCGTTAATTTACCTCGTCAAAGATTTGCCTCTTATAATTCAAGCAGGTATAGAACTCAATTCAGGTACTACCAGCTTCAAAAAATCAAATTGCTCTATTCTAAAGGTATCATTTTCCAAGTACAAACCTTGCAAGTCAAACACCATATTCTGGCCTGATTCATTTCCGCCTGCACCGCTTGTAGCATTATCATGGCTACTGTATGTTGGCCAGTCTGGCGCTGGTGCATTGTCGACCCGATATACTACATCCTCAAAGTTCGGATTTAAGTCAACTATAAAGCTTGCCCACATCTTTGACATAGTCTTGGCTATTTTAGGGGCTTGAAAGCTTGGATATAATCCGTGCTCTATTGCTTCCGCTAGGGGATTCTCTGCATTATCGAATACATACACAACTTCATCGAAGTGCTGCGTTCCCAAGAATGAGTGATTTGCTGCTCTGAGGTTGGGGATATTGTGGCGGTATCTATACACTGGCACTCCATTCGACGAAATATACTTAGCAGCAAACCGGGAAAATGCCAGAAAGAAAATATTTCCATAAAAGCAAGCGAGCCGAGCCCAATGAGGTCCATATTTTGAAGGGATAGTATTGGCAGTGTAGTTGTAAGTTGGGTCTAATGGAACTTGTGTAAGATTGTTGCCTAGTGGGTAGAGTTGATTTATCTCTTCAACGCTGTTATTGTCGAGATACGGATAGTGATCAGAAATAAATTGCTTAAAATCGTCAGTGGTTTGTATATCAGATTTGTTGACAAACATAACCCCTTCGTCAGTATTGGCCCCAATTAACGTTGGAATTTTTTTGAAGTTTCCCTCTGCAAAGGCCTTAATGGGATGCATTGGGGCAATGTTACCATCAATATAAGGTGACTGGAAAGCTTCTTGGAGATGGGCATTGGTTAGGTTGAACATGTCAACAAGATTAGTGACTTCAACATTCTGAAGACACTGGAAAGAGTCTTTGCTTTCCAGACAATTGAAATGATTTATAAGTGCGTCGTAGTCTGTTTGACCGTAAGCCTGTCCATCATCATTGGTCTGATTTTGTAAAAAGCCAGTACTACTTTCTATAATAGCTGCTTTCACATAATCACCCAACTTACCCAGTGCCAATAAGATGCTAACACTAGTTCCCCCTGCAGACTCGCCCCAGATAACTAAATGTTGAGGGTCTCCACCAAATGCTTGAATATTTTCATGAATCCATTCAATTGCTTTGAGTTGGTCTCTTAAGCCAACATTAGTGTAGCCCCTACCTTGAACTTCCTGCGAGCTTAACCATCCAAAACCAGAAAGACGATAGTTGATTGAAACCCCAATAAAAGGTTTATTAATATTTTTTCCATTTCTCACGATGTAGGATAGGTTGTACAATGGGCTAGCACTGGAACCATCATAGAAGCCACCACCATGAATCCAAATAGCCACCGGTAAGTTCTGATCTTCATATCCATGGGGCTTGACAATGTTTAAGGTCAAACAATCTTCGCTTTGCTCTAAACCCTTACTATCGGTACCACCAGTAGCATAGCAAGCCGCACTGTAGTTGGTAAACTGTTTAACGCTGTTTCCCCATGAGTGATTGTATGTCTGAGGGTTGACAAATCTTAAGTCTCCGATGGGAGGCTCAGCATAAGGAATTCCCAAATATGCATCCTGACTGAAGCTGTCAATGAATTGGCCAACAAGTGTACCATTTTTAAGAGTAACTTCAGGAGTTTGGAACAGAAGGGAAGATATTGGAGATGCCAATGAGGGTGACCATGATAAAAGGATCTCAATTATTGCTAGAACAGTGATAATCATTTTGGTGTCAGTTATTTAGCCGAATATCGATTGCAAGAATTAAGAGGTTAGAGTTCATGGCTGGATAACCAAAAGTTTATAAGTGTATATCTTTCAATTGCGACAGTGTAAACGTGCAAGCTTAAAAATTTTCAAATTGACCAGCTTCAATCCATGATGCCTGTTCATGTCATTTCCCAAAACATGGAGAAGCGGCCTCGGGGAATTTGACCTGAATAATAAAACACAAACAAAGGCATTCTTACCCGCACCCTATACAATGGCCTGTATACATTTTGCTAATATGCTTGTGATACAAGGGTCCTATTTTCACTATAAACACTGTATAGCCAGTAATTTTAGACAAATATGACTGTTTGCAGAAATAAAAATCAATTGAACTACAGGATTCAATATTGCTATATCCGCAGAAGTGCACGAAAAAGAATGCGACTAGGCGCAATTATATGCAGGGTTTTTCTTCTCGATAAAGTTTGACAGATTCTGGTACACAAAAACAGGGTACTTTAGTCTTTGCATCGGTGACTTCAAAATGATAAAAAATTTTATTGCAACAAAATGTTTGATAGATCATTAAATAAAATTTTAAATGATAATTGGTAAGGAAAAGAGCTAGAGGCTGTGGTGGATAGCATATTGTGCTACAGAGCGAATTATGCATTATAATTTCAGCATGCATGTACATACTGATGCGAAATGTTGAAGGAAAGAATTTACTTATTAAATTGTATCAGCATTTCTTATTCTATTTGAGTCACGCAAATGAAATTTTGTTTTCAAATTTTTGAGCACTTCTTTGGGTTCAAAGCCACCCAGTCATGAAATAAAAGGGGAGCCGATACTAGAAACAACTTTCAATATATTGGTATATTTCTCTGATAGAGCCACAATTATCTCCTAGGTAAGCCAAGCATGCCTCAGCATACTTTTTGAAGAATGGAGATGTGTTTTTTTGCCCAACTCAGACCAAATACGTAGATGATTGTAGTTGTGGTATGATTGTTTCCAAAAAATCAAATTGCTCTTTTCTAAAATCATCGTCTTCTATATAGAACCCATCTAAGTCGAAGACCATATTCTTGCTCATTTTACTATAGTCTAGCCACTCCGGAACTGACACAGTCTTACCGTATTCTTCTTCGTTTCTAAAGTTTGGATTCAAATCCACAATAAAACTTGCCCACATCTTTGAAATTATCTTTGCCATTCTAACAGCCTTAAAACTTGGATAGACATGCTGCAAAATAAGTTTATTTTGTAGATTTGCTCCATTATCAAACACATACGGTAATTCAGCAGCATGCTTTGTACCCAAGTGCAATTGAAGTGAGCCTCTAAGATCAGGTATATTGTGACGGTACTTATAAACAGGACAGCCATGAGATGAGATTCGCTCAGCAGCAAATCGAGCAAAAGCCAGAAAAGTAACATCGCCGAAGAAGCAAGCAAGCCGGGCAAAGTGTTCACCGTATAATGCTAGTGGTAATGCGTTTATTTTGCTAAGAGGTTCCAATGGAATTTGTGTCAGTTTGTTGCCTAATGGGTAAAGCTGATTTAATTGTTCAATGCTACTATTGGTAAGATACGGAAATTGGCTGACGATGTGTTGCTTAAAGTCCATAGTGGTTTTTATATCAGTCCGATTAACAAACCTTGCTCCTTCATCAGTAGTAGTACCAACTAGTACAAGAACTTTGGTAAAATTTCCACTGGAAAATACTTCCATTGTATTTGCCGGAACAATGTCCCCATCGACATATGGCGAATGGAAACCTTGATGAAGAAAGCCCTTTTTAACATTGAATACCTCTACAAGGTCCGTTACACTAACTTTTTGAAGACAAGCAAGAGAATCGCTGTTATTATTTGCTGATAGGCAATTGAATCGCTCAGCAAGAACATTATAATCATTTTGACTGAAATCCTGTCCTTCATTATTGATCCTATCAAGCGTTGAAGTAGTGCCACTTTCAATAATAGCCCCTTTTACATAACTTTTTAATTTGGCCAGGGCTAATAACATGCTAACACTGATTCCTCCAGCAGACTCGCCCCAAAGCACTAAGTGATTTGGATTACCACCAAATGCTCCGATATTCTCATGAACCCATTCAATAGCCTTCAACTGGTCGCGTAATCCCACATTCGTATATCCTTTTTGATAGACCTCTTGGGAACTCAACCAGCCAAAACCAGAAAGTCTATAATTTATCGACACTGCAATGAATGGCTTATTTATGGTCTTTCCATTATTGATGATGTAAGACAAATCGTACTCTGGACCGATACTTGAACCGTCCAAAAAGCTTCCTCCATGAATCCAAATAGCAACTGGCAAAGTTTTGTTCTTGTATCCGTGTGGCACAACTATATTTAATGTCAAACAATCCTCGCTTTGTCGAAACCGGCTATTCAAGATTCCTCCGCCAGTAAAACAAGCAGCGCCGTGCTTAGTGAAATGTCGAACATTATTGCCCCAAGAATGGTCGTATGACTGAGGACTAACAAATCGTAAGTGTCCAAGAGGAGGCTCAGCATAAGGGATGCCCAAGAAAGCATGTTGATTGAAGCTTTTGATAAAAGTTCCTGCAATTGTGCCATTCTTGATAGTAACTTCGTATACGGGGGCCAGAATAGGGCCTAAAAAGAACGAGTTTAAAAACAAGGCTGCAAATACAGGTCCGGCCACTAAAGCCACTAACATAATAGTCATCATGTGTTGCGACTTTGCGCTCCAAAATAGTTTTATTAATACATACTTGTTTGTTCTTTGCAATCTTTTTCTTAGATTTTTGCAAGTAAACTGTCTTTTATTAAATACCCCCAGGTTTCCAAAGCAAAATGAAAGCTTGTAACTTTGGTAATTCCGACCTCAACGCAGCACATGCATCAATCCATAATATAGAGGGTGAACACACCCCTAATATCTTACAGTATCTCCTCGTAAAGTATTTGTTCTTGAACATTAATCATAAATTTATCCTATATATAAACGCAGACAAAAAGCACAACTTGCAAAGAACTAGCAAAGAGGCGCACTGGAATGAGCTCTCAGCCATTCATCTATTTCTTACTTGAGCATGGCTGACATGAACAAGTTCCTGGAGAACAAGGACACTTGCCTGAAGCACAAGTACATGCTGGATTACTAGCACACTGACAGGCCATTTTGAATGATTAAGTTAAGGTGTGGTTGTTGTTATACGGGCTAGTTTGGAATTCACTGAGGTTGTGTTTGAGCTTGAGACTTTTGTTGTTGCTTCTTAGCTTCTTTTTGCTTCTTCCGCTTATCAATCTTTGGCAGAAATATCACTTGAAATAGCTGGATGAGCTGAGTAGATGCTTGAAATATTATACCGAACACTTTGGGTTGAAAAGGTTTATAGAGAGATATGTAAAATGATAAAAGCTAATGTAATAACCGATATTTATGCTTTTTGAAAAAAAAGAGACATATTTGATGTTTCTTCAAGGTCAATATGTGTCTTTTTATAGTGCTTTTTGGTACTGTGTTGAGATTTTTTTGCGGCAGCTAGAGATCACTCTGTTCTTATCTTTAGTTATGCTTGCTTGCTTTCCGGATTGCATATCTAAGAGTATTTTTAGAATGATAGTCTGATAAGTACAACAACACATATTCAAAGGCCAGCCTAGCAACGGACAATCCAGAAACAGCAACGTATTCTGATTCGCTAACCAATGCAGATATTATTTGCTACCAGCTCAGCTATAGCTGGCTTACCGCACAGCCATAAACAGAAGGTCAAACTTTATTGGGGGCACAGTGACAGCTGATACCAAAGGAACGAAACCTTACCAAGAGGGTTGATTAATGATTATTATTATGAGCCAATTTTTATGTCTTGCAAAGTTGCAATTTCAAAAGATCGTAAATTAGGATGGAAGATTTTTGGGCCTGAAGACAAGGGGTGTGTCTCCCTATGAAGACAATAAGGTTGCCAACATGACACCAAAAAAGAAACTATAGCAATTTCACACAATAGAACATTATATTGGCGGAATATTCGGATCAGTATACATAGACCAAACCACATTCATATGGCCTATTATCTATAATGACTAGGGAACTTACCTATCCCCTATTGAAACTTTATTGACTTGCATACTAAAGTAATTATTTAAATGGTTGACACAAATACGCACGGCTGATGAGCATTCCAAAAATAATAGTAGCTCATGTTAAGAGTCTGCGGGTACGAGGAGGCAAACACATACAGAATACAATTTTAATATTAATAATATGAACTACCACAGCAGTAAAAATATTTCAGGCATAATAAACTCAAACACTTATTTGTATCAGCTGACGCTGCGCAATCTTAATGTTGAAAAGATTTGACTTTATTTTCGCAGAATTGTTGCGCTCGCAATATTGCAGACAAAAAGAGAAAGAAAAAAAGAAACGCCTTATTAGAAGAGATAAATGATTAGTCAAATGATTAGTCAAATGATAATATTGAGAGCGTCCACTATGCTTATTGTGTTAGGTGTAGACACGTTCTGGACCTGTTGATCAGTTTCAAAGACTGTTCTTTTTACACAGCATGCATGCCTTGTCTATCGGGCATTTGATAGAATAACTTGTAATTGAGACAGTTTTGTGTCAAATATTATCAAATACAACTATAAAGAAATAAATGCGTAAAACTAGAGATGTTAATGACGGCGAAGACAGTATATAAAAAAAGAGTGTTGTGTTTTGAAATGAAGCTGATGAAAGGAAAACGAGATCTATATGTGCAAATCAAATGTTAAAGAAAAAAAAAAAAACGTTTAAGAGTAATTATGCTGTAAAATGTCCACGCTTTCTTGGAAAGAAGAAAGGAACAAAATATGTACATGTAAAGTCTCGTCTTGGGTATTTGAGAAATAAAGCAATGCTAATGACTATTTTGTATCAACAAAGTAGAAGAGAAACAGGTAAAAAAGTGAGGTAAACTGTGGTTCACAGCTTAAAAATGATCAACGAACTTTTCTGATGGTGACAATATATGCCAAATTGAGTCTCACACCTGAATAGAAGGCAATCGATCAAACGTCTGATCTCCAACATATTCATCTCTTGCACTGACAAAAGAAACTCCTCTTGGTTGACACAATCCACTCATAAAATTACTTACAGTGCTCCCAGTATTAAACGGATTACTGCTATTATCAATAAATAACTTCCCACGATTGCTCAACCTGGTGTAATTGAACCATTCTTTAGTCTTCAAATTCACACAGTTGAGGAAAATATGATAGAGAACCAAAAGAAGCGGATAAAGCATTAGAATATGAGTATAAATGATAAGCACGATACCTTCTGGATGATTTCTGACTGTATTGATAGTGCTAGATGAAGTTTCATGGCTATCTCGACTTGTCGGTGCATTGTGATCATGGTGGAAAATGTAATAATAAGATAAAACGTTCATATAGATGATGGAGAGTAATGACATTGTAATAAACGAGAAAAAGTACAAGTAATTGCGCATACCGACGCAATTGTTCAACCATAAGCAATGATGATCCATATTAGTGATACAAGCATCGCAAACGGCGCAGTGGCTGGTCCGTGGAGGTCTCCAAATACGACAAGTAGGACAGTACTTTGTCAGTACTGAAAGTTGGGGCTTTTGCTTTTCATTTTGATGTTGTTGCTTTTTTTCGGCAATGTAGTTGAAGAATGATTTACGATGGTTTTCTTTCTCATAAATGGAGCTGTTATTAGTGTTACCGTGTGCATTGTCCGTGTCTTTGATAAATGAGATTTTAATATTATGAGTCCATTGATTGATTCTATCAAAGAACTTTGGTCGAGTTTCATAAATAGTGACATTATTGTTTCCTGATTCCAATTGTCTTGATTTGTTTACCACTGGTAACGTTATCACATTCAAGTACTCTGTAGGAGCCTTGAACGCATTATCAACAATGTTAATATTGCGGGGCACAATTCCCGGATCCGTGCTTGCTGCTTTGTAAAAGCTAACAACACAATGCAACCAAAGGTAACAAAAGATAATAACCACTGCTGGCGACACACGCTTCCAATACCATTTGGCAAGAAATACAAAGAAGAGCACCGCAGGTGACACCACAAGAAAGCAGGTCAAAAGCACATATGGTTTGTTATGGAAATCACGGATTGTGCGGGCCCGCCCGCCAAAGCAAAAAATATAATTGTAAATGCCCATTTTCTCATAAGTTTTCACGCTTATATTGGCAGTACTTAGCTTGTGGTTGATGTTATTGTTATTGTTATTGTTGTTGTTGCTGCTGCTGCTGCTGCCGCCATGATGGTGAATATTATTATTGACAGTTTGCGCTTTCCATTGCTGATACTGTTTGGTCTTTTCTGATGATGGGTCAGTAATGAGCCAAAACAAGAGCCGCAGCCACTTGGAAAAATTGGCCTGGGAGTTAGACTGTCCTTGAAATTGACCACGAAAATGCCTGGTGAATGTTATACTGTGATGGTTTGCTGATTTTCGTCTTACCAGAGTTGGCAATATTGGATCAGTCATGTTGAATGATTGGAACAAAAGTATAGGTTTTCAGCCGTATGTTTGTGATATGACCTGTATGCAAAAGACTCTTGGAAACCAGTATGGTGAGCTCAAGCTGTACCAGACAGCAGAGTAATGCGGACCAAAATGAACAGATGATGGCTTCGCGAAGGTTGTACTACTTGATTCTTATACACAGCGATGTTGGGCTCTATTGCTGATCCGGTATTAATGATTGCCTCACTTAACGGAAACTGAAACTGCTTTTCCTTATTCAACACCAGGGCACACAACCTTAAACAGATCAGCGTTTTACACTCTTTTGGGCATTATCAGCAAAGAGCATATCTACCCTTACATCTTTATATTCTTCTTCACCACTGAGAGACACTAGCACCACCAAAATGGACAATATAGTCAAGGTAGAGAAGACTCTAGCTGAGTATAGTAGCCTTGCTGATTTGAAAAACGGCGTGCTCACTGGCTCATACAGCGAAGCTTCCAGCGATAATAGCAGTGGATGCCCGTACTTCTCCAGGTGTTTTCTTTGGAAAGCGATCTTCTTGCTCAACACTTTGGACACCACCCAATGGCAAAAGAACCTTGAGGCCACACGTACAACCTACCATAGCCTCGTATCACAATACAGACCACCGTTTGAACTTTTGGATTTTGATTCGCCATATTATGAAAAAAATGGGGATCAACAACATCAACAACAGCAGCAGCAGCAGCAGCAGCAGCAGCAAGCACAAGAAAAGTCATCGACATCATCAATAAATACAGCACCAGAAGCAACTAAAAGCCCTACTTTAAGCAGAAGTAGTAGTAATGCCAGTTTCAACAGTTTCACCAGCACTAATGGCAGCACCAGCGGCAGTAGTTCTCCCAGAATGCCAGTGACGCCAAGATACATTTCTAATCCCAATAAGAAGATGTCATTAATCAAGAAAACTACACTCCTAGCCAGAGGAGCAGCAGCCAAATCCCGAAGAAGCAGCAGCAGTAGTACCATTGCCAGTAATGCTTCATCAACGGGGAGCGGTAGCACGATAAGCACCGCCAATACTACCACTACTGCCAAGAAAGTCGATGACGATCCGCTTTCTGTGATGCAAGCTACTTCGGAGAAAGACATTGACGAATTAAAGACAATTATCCTTGATATTGAACGAATCTTTCCTGGCCTTACATTGTTTCAAAACATAAAAGTTAAAAAAGATATTGTGGAATTATTGTTCGTATGGTACAAGTTGAATCAAGATATTGGTTATCGCCAAGGCATGCACGAAATTGTCTCATTGATTTATTTACTAGTGCATAACGAAAGCTTTACCATGCCGGATCATGGGTTTGCTAACTCGGAGCAAAACCGCACGACATTTGAAATTTTCAATGCTGACGCAATTTTGCCGGATACATTCCATATGTTTACGGTGTTTATGATCAATCCTCAAGAATCTTTCTATATGGAGAAAAATTTATTGAGTAATTGTGAAAATTTCAATCGGCTTTTGCACGATTTTGATTATGACTTATACTACTATTTGAATACCAAATTGGGACTCGAATCACAAATTTGGCTTATACGTTGGCTTAGATTACTCTTTATTCGTGAACTAACTCTACCCATTGTTTTACCACTATGGGATAAATTGATTAGTTTTCAAAAAATTAAAAACTTCAGCAACTTGACTAGTAACAGTGACTTTAACACCATTCTTAATGATCTAATTTTAATTTTGTTGCTTAAAATAAAAAAGAAGCTAATCATTGACTGCCAGGACTACAGCGACGTGCTAAAATTGTTACTCAATTATCCATTGAAGAAAGTTTTCCAGGATTCCACTTTGACAAAAAAATTTGATGATGCGTTCGATATTAATGTTCAACTTAAGCCGGAAACCACCAAACAAATAAATGTTATTTTCAACGAAGCAATGTTATTGTTTAATCTGCGTCGAAACTTGAAGTTCATTGGCAGATTTTTAAATGAAAAGTATAACAAGGAATTTATTAATTTGTATGAAACTCAGCATAAGAATGAAAATGAGTCATTTGTTTGTAATGATGCGGTGTTGGATAAGCTCAGATTTGAGAACCGGTTAAGGAATCGAGTTAAAAATGCACTAAAATAGATAAATTAAAATTTTCTTGAAATTCTTGTTTTTTCTGCTTACATTCTGTTTTGTTTTCTAATGTTTTCATATATCCACTGATTGCGCTTATTGACTTCTAACGCTGTTGAATTTCAACATATTTCTTCTTCCCCATATTTTTTGTTGTAACCTAATACAATTTTCTTGAAATTGCAAGATTTTGATCAGCAATACTACGTAAATGTTGATGATATTCATTAGTGAGACAAACTTTTCAGCAAAATTAAAAAACCTTTACCAGAACAGATACGTATCATCATAATCACTATGTTAATTCTTATCATCATACTCATCATAATCATTCCAGTTCCGACAATGACGAGGTTCAGAATCTTCCTCAAAAGATGAATTATTGAAATGTCCATTATAATCTCCTCTTGTCTGTGCAGGTAGTGAGGTAACATCAACTTAATTTCTGGCTAATTTTTTCTAATTTAGTCTAAAACGGCGAGTATGGATATGCTTAATATTGGGCATTTTTAATCTCGGAACCCGGGTTTAAACATAAGTTTTTTCAATCTTTGAATAGGATAAGTCCAAGATTTCTAACGTTCCCAAACTAGCAAAGTCTCTCTGAATGAGTTTGACACCAGTCTCACAAGCATCTAATAATATTAGACCCAATAGCGTACAAAGGGGGTTTATATCAGCAACTTGAGTAAGTAGTATTCACGGGTATTTGCCAAAGGCCTAAGAGCAGTCAGAAGTGCGGTCAAAGCATTTTCATCAATATCAAGGTTTTTCAATTTGATCAGAGGTTGCAAACTATCGACTGATTTCAAGCCACTCATGCAAAGATTTAGTGATTTATTTTTTATTTTATTTTCTGCTAATTCAGGAGTTTCCAATGCGCGCATTCTTATTCTCGTTAAGGTTCAGGCTCACTAAAGATAACAAGTAGTTAACGTCTAGCATTTCAGTCAAATTAGCATTACTCAAATCCAAACTTTTGCAACACAGTTACTAGATAGGTTTAACCTTTGCGAGTTTGGGAATATTAAACTTAAACCATTAAACACCAACATTCAACGACTTCACTCTCAAATTTCAACAATTCTAGTGGTTCAAAATTGTGAGGTTACCAGCATTGAGAATCAATGTGTCAATAGCCGAAAGTTTGAGAGATTGGGGAAACTTATTTGATTGGCAGAAGCATGCTGAGAATCTTTTTTTTTTTTTGAATATGGTTACCGAATTCCTTTTGAAATAGTATATTAAGGCCCTAAATGCACTTTGTGTATCCGAGAAATAGATATATTTTCGAGTCATGATAAACATACAATCTAATTTCTTTTTTACTCATATAGCGGGTATTATTCAAGTTGACATTAAAACCAAAAATTTGCATGAGAAATAAATCATCACAGTTTTGAATAGTAAGAGCTGTTTAACAGCTCTTGACTCTGAAGTAACTGCTTTCACCAGTAATTTCACCAAAAAAAAACTGTTTTAACATCTTTGATGAAATCCGCATCTGTTAGTCTCTCTAAACAAATACACTGAACAATTTATTAGCAACTATAGGCTTTTTCTTTTGGGTACCACAGTTGCAGCCGTTGTCGTTGATTTTGATTTTGACTGAGCTATTCTTACTCTGGTTTTATTGCTGGTTTCTTTTTTGCTAATATTGCAGCTTTTTTCTTTGTCGTAATTGTAGTGGTTAGCTTTCTTTTTGTGGTTTCTAGTTTTCTCTTAGTTGCAATTAGTTTCAAGGTGTATAATACTTTACCGTTTAAGCTTGAGGTGGAGTCAAGTATTTTATCACCTTATTCTTGCCACTTTGAGTTTGGATTTGTGGTCATAAGCTGCTCGAGCACAAAACAATTTTCAATTGAAAGCTCTAAGAGAATTTGAAATTACCTATTGATAGAGTATGTGGCATCATCCTTAGGACTTTCAATATCAATTATTGTAGTCCGTTATCGTGCTACTATATTGCTTTGTTTTAGAAATAACAATAGCAGTGGACGAAGCCGCCTTCAAGGTTTAGTAACCCTTCTAAAAAGAAGGATGTCACCCACACTAGATACTACTATCAATGTTGTAAAGTATGAGTAAAAAATCTCCCAAAACTAAAACTGACCTTTAACCAGTGGACATACAATCTACTATACCAAAATTTTGCTATTAAATCATAGTGGATCAATTATCTAACAAACACTCTGTATACTATTCAAGAAACAAAAAATCAAAACTTCTGTTTAAGCCAAACCCTTACTGGCCAACAAATTCCAAGATTTTTCAATGTAATTGTGTGCGTACTCGGGAGTCAACCCAACAGAAGGCACCAAAGGTCTACCATAGTTATCATAGATAGTGCCATTTCTGTCGTCCAACTCCTTTGCAAAAAACAAAGGCGCAATTCCTTTAGCGTACTGTTCTGGTGTACGAGTGAACCAACCAAGGGCGGTTTCAAGAATCTTGGACTTCCATGAGTTTTCTCCAAGAACGTTGTTTCTAATACCGGTTTTTACTAACCCTGGTTTTAAGCCGTAAAAGTTGATACCTCCATACTTTTCAGCAGCATCATATACGAGTGCTTCATTACCGGCAACAGTATTCATATGTGCTCTCCACACGCCGTACTGTTTCTCGGTGTTGAGATCGTCTGGGGTTCCCAATTGGTTGTCTCCGGGATAGGCCAACACAAACACCCGAGGAGTTGTTGTGTTAGTATCAGCAGTATTTGAACTCTGCAACATTGGGGCAAGTTTGTCGAGAAGTACTAGACGGTTGAGGAAACTTACACACATGTCTTTCTCTAAACCTTCATCTGTTTCCTCTCTGCTTGGTGCTGCAAATATACCCGTCGTGAAGAGAACAACATCAATATTTTCAGCGTCAATTTTGTCAACAACAGCATCACAACCTTTGATGGATGTCAAGTCTGCTTCTATGAATGAAATGTTTTTGATATCGCTGTCTCTAAAAGTACGGCCAACAACGGTGATGTTAGCGCCAGCTTTAGCGAGCTCAGCGGCAATGGCACGACCAAGACCACCAGTCCCTCCAAAAATCAAAACATTACGACCAGATGCTCTAGTCAAATCTTCTGGAATGGTCCAGTTGATAGTTTTGTCAATCCCCATAATTATTAGATTTTGCTTTTTGCAATGCTCCTCTGTGTTCAATTGATTACTTTGGTAGCTTTTCACAGTTTAGTAGTCATATAATGGCCAACAATCATTTATCAATGACGAATCACTGCTATTATAAGGGTAAAGGAGGCAAAACACACCGTTTCTGAGAGCAATGTTGCTATATACACTAGAGATTCTTATACTGAGTTCATATATTTACCAATGTAATGGGTCTAGATGAGCTTTAGTTTGTGAAGCAGAAGCTCAGGGATATGAATACGATTTCACTCCTGAACTTTTCTTCTAAACTTACAGTTAAGATAACTAGCATAGTTAATTACTCAATAAACTTTAATCTCATATTCTTATTTTTTTAACCAAGATAGCAATTCCCCTTTTCTGGGTCGATCAAGCCGTTCTTACATCAAAACCTTAAATATCCAACTAATTTTCATCTGTTTGACCTTTTGCTTGAGGCAACATTCTCGCATTATCAATGTTATTGCCAATAATTGAAGGTAGTAATTTTCATTAAAATACTTTAAACAATGCTAATTGCCATCAAGGTCATTCTTGTTGTTTTCTCATTATAGCTACGGGTCTCTTTTTCCCCTTAGCAAAATATCTATTTAAATTCCGGTAATAAAAACCGTGATGTTTTACCGGAATTCACACTCATCGCTTAGAGGAGCTTAGTCAGCTTCAATTAACGCGTCTTTTCTGTTTATTTTTTTCTTTTTTTGTTGTTTTTACATTTTTTTGTAGGCGCCCACCGCTTAAAGGCGATTTGCAGGATAAAGAAAGTCCCTAGTCAAGGCTTCGTAATTTATCAAATACATTCTTCTAACACCTTTTTTGATAATTATTTAGCTTTTTTTCCTAGGTTTTCTTGCTAAAATTTTTAACCAAGGACACCATGAACAATACTGCTCGCCCGATAAAGAGGCCTGCTGGTCGCGATGGTAAGCGCCAAAGCACTTTATCAGGATTTATCAGTCTTAAGAAACCGAAAATTGGCACTGTTCTTGGAAGCGGAGTTGGGAGTGGAGCAATAAGCGCTGGCGGTAGCGTATCGAATCGCAAGTCTTATATTTCCTTCAGCAAGCCAAATCATAACAGCAAAAATAGTATTAATAACGGTCAGATCAACAGCAATAATAGCAGAGCATCATCTTTGGTAGATGAACTGTACAAAAGTACTAACAGTTTTGGCAGCAATAGCGGCAGTGCTAATGGGAAAAACGTCAACAATGGGGCTTCTATAGAAACTCTGATCGAGGTGGTGGACTCTCATGGATCTTCATCTTCCACTGATGTTGATAGCGATGGTATATCTATTATTAGTGAACGAAATGTTGTCCCACTGCTGAAACTGCTGGGCGATGGCGGCCGCTCAATGAGACCTAATCAAAGTCTCTTGGAAACAAAAGCACAGTCTTTTGACGAATCAAGACATAGTCATAACTATGTCAATAATACTACAAGCATAAGTAAAACCACCACAGATGAAATATTTAAAATGCAAACCACTTCAAATTCTCTCACTACGGAGAAATCAGTCAAAATGTTTCAAAAATTGGAAAATTTGGCAGGCCAGCATCGCCCACGGTTAGCTGCTAGTTCTTCATTACTGTCAGCGCAGCAAAGCATGAAATATAAAAACAATTATAGTAGTAACACAACAACTGCGTTTGGTCCTACTGGGGTAGAAGAGATTAAGTTCAGCGAGGAACAAATAAAAGTGTTGGATTTAATTGTCAAGCAAGAGAAAAGCGTCTTTTTCACTGGTAGTGCAGGTACAGGTAAGTCAGTGCTTTTGCGTGAAGTTATTAAGCGTTTACTTGACAAATATAATAATCGTGAAGATTTAGTGGCAGTGACAGCATCAACGGGTTTAGCAGCGGTTAACATCGGTGGGCAAACGTTGCATCGATTTGCGGGGATTGGGATTGGTAAAGGATCAGCTGAAGAGCTTATGAAGAGGGTGGCTAAAAATGAAAATAATGTTAGACGATGGAGGGTAGCTAAAGTTTTGATTATTGATGAAATTTCAATGATTGATGGAGACTTATTTACCAAGTTGAGCAAAATTGCTCAATTTATTAGAAAAAGCAGTACTCCATTTGGTGGATTGCAAGTGGTGTTGACGGGTGATTTCTTTCAACTTCCACCAGTGCCTGATAAGTATCTGAAAAAACAGCCATTATACTGTTTCCAAAGCCCCGAGTGGAATAAATCCATTGAAAGAACGATATTATTGACCAAAGTTTTCAGACAGAAAGGTGATAATGTCTTGATCAATATGTTGAACACTGTTAGATTGGGTAATTGTACTTCGGAGGTTACGCAAAAATTTGTGCTGCTTTCTAGAGAAGTGCATTATGCCGATAATATTTTACCAACGGAGTTGTTTCCAACAAGAAATGAAGTACATCAGTCTAATAGTACTCGTTTGAACAAGCTTCCTGGTCGGTCATGGACTTTTAAGGCCAAAGATGTCTTTACGTCTGATTTTCCAAATGTTATAGAGCAAGAAAAGAAACTTTTAGGAAATGTTTTGGCGTCTGAGAATCTCGTCCTCAAAGAAGATGCACAAGTGCTTATGTTGCATAACATGGACGATAAAATTGTCAATGGCTCTATTGGAATTGTATTGTTTTTTTTACCAGAGACGATTTTTACTCAAATTATCAATGAATATGGTGAAGACTACTTAGCAGAGCCAGAGGCACTCAAAGAAATTCGTTTCGTTTCGCAGTGCGTCGGGCTTGAAAATTTTGAAGAAGGTAATATAAAGCAGAAATTCAGCGAGTTTGATCAAGGCAGCAGAAAAAGAATGCGTCGCTTTATCATTGAAGCAATGAAGTCTTCGATGAGTCTCGCGTTACCTGTTGTTTCCTTTTCTATTCCTAATGAACCGCAACGCAGAATTCGGTTGATTCAAAAAGAAGAGTTCAGCGTTGCGTACGCAAAGGGGAAAAGAGTAGTACGGATTCAAGTGCCATTGCTTTTGTCATGGGCATTATCTATCCACAAATCCCAAGGTCAAACCTTGGATAGAGTGAAAGTAGACTTGGCCAAAATCTTCGAGAAAGGTCAAGTGTATGTGGCGTTGTCAAGAGCTACCTCGAAAGATCGGTTGCAGGTGTTGAATTTTTCTCCGAGTAAAATCAGAGCATCGCAGCAGGTGATTGAATTTTATCGCAGTTTGGAGAGAGTGGATGAATAAATTTCTTTTTTGCTTTTTTTGTTAGCTTTTTACTTGTTTATGTTTTGTTACTATGTTTGTTTTCCTACGTTTAGTTATATTTAGCATTGAATCCATTGCATGTTGATTTGTTTTTGTCCTCCCAGCGTACTTGCTTAGCACCGGTACTAATGATTTGAATCATTGCATGTAATCAAAAATACAAGACTAGTTGGCTGTGGCGGGGTTGCTGTTTTGGGAAGGCGAAATTTGCAATCGCACGAGATCTATCCTGGAGCAAAGCGGACATAATGACATCCAGGAAGCCATAGTAAAGGCGGTAAAACAGTAGCGAAAGAGACAGCTGTGGTGGAAAGAAAGTAATGATTATCTTAAGATTTCACGATCGTAATGTCCTAGGGCTTACTCTTCACTTCTTTTCTTGGCTGTATCTTTTCCTCAGCCAGAGCTGTCAGCCGTGAAGCCTCAAGCAGTTGCTTATCGCTAGCCGCTGGGCAGCGATGGTTGCATCGCAGTAATAATCATGATTATTAATGAACGTCTGCAGCAGTCGTTTTTTTTCCCTCGCGGCAAAAATTTTCCCATTTTGTTTTACGCTTTCTCTAAGCTGAGTGACACATAAAATACTACTGGGAACCGTCTAGCTAGTTAGCTGATCTGTCTATTTAAGCCTTGCTGTTTGTTTTTTTGTATTACTCAAAACTTGAGCACTTACCTGTCTGGACCGATACTTCAGCCTAGCGCTCTCCTCAGCTTTTCTCTTTTCCCTCTTGCCTCGGCGGCTTGTTTCACTCCAGAAGCAGCAGCATTGTATAAACGAACGAATGGATGAATGAGTGTGGCTTCAGATTAGATCAGACACGTATATGATTCTTCAGTGATACCCAGACAGTACAAAGCAGCGGTAATTGAGAAAGCGCTCAAAGCAATCAGCTACAAAACATACACACTTACTAGGGAGTCTCAGTCAAGCATTTTAGCCTGACATAGCATCCTGACTGATTTGAGACCGACAAAAGAACACACTTATTGCCGAAGAAAACTCACACCAATACCAGATACAACAAATCATAATAATCAATCATCATACATATCAAAATGCCTGAAATAGTGCCGTGGAAGCAAAAACCAGAATTACCGCAAGTTACCTTCCGATCCATTGTTGCTGGTCTCGTTATCGGCTCCCTTGTGCTCATATCCAATTTCCAGTTTGGTCTTCAAACAGGATGGGTCTCCATGATGTCGCTTCCTTCAGCATTGCTTGCCTTTGCGGTTTTCAAATCGTTAGCTAAACATTTAAATTATCCCTTCAGTGACGTGGAAAATGTATTTGTTCAAAGTGTTGCCGTCAGTGTTGGCACTGGGCCTTTAGCTTATGGATTTGTAGGGATTATTCCTGCGATTGAGAAGTTCTTAACTCCCGAAGAAACAGGATTAGGAAGGGCAGTGGTGTTCAGTACTTGGGATTTGGTGGTATGGTCAGTGGGTCTCGGATTTTTTGGGATTTTTTTTGCCATTCCATTGAGAAGACAAGTGGTAGTTAGAGAAAAATTGCCATTTCCCTCTGGATCAGCTACCGCCACATTGATCTCGGTGTTACATCATACTGAAATCAATGAACAGGATAATGCAAAGTTGGTCAATATTAGCGAGGAAATTGAAAATACTACTGACAAACATTATTCTACTCAAAAAAATACAACTAGTGAAGGTAACAATATTGACAATGACACACTTACTGCCAACAACGAAGTATTAACAGCAGCAGCAACATCATCACCATTGCTTAGCCAACCAAACTCAGCTAGCGATTCAACCAACAACTCAATCAGTAATTCATCTACCACTAACTCACATAATTTGCTTGAATCACAATCGTCAATCACTGCCTTAAAACAACTTGATGCGTACCGGAAAAATCTCAAAACTCTTATATTCACCTTCCTGGTTTCTGCTACATATACAGTTGTTTCTTATTTCATCCCAATATTACGAAGCTTGCCGGTGTTTGGCTGGGAATTGTCAGTCAACCATTTATGGAATTTTCAGCCTAGTCCCGCATACATTGGACAAGGAATAATTATGGGACTTCCTTCAGTTTCATATATGCTTTTTGGTGCGGTTTTGGGTTGGGGTATTCTTGCGCCATTAGTGCAACATTGGGGATGGACTGAAGGCCCAATTGATGATTGGAAAACTGGAGCTCAGGGCTGGATTTTGTGGATCAGTTTGAGTGTTATGGTTAGCGATAGTATTGTTTCGTTTTTGGCAATTGTGGTGAAGTCAGGCTACAACTATTACAAACATAGCGCTGAAAAGCGTAATAATCCAGCTTACCAAAATTTTAATAACAACAACAGTGACAATAATAATAACAGTGAAGAGGATAGTCATGATAGACAGTTCCTCATCGATCCTTCATCAACGAGTAATGGATCTTCTGACGAAGATGAACGCAATGCTACATATCATGGCCGCAGACCATCGATAATTGAACCAATGCAACTTGATGAAGTTACAACCACTGTCAAGAACAGCGACAATGACGAATCATTCGAAGACGTTGATGAAAAATTTTTAGTTTCTAATAAAGTAACCATCCTTGGAATTCTTTTGAGTGCCGGTGCTTGCGTCCTTGCAATGCGTTACTTATTCCACGGTGTCGTTGACTCTCACGCGGTAGCATTTGCTGTGACCCTTGCATTTTTCCTTTCTATTCTTGCAGTGCGTGCACTTGGAGAAACTGATTTGAACCCCGTTAGTGGAATTGGCAAACTTTCGCAACTCATTATTGCGCTCGTTGTGACCCCAACCAATCCTCAAGCTAGCATTTTGCTCAACTTGGTGGCTGGCGGTATTGCTGAAGCCGGCGCTCAACAAGCTGGTGATTTGATGCAAGATTTGAAAACTGGTCACTTGTTGGGTGCATCACCAAAATCTCAATTTGTGGCACAAATTATCGGTACAGTATGGTCAGTTGGGCTAAGCGCGGTGATGTACAAAGTATACAATTTTGTGTATGAAATACCTAATCAATTGTTTCGGATTCCTACTGCAATAATCTGGATTGACTGCGCAAGATTAGTCACCGGAAACGGCTTGCCGGAACACGTTTTTGAATTTGCAGTGGTGTTTGCTATAATCTTTGGCATAATTGCAGTTATCAAAAATACTGTGCCACCAACTAGTAAACATTATAGTAAATTGGTATGGTTGCCAAGCGGGGTCCCAGTGGGGGTTGGATTGTATAACATTCCGTCATTTACGCTCGCAAGATTCATGGGCGGATTGTTGGCTTATTTCTGGATGAAGTATGGGAAAAGTAATGCTCATGATAAGAGTGTGGATATGATTATCTTTAGCAGTGGGTTGGTGTTGGGAGAAGGATTGTTTAGTATTGTTAATATGTTTATGGCGAACTTCAATGTGCCGCATTTTTAATTGTTTTGAATGGTATTTTTTTTATTGTTATTGTTATATTATTTTTTATCACGTTTTTTCGCTATTTCTGTGTTCTTTTGTGTCTTTTCCATTTTTGTGTCCTGTTATTGTTAGAAGATCTAAACTTCAAAGCATCTTCGTTGTTTTGGATTCAGATCT
>JXWR01000278.1_pt1 | contig 23293 bp, 10 predicted proteins | sample 315541 | NCBI WGS metagenome assembly JXWR01 (sample SAMN03273951, study PRJNA271842) | soil metagenome | isolation source: rice field ambient CO2 | place: India: CRRI Experimental farm Cuttack,Odisha-753006 | collected 2013-12-17
CACAGACTGATCTGTTTGCGCAATTATAATAAATTTTCAATACGGTTGTATAGTGTAGTGGTTATCACTTTCGGTTTTGATTAGAAACTGAAATATCCGAACAACCCCGGTTCGAATCCGGGTACGACCTTCTTTTTTGTCGCTTTTCATGTTTTTTGCATATTGCGACCCGTACACCATGTGCATTATGTTTTTCACAGTGTGTTTCAAGTAACACTATACATACATACATTTATATATATATATATCTATTGATGGCGATGTTGGGTATCTGGCCAATTATTTGGACTAATACTAGTCGACTTCTTACAAAAGCTATTAAAACCTTGCACTTGCATTATCATGGCTTGGAATAGAAGTAAAACTTCATATCAAGTTCACATTTATATTCACCTATTCATTAAGTTTCTATATGTCCTTTGAAATTGAAATTGAAACTGAAGGCATACAAATTCATTTTAATGGTAACTGAACCTTCTGTCACACAACGTCGCTTATTTACATTGCATTAAGAATACAACTGAGACGAGCTTGATAACCATTACATCAGTGTAAATCTAAGCGTTAGTATCTTATTTTATATTATTTGATTTTAACATTTCACTTTCTCCAAAACTTATTTTTCAAACTATCAATCACCTTAGCTATTCCAACATTACTCTTCTTCTTTTTATATATCATCACAACTAATGACAACAATGTTAAATTGGCCAAAGTTGCCAACATGAGCATGACAAGGGTTTTCAATTTGCTTTTGCTGCTACTATTACTAATGCTATTATTGAGCAAATTGTAGCGAATTAGGACTTTTAGGTTACCGTATAGGGAATTTTCTGAAGATATGGTTAAGTGTTTTCTCGATTCATCATCATGATCTGAATTGGCTTCATTTTCCGAGTCTTCCTCTTCGATATTGAAGGAGGAAAGTTTGCTATTCATGTTAATATGTGGATGCTTCCGGGAAAATTTCTTGTAAACCTGTTGTTTTCTATCGTTGATTATGTCATTTTTTGGTTGAGTAATTTTATCTGCTAATTTGCTTTTGTTTTTATTTTTGTATTTGTTGTTATTGATGTTGCGGCTGCGGCTGCTGCGGACCAGAGCAGCTGTCGTGGATCCATTTGCATGAACGTACCCATTACCTGATACCCTAGCAGCATCAGAAGCAGCACCAGAAGTAAGAGCATTTTCTTCGCTAGCGTTACGACTGGCAATTTCAGCAGCACGCACTGCCTGTTGTTGTTTTTGCTTATCTTGAATTGATTTAGCTACTTCTTTGTACCGTTTCTTTACTGAAACAATCAAATTTTGCCAATGCTCTTTATTCTTGTTCACAAATGGATTGAGTTCCAAGAATTCTTGAATATTATCAGTTGTAGGAATACTGACATCGTGATTGTTATTTACGTCAATTCTGATATCAGCAATGTAAAATTCAATCAATTGTTGTAGTCCTGCCACTTTGTTTTTTGTGTAATTTTCTTTTATCTTAGCAGAATCACTAATTGATGCTTGACTTCCATTGTCGACATCAGTTGACGAAGATGATGAAGAATTCAATTCCACCTGGAGTATATTAAACTCATAAAAATCCAAAGTCTTAAAATATTCAGAAATTTGAGATTGAATTACCACTGGGGATTTTAAATCATGTTTGAACTCAATAGCACATACCAAATATATTAATATTGGATCACTATGGTATAATGACTCCACAATGTTAGACAAAGATAAACTTTCTCTGTCTTGTGGTGGAATTTGTCCCGGCACATCATTGAGTTGCGATTGATGTAGCCTACTGAAAAAATAGCCAATCTTATCTAAAATTTCACCATTTTGGAATATCCCTTTGATGTCCTTTCTTGCTGCTTCGTCATTGACATTGTCATTATCATTGTTGGCATGTCCGTTGCCGTTGGCGCCCTCTATACTGCTGCTCCTATAACCATTGCTGCCGCCATTATTGATATTAATATTATTAGATTGTTGATTTTCAAGACATAGTAATAAATCGATAACTTGAAAGTAAAGCTTAAATAGCTCCACCAAGTGAGCTTTCAATACAATATTATCAGTGAACTTGCGCTCAATTTTAAAAGTAAGCAAAAAGTCTTGGATTATGGTGGCCAAAATGACATAACTTTGCTTGTAGTTTTGGGCAGCTAGGGATTTTAACAAAGAGTCAAAAAATGAATTTATTGTCAGTATTAAATTTTCTCTTTCTTGTCGTTGCTGCTGTTGGTCATTTTGACGGTTTGCATATACAAGCACCTTCAAGAATGACTGAATTATTGTTAGTGTCCTTTTGATGTCAGGAAAAGAAGAAAGACTAAAGTTGTTGTTAATGTGATATGATTGGTGTAGTTCTTGAGAAAGTGACATTTTTTAGAAGTCCTAGATATAGAAGGTATCAGCATGAATAAGTTGAATAGTGAAACGACCTTGAAGAAGACGAATGGCTCTGAAGGTCGATGGCTTATCACCACACTCTAGAGTCTCTCCTTCTCCACTGCCGCTTGAGTGGATCGCATCGATTTCGTTGTTTTTCTTCTTCACACCCTCTAAATACATATCAGGAAGTCAAAGGGGTGTAACACACACATTTCGCTTTCCTCGGTGCTTACAGCTGTGGATTCTACAATCAAACAATCAAACACTTTGATAACATGTTAATTACATATATACACATACAAATCGAAGAAGCCCACTCTACTTCTTGCCAGAATAATCTCTTGCACCAAAGATATTGGTACCGATTCTAACATAGCTAGTACCTTGTCTAATCGCTTCTTCAAAATCGCTGCTCATGCCCATTGATAACTCAATGTCGTCTTGGTTAGCCAATTTCAACTGCTCAGCAAGCCACTGCTTCAACTCTACTAATCTCTTAAAGTCCTGATTTTCCTCAGAGTCAGAACGTTTTGACTGCTCGATGGATCCTATGGTCATAAATCCTTTGAATATCAAGTTTTCACATTGATTTGTAATGAATTCAACTTGTTTCAATACACCTTCTTTGTCATCGTAGCTTAATCCGGATTTTTGCTCTTCACTGGAAGTATTAATTTGCAAAAAGACATTAACTTTAGGCCAGTTTGGCTGTCTAGAGTCGTTCAATTTTTTAATTTTTTTCTCCTCAGAGAGAGATTCTACCGAGTACAAGTTTTTCACCTTGCCAGCAACATCTTTGATTTTATTGGACTGCAAAGCACCAATGAAATGCCATTGGATGTCTTCTGGTAGCACTTGAGCTTTTTCAACAAGTTCTTGCGCATAATTTTCTCCAAAATGTCTAAGGTTGTCGTTATCGTAAAGCGCTTGGATGTCAGAAGCAGGCTTCCATTTTGACACAGGAAGGATCTTGATGTGGTTTGGGTTGCGGTTGTGTTTTGTGGCGGCTGCAGTGACGCGGGCGGCTATTTTGGCGTAGTTTTGGGAGAGTTCCAGGATTCTTTCGGCAGTTGCTTTGGCGGCCATTTTGAAATGATTGTGTTTATTGTATATTTGGTTGTGGTGTGTCAATTTGGTGGTTGCTTATGGCCGGTATTAAACATCATCTGTATATATAAGTGCTATCAGTGATATAGGTAGTAAAGTGTGTCACTTTGGAGCCCATGCGGTTACCCTGCAGTAATTTTGGGTGGGAAAAATTTTTTTTTTTTTTCTTCTGTTCGTCCTGGACAGTGAAAAATTGAAACTAATCGAAAGAGGTTCAATAGGACACACGATATAGACGCAGTTGGTTTAGTTGATTTGAGCATATTGGACCCGCACCGGAAAGCCAAAACTATACATAAAATGATAACAAAGCTAATAGCCAGACAGCTAGGGTTGAGCTCCTTGCAGGCCTCAAGACGTATGTTGTTGCATTCTCGCAGTCTCCGTCCGCTAGTATCGGATATCATCAATACAAAACAAAACCAAAAACACCATGAACGACAATCACTAACATCACCATTTATTAAAGAATTCTCAACCAGTTGCGCCAGAGCAAACAAAACCAGTAACGCATTTGTTGATGTGATCACTGAAGACCTAGCGTCAAAAAGCCCTCAGTTGGTGACGTTGCATAATAGATTATCCTTGCCTCACAGTTTCAAGCTATCTACTTTGGCCAGATGTTTGACTTGCATCAAGAAAGACAACAAATACCCAAATAACAAAGGATTGAATATTTTTGGTAAAAATCTTTTAAGCTACCATACACATGAATACTTTTTGGTGAAATATCCTAGATTGCCCTTGAATGTGTTGAACGCTGCTATTGATGGTACTATTAGCGAGCGTGTTTTGTATTCTGTTGGGAAATCGTGGGGTATTGAAATTGATAACACCAGCGCATTGGAAAAATATTTAAACGAAGAGCCAGAAGAATTTAGTATCGGTAAATTGAGATTTGATTCTAAAGAAGAAGAGCTTGAAAGAAATTTGAAACAGATAAAAGGTAGCAGCAAATTGTTGACTAAGGAAACTGCCATGGCCTCTGCGGTGAAATCCATCATCGGAGGATATTACGCATCTACCAAATCTTTGGCTGAAACCAAACAATTCATTTACGATTACATATTGTTGTCCAGAGACTTGAAGGTTCAAGAGATGTTCAAGTTCGAACAACCAACCAGAGAATTGTCAGTATTATGTAAAAGAGAAGGTCTTGAACAACCAGTCAGCAGATTGTTGGCCGAAACCGGAAGAGCATCTAAGAGACCAGTTTTCGTTGTGGGAGTTTTTAGCGGCCAAGAAAAGTTAGGCGAGAGTTATGGAGCATCTTTAAAAGAAGCAAAGACCAGAGCTAGCGTGAATGCATTGAAGAACTGGTACTTGTACAGCCCGGTGGAGGCCTCATTCCCAAGCGATGCAAACTACAAGTCAGGGGTGGTAGACCACGGTGTGGTGATTGTGTGATGTACATACACAGATAGATGAAGGCGAAGAAGAGAAGAGTATGCTGTGCTGCATTCTGTAAATATCATGTTTTCCTTATGTTTCTAGATCTGTCTTTGGGGGGTGGTCCTGTAGAGTGCTTAATGTGACTGCTGCACCGTGGTGCACTATTAAGCCGTATTAAGCCGTTATTATGCACACACGAGCTTGCATCAGAACTGTGAACAGAAACATACATAATACAACGTCTCACGTGTAATGGCGCTTACTAATAACCTCAGACTCTTGACTGTTATGCGCTAGTGTACACTATCTATATGTTAGTATTAAACACTAGTACTGAGTGACCACACCATGAAGTGATTTGTGCTAACTGCATCTATGTAGTAGTTGCCCATCAATCAATTAACGCCTTCGATGGGCGCTGCGTTTCTGCTTATGAATTCCTCGGCCTCGGAGCTTGTCATTCCACACTGCGCAGTATTGTATTGTGTGTGTGTAGCACTGTGTGTGTGTGTGTGTGTGGCAACTCTCTTCCCATATAAATTCTTGCTGTTCCTAATATCTATTTCTTTTCTTTTCTTTTCTATTCTTTTTAGTCTCTCTTATCACAACTGCTATATCATATTGCTCGCTGTGCAGCATTTGTTAACAATTGCTATCTATCTAATTTGCAGAATACTTCCGAGGCTTCAGCTGAAGCGGAAAAATCTTTAGGTGCTCCTCCCCAATTAGAGTTTGAAGCATCCATAGTAGAAAAAAAAAGATAATTTTTTTTTTCTTCTCTTGTCCAGTTCTGTTTATCTCTTTGTGTTTCTTTTCGCTTATCTCATATATCGGCGTTTAGCTTGTGTGTTGCTCCACAACGCTTCTTGTTGATATACATCTGATTCAAGTCTATCCTTTTCACTAGCTAAGATTTCGCTTGTTTCCCTCCAGTGCCATGGGTTTGTTGTATGTATCTTGTGCATTCGTTTAAGTGGACCTGAAAAAGGCCCTGTTTTTTTTTTTTTCCTATGCTCAATTATTGTTGTTAAGCGAGATAATATTTTGCATTATTTACAGGGATTTCGTTTTGCGCTTATTGATGCTAATATCACACAGATTTTACTAACAAGTGAAAATACAGATCTTTGGGTACCCCATTACCATTCAGTGAGACCAATAACTATGTTGAACATGTTCATTCTCGAGGGCTCACCCAGTTGATCAATTCGTTTAAAACAAATTTTAACAGAGACAATGATAAGTTTTACTGGGGTGATGAAACGGAATATACTCTTGTTAACTTTGATAACGAACAAAAAAGAGCTACTTTGGATCTCGAACATGATTACGTCTTGAAAAACCTTGGTGACGGCAAAGGGTTTGAGCAAAGATGCAAGCCAAACAATGTTTCCTATCATCCAGAGTACGGTAGATTCATGGTTGAGGCTACGCCTTTAAAACCATATGATGGCGATAAGTTGGCTGATTTCCTCGATGTAGAAAAAAATATGGAAATCAGAAAAAAAATCATTGTTGATGAGATCAAAGACGTTGATGGCGAGGCTTACAATGAAAAGCACAATGTCGTGCCATTAGCCGTTACTTCGTTCCCAACGATGGGTGTCAAAGGCTTTACTTACAAAGACTACGAAGTCAAAGGCGAAGCTTCTCACTCACTTTTCTTGCCTGATGAAATCATTAATCGCCATGTTAGATTCCCTACTTTGACCAAAAACATTAGAACCAGAAGAGGCCAAAAAGTGGCGCTTAATGTCCCAATTTTCCCTGATACAAATACTCAGTCATTGTCCAAAATCGATGTCAATATCCCAAAAAGAAACCTTTTCTTTGAAGATAATGACCCATTTTTAGGTGCCGCTAAACCAGGTCATATCTACATGGATTCAATGGGATTCGGTATGGGTTGTTCTTGCCTTCAAGTCACTATGCAAGCGGCTAATATTGACGAATCTCGTTACTTGTACGATACTTTGCTTCCCTTAACTCCTATATTGTTATCTTTAAGTGCCGCTGCTCCCATTTTCAAAGGTACTCTTGCTGATCAAGATGTGCGTTGGAATGTGATTTCCGGTGCCGTGGATGACAGAACTCCCATTGAACGGGGTGTGGAGGCATTAAAAGGACACAAAGATATTGGTGGTGTTAGTGAAAATAGAAGAGGCGAATTGCAGAAAATAAGAAAATCAAGATACGATTCTATTGATCAATATCTTGGTGATTTTAACAATTCTTTGAAAAAATACAATTACTTTGATGAAAGCTACAATGATTTGTCAACAGAAATCAATGATAAAGTTTATGAAAGATTGTCCAAGGAAGCGTCCGGACATTTTGATGAAAATTTGGCCAGACATTTTGCTCATTTGTTTATCAGAGATCCATTGGTGTTATTTTCTGAAAGGGCAAAGCCTCAAGATGATGAATATGATGATGACCATTTCCAGAATATTCAATCCACCAACTGGCAAACTTTGAGATTCAAGCCTCCTGCTGCATACTTGGGTGAAGCCTCAGAAATAAATAAAACACCTGGCTGGAGAGTTGAATTTAGACCTTTGGAAATTCAAATTACTGATTTTGAAAACGCAGCGTTTGCCGTTTTTGTTATCTTGGCAGCTAAAAGTATCTTAAAATTTAAGCCAAACTTTTATCTTCCAATCTCTCTTATTGATGATAATATGGGTACTGCTCATAAGAGAAACAGTTTGTTACAAGACAAATTTTGGTTTAGAGAAAAAGCAGTTTTCAAAGACCACGCCAAGGAAAGTAATGGTTTTGCTAGTGAAAATCACGTCAATTGTGTTGCAAATGGTCATTCTACTAACGGCCACGTTAAGGCTAATGGTAATGGGCATGCTATCAAAAGCACTGAATGGTCTCAATTAACCATTGACGAAATTATCAATGGTAATAATCAGTTTGTTGGTATTGCACCATTGGTGAAAAAATACTTGGCCACCGAAGAAGAATTTACAAAAGATCCTGAACAAACTGAAAAACTTAAGTTATATATCAAGCTTATCGAAAAAAGAGCAAGTGGTGAAATTCCAACTTTAGCTACTTATATTAGAAAATTCGTTACGAGCCATCCAAACTATAAGCAAGATTCTATTGTTGGTCATGACATTAGTTACGATTTATTGTCAAAACTTAGAGATGTTGGCAACGTTAAGGATAAAGATGCTATTTTGGAATTGTTTGGTAAAGAAATTGGTACTTACTTGTTGAATCGGTATTCAAATTGATTTGAACACAACATTAAAATTTCTAATAATCAGTTCGCAGTTCGCTTAGTTACTGACCATGTCTTGCTTTGTGGTTGAAAAGCTAGAAATACTCTAGTGGCATTTTTCTTTCCTTTTTTTTTATGTTGTCACTATCATAGAGTTTTGTCCAGCTCAATTATCATTATTATGCTGAGTATTTTTAAAACGTGGATTTGAATATGAGTACAAAAATACATAATGCCCATTATAAGATTATACCTTTTTTTAACATGCATATATATAAGTTGATTTTTGTTGCTTGTATCCTATCTATATTAGTTTTATGTAAAAGAAAAAAAAAAAATACCGTGTTGCATTGTAGAGTTTTACAATTTAGTGTCAATTAGCTGTTTAAACAACTTTTGTTGGCATGAGTATAGATGTGTATCAATTACACTAATGCATCACTGCTGCATTATCGTCGTTGGTTTTCCAAGTGCTCGCATCCAGTCTTGGATTGGACGCCCAAGTAGAAGAGGGTGAAAGTTTCCGAGTTTAAAGTTTACCATTATATACTAGACCCAAAATATAAGTTTATTTATTGATGTAAAGCGGTTTTACTGATTTGCAAGCGCATGATCACGAATAAATACATCTGTAGATATAAGCAGACTCAGCTGACAACTAAGCAAGATTTAATCGGCATGGCTAGTTTTTTTGATGCTAAGGCATAGTTTTGCGGGTGTTTACAAACCCAGCCATAAGCATGGACGTAACCACAAATAGAACAAGAAGCAAAAACACAAGCACAAACAGAAACAAATATGCATTTTCAAATACAACTCAACTTAAACACATGTCCGAAAGCACCGCTTAGGATGACCCCAACCGTTAATACCTTTGGTGGTTTTTGTAAGTGCGAAAATTTATGTTGACTCCTTCGATGTGGGCATGTGGGTGCCTTCTAATGCGAGTATATCAATATTTAGTTACATAGCGTCAGCTTATCTGTACATGAATTGAAAGAAAGGGAAAGTGTTGTCGTATTGCCGGATTAATGGGGCGATAATGGGATTTAACGGAAAAGTCTCAAAATTTAGATTTTCTCCGAGGCTGTGTTCACGTCTATGCTCAAGCTTTCAAAATCTCTTTCTATTTTTTCTTTGTTCTTCCTATTTGATACCCGATGTTAAAAAATCTATATTGTTTGGGGAAGTCACAGTGAAAAAAGTAATAGTAACAATCATTATAGTGACGAAGCTTTCATTTCGCTGATTTGTCCATAGTATGACTAAAAGCACTAATGACCCCACAAAACCAAAAATAATAATTCCTACAAATGTATAGCCATTTATATTCACATAATAACATCAAAGGCGAAAACCCCCATGTACTTTTTCAAATATAAAGCTGGTGCCCCAATGAGAAATATGTGGCAATGTCATTCGCTTAAAAAAAAATATCTCATAAGCTGTTGTTGTTGGTTCAAAACTAAAGGTAAGCACTAGTAGAGAAACTGTGGCTTTAGCCTCATTTTTTGGCACATTACCCTTTTTGCTATTTTTATAGTATTCGCCATATTTTAAGAACACTATTATAGGATTAATGATAAGAAGGGCTAAAGTAAAGAAGCTTTCAATTAACTAAAATTTTAACCAAGAAATGCTACCGTTTTTTTGTTTTTTTTTTACTATCAAGTTGCATGTTAATGCATGATATGCGCAATTTGTATGCAGGTCCACTAGTTGAAGAAATCTTTTTTTTTAGATTTAATGCAATTGATTTTGGCTTACTCGGGGGATACCATTGATGACTCTTTTTTACAAATAAATAAAGCTCTTAACTACAATACACTATCAACAATAAGCTTCAAAGCCAATCGTTTGATGACAATTTTCAAAGATTCATCTTCTTTGTTCTTTTAATCTGTGATCCTCAACCGTCAAACTGAAACCTCACTCTGCTGGGTACTGCATCATCATGCATTACTTGCATGAAACCAAAATGTCTTGCGATGGAGATACCACTAAAATGGCTGTACTTTCTGACATGCCTAAAAGCTTCTTCACAATTTCAAGCCATTAACTTTTTTCGCAATTCTCCAAATTTCGGTAATACCATGGTTTGGCTACATCCATATTTTTTTTGATTCCCTTGATTCTCTTTTAATCCCCTTAAGTCCTTGATTTCCTAAATTTTGTAGTTTTTTTTTTATTTTTTTTTATTTTTATTTTTTTTTTTTGTTTTGTGCTCGGTTTCGTGTCAAACTTGGTTGTCAACCTACAACATATCACAAAGCAAATAGTAAAATACATCTCCTTTATACCAAAAATTCGAGGCAGCAGACCAAGAGAGTTATTATAGCAAATTAAAATAACAACCTGAAATAGTTGAAAGTCATAGCCAAGAAACAAAACTTTGAGACAAGAAAATGGTCAAATTTTTGAAGCACTCTGTCAAGCCATTAGACAACGACCAAATCGAACAAGTTGATGCAGAATTTAAATTGAAGGTTGTGCAGCAACCAGTAAAAGCAAGAGTTGCTGGAAGAAAACAAACAAGAAATAGCAGCAGAAGGTTAGTTGACCCTCAACCAGTAGTGGAAATCTGTCTAGATGACTACCAAAATGACAGCAGTAAAAATATCATTGATCACAGTTTGAGCATGTTCTTTGTTAGGGCTTCTATTGAATGCTTGGGATGCACTGGCAAAGAATCCTTTTTTCAAAAGCAAAGAAAATCAAGGTTTTTTGAAAAAGACGAAGAAGAAAGTGATGTCTTGAGAGGTACAACTGCTGTTAGTGCCCAATTTTACCGCGGCAGTCCTTACGTTGCTTGCGCAGTATTTGACAATTTATCAGTGAGATACAAAGGGCATTATAAGCTCAAATTTGACTTGTTTGAAATTAAGTGTTTTCCAAGAGGCACTGGGGTTATTCCAGAAGTCATACACTGGACTAAAGCAAGCACCCAATCTTCCGTTTTCACCGTTTACACTGATGCTGCTTTTGACGGCTTGGAAGCTAGTCCAGAGTTGAACAATGAATTGAAAAAAGCAGGCTGCAAAATTAGAGCTAGAAAACAAAGAAACTTTGCTGGTGGTTTTGATCTTGAAGGATTTAAAATTGGCAAAAATTCAACTTATAATAACGGTCAAGTTAGATACGCTCTTACCGGTACAAACCATTTCGGCTTGAATCAAGACACACTTAATAGGCCAGGTACCAGTGTTGATGTGTCAATGTTTCACAATTTTCAAAGTCCTGTTCCTTTTACTTATATGCAAAACCAAAAACAGCCAAGCAACACTTTCCCAACCAATTCCAATATAATGACACCAGTTAAAAGACCACAAAGTGCGTTGCCTCATTTGGTCACATCTAGTGAGCAACTTGATTTAAGCAACTCCTATAATGACATGCTAAGAAGTGCCATTAAGTCGGAATATTCCCTGTCACCACTTGAAAGACCTCAACCAAGAAGGGTCGTTACCACTAATTCTGCTTTAAGCACCCCAATCGCTACTTACCCCCATGACGACAACTTATATCCAAACTTATTAGCCAATTTAAATATGAACGGACCGCTGGCATCTGTTTCCGCGTCGCCCTCTTCAGGACAAGGAGCCGGTGGAATCAGTTCTCCAGACGAATTTTTATCACCTGTGTCATGCCCAAATGCCAATAATGGATTTGCACTCCTTGCCGCTCAAGTTGATAACAATAGCATCATCGAAAGCCGTAGTTTACCAAATGGTGCAGGTTTCAATGACCAATATGCTTTGAATGGTAGTCAAAATTCTTTGCTTACCACTACTGCTCAAATGGCAGGTATAAATCCAAACGGCTCTCCACTTGGTCACACCTTTGACAGCATTGTGCCGGTAAACACCAATGGCACCATTAATGCTTCTTTGGGATTGGATAATGTTGATATTCCAAGATCGACTATTCCGTTAGATCCGATCCCAATTTTCTGGGATTTTGATAATAACAATAACAATGGCAACAACACCATCACAACCAACAACAATAACAATAATGAAACACATAACGGTAGCACCAATAGCTATAATGTCAACCAATATGATATAGTAATTAATGCTAGCACTTATCAAGGCAATGGGACAGAAGGCACTAGTACCACAGACAATCGAGCCGACAGCAATATTGTTGGTTTCACTTCACAACAGCAGCAGCAGCAGTTACAAAGTTTGCAAGCCCAATTAAAACAGAATTACCCTCAGTATTCGCATTCTCAAAATTTTGTTGGTGATGGCGGTAATAGTGACTTTGTGGCTCAAGATCAACTCAGGCACCAACAGCAGCCCCTCAAGCACCAACAGCATCATCAACAAATGAGCTTAGGAGTTCAAAATGATTTTAATTCCGAATTGTTTAATCTCAACGATCTTTATCAGCAATCCGAAATGCTATTACACCAGAATTTTCAGATATGAAAATGAAAAAGTGGTTGCTTCTTGAGCACAAAAGAATTTAGCCATTGGGTATTAATATTATGCGCTGATTTTTGGATTCCTAATATTTCTAATTATTGTTTCGGCTTTTAACAGTATATCCGTGTCACTTATCTTCTATTTTATTTTGGGTTTTATTATTATTATTTTTTATTCAAAATACTGTGTGGTTTTCATTGGACCACTAAATTCTTTTTTATAATGCTTGGCTATTATTATTTTCAATTCTTCTATGTAAATTTTTTATATACCTTTTTTATTTTTGCTCGACTTAACCTAGGGTTTGTTTTTTTCATTTTTTTTTTTCAGTTTTTTCAGGGGTTTCTTTATTCAGTTTTCGGATATGATACACATATATAATTCAATGTTTTTACAAATGTACACTATTTCGCTGGAGAAGTATTTTTTAATTTGTTAATCTGTGCCGTAGATGGTTTTTTAATTTCCGTGTAAATTGTAATTCAGATAGACATTTTTATCTAATTTTCCTTTTGTGTTCTCATTAAAAATATCCCTTGCAGAGCTCATATGAATACGAGAATACACATATCCGGATTGTGGGTACCAATCGTTTTTCTTTTTTTATAGATTTGCTTTACGGTAAAGCTATAGCTTCAACTGCTGCTTCGTATATACCGCTTAAAGAAAAAAAAAGAGGTGTGCATGTGATTATCACATGCACACCTCTCTTTTTTTTCTAACGTTCCTGTCAGAATTATTGGACAGCTGTGATGATTTTGGGACTGGATCAACAAATATTGGATATCCGACTGAGCTATAACTCGAGATTAAAATTATCACCAAAAAGTTACACAACCAGAAAGTATGCTGGCGGTGGAAGACAAAAACGTTATCCCAACGATTTCTGACAGGTTGTCTCATGCCGTCAACATTCAAGACAGACGCGCTGCTGTCAAAGCGCTCAAGAACTTTGCAAACTACTATCGTGAGGAAATCATTTTGTATGCCTTAAAAAATATCCTTAAATGCTTCCAACGCGACCAATTGGACAAAGAAATTACCAAAAATGTGCTTCAATGTCTTTTGGTTTTATTCATTAAGAATGAATCTCGAGGAGACCTTTCAGATTGGCTTTCAAACAAATCAAGATTTCAAAATGGTAAATATGTATCGCCTTCGGTCATTCTTGCGGAGGATACATTGATTGACCAGTTTTCTTACTTGATTGCAGACGAGTTAACTCAATCAAATACTGATATTGTTGAATTGATTATCAACTCATTCGAATTTAATGACTTTTACATCTCATTGTACTCTCTCCAGCTATTACAAGCAATGATCTCCACCAGACCAGAGAAAACCAAAGAGATTATATCGCTGATTCCTGTAGCAATACCGAACATAACCGCCAATATAGATTCTGATCATGATCCAATACGAAACGAGTCAATCTTGTTGTTGATGGCAATAGTGAACAATAACTATAACCTTCAAAGAGTTGTTGCGTTCCAGGATATTTTTCAAAGGTTATTTAAGGTTATTGACTTGGAGAGTTCTATTTCCTTCAACAATATAGTTATTCAAGATTGTTTTACTTTAATTTATAACTTGTTGAACTCAAATGTGACAAACCAAAAGCTTTTTTTAGTATCCAATAATTTGACTGATCTTTCAAGATACTTGGAGCTTCTCTCATCTGATGATCCAGCGATTGCCAACAACATGTTTAATCAACAACTGATTGATAACATTGTGATGATTTTGAAGATTGTTTCTGTTTTGTTTATTTCAAGAGAAAATAGTATTTCTTTCAATGATCAAGTTCAAAGTTCAAAGATATTAATTAATATTTTAAAGATTATCTTCTTAAATTATATCCCAAACCAGATCAAGTCGGGTGCATTATTTGCCCTAGCTGATTTGCTTTTTTACAATGAAGATTTAAAGGCCCAATTGATTACTATAGACGTTCCATACCTTGACCCAATGCTACCAAACATAAATGACACTAGTGAACAGAATACTCTTGTTCCCGTTCTCCAGCTACTTCTCAACTGGTGTTTATTCAATAATAGTATCCACATTTTTGACATTCGTTTGGGCTCTTTTCAAGTATTAAAGAGCTACTTTTCTAACAGTCCTACGCTAAAACACAATTACTTGAATCAGCAAATTGAGGCATTTCATTCATTAGTTTCACAACAGGTTGATACTACTCTTGATAGAGTTTCTTCACATACAACACCAACAACTGGAAGAGCGTCTATTGATGACAATCAGTTACCATTAGAGTCTTCAAAAAGCAATACACAAGTTCGTAGAGAGGAGTTTGCGGTTATTGATAACTTGATTGAACTGAAAATACCTGTTGCTAACATATTTGTCACTTTGCTAGAATATGATCCTGACATTAAGCTTAACCCTTACAAAGTTTGGTTTGCTTCGTTATTATTGAGTTATTTGGTGAATGACAGCTTTGAGCTAAAGAAAATTATTGGAAACCTCAAACTCAAAAACTTTAATGATGATGACCTTTTTGATGACTTTTTTAATGACAATGATGAAAATGATGACAACGAACACAAATCAAGCAGTATTGATAGTTCGCCTGTGGCCGTGAAAGGAGACGGTGCTGATGGTAATAAGGATGTGAGCAATGAAGAATATGTAAAGGTTGAGACTGATGAGTCGGAAAAAGTTAAAGGGAGCTTGGCTAGCAACGGAGGCAATGATAACGCAGATAAAGAAGCTCAGCAGCAAAGCAGCGAAAGCAGTAAGTCTGAAGAACAAACAAAACAATCATCTGAAGAACCTGAAACAACAAGTGAGAAGACCAGCGAGAAATCGGATTCTGCTAACGAAAACGAAAGTGAAGTAATTTTTAAGGGCCCGAAAGAAGAAAACAAACGTAGTATAGAAACCACACATAATGCGTCCGAAACCTTGTATATGCCGGAAATGGAGAGCACCTATAGTGATGTTAAAGTTAGCGGGAAACTTTCTAAAGACAACAAAGATGATGATCTGTCAAATTTTTTGACGGCAATAGATGCCATGCTAGACTTGTTGATCAACTCTTTAGAATTTGAGGACAAGAGAATTGCGATAAGTTACCTCATGTTTTTAACAAACTATTTCTTTGAAAATATTTCTTTGATTAGATCATTTATTAGAAGCGATGTTAGCCATAAAACAGAATATTTGAAGAAACTTATTCTTTTCGTCAAACAAGAAAACAATGGTGACGTTATATTAGTAGGCATGGTCAATGTATTGTTAGGTATCCTATATGACAGTTGTCCAAAATACCTTCACGAGCCTGCTAGTGCCACCAATTCTGATGAGCAGTCAAATTTCAGATTTGAATATTATGATTTGTTCCAAAAAACTATTGGTGTGGACACTTATAAGATTGCATTAAAAAATTTTAAAAAAAACGAGTTGTTTAGCAGATTTGAAGAATTAGACATTTTTGAGGTTCAGTCTTTCGATGAAATAGAAAAAGACAACACTGGATTACCAAAGATCTACTTCAACGAAATATATACTAATTTGGTTAAAGAAAACTTTATGAGAATTTTGAATGCTTTTAATAATGATCCGAATGCTGAACCTAATGGGGTGTTAAACTTTTCAGATTTCTTAAATCTTTCCAATGAAGTTGAAGTTGCTAAGTTGCAACTTGAGGAAGAACTTCAAACGAAAACTGAATTGGACTCAAAAATCAAATCATTAAGTGAAGAATTAAAGAAGCTAAAGGACTCTTATGATAGCAACTTGAAAAACTTGAAAACTTATGAGAAGAAAAATAAAGATCTAACCTCCCGCACAGAAAAAGAGACCCATAATGGTAAAGTCTTCTCAGAACTCGTTCAAACGTTGAAAAAGGACAAATCTGAAAAAGAAGCCAAAATAAAAGCTTTGGAAAGTGATAAAGCAAAATTAGAAAGCGAGAAATCTAATTTGACAGCTGCTAACAAGAAGTTTGAAGAGGGAGTCAACAAAATGTCCAGAGAGTTATTCCAATTCACGAAGAAGGATCAAGAGAACAACAGCAAAATTGCCGCTTTGAACAAGCAAATCCAAAATGATACTAAAGCATTTGAAAATAAGTCTAATGAATTCAAGAAGCAAATCTCTGCTTTAGAAATAAAAGTAAAAGAATTTGAAACGAAAAATAGCAACTTATCCAAACAAATTGGGCAAATGGAGAATGAAAAGGCCGAGTTACAGAAGGGCTTTGCCAATTATGAGAGAAACTTGATTAATGATTTGAATACAATGAGTTTTAAATTGAATCAAGTCACAGCTGAGAAAGAGCAAGTAGATAATTTGACCTTCCAACTCAATAAAGAAATTGAAACTTTAAAAGGAAAAATTGAGCACTTGAACAAAGATAATGATATGAAAACTGCAGAATACCAAGCACAGGTTTCGCTGTTAACCAAAAAAGGAGAAGAAGCGGCTAAATTGATAATTGACTTGGAACTCATTAAAAAGGCACATGATGAGCTTGTATCAAAACAGGCGGATAATGAGAAGAGCATAAATAAAAAAGAGGCTAACTACAAACAACAAATAACCAGTTTACAGAAAGACCTTGAAACTGCTAAGAAATCGAACTCTGAGGAGGTTGAAACACTCACAAAGACGCTTGAGTCCAGAAACGCGGTAATTGACGAATTAAGATCTGAGTTTGGAGGGAAAGAAAATGAGTTGCAAGCGACAATAAATGAACTTGAACAAAAAGTGAAGGGATCTTTAGAAAATAGTCAGCTTCAAGAAACAAAGATCAATAAGTTGACTACTAGCTTTGAAGCTCAAAAAAAAGAGTTATCTCTTGCAAAGAAGGACGCTAGTGATAATAAAGCAAAGGTAGTAGACCTTGAAAAACAAATTAGGCAGAAGCAAAAAGATATTGATAAACTACAAGCTAACCTCAAATCTAAAGAATTAGCTGCCTCATCAAGTGCTAAAGAGCTCAAATCTTTGAAAGATGAGATATCAGCAAAAGGCAAAGAAATAGAGTCTTTGAAAGATGATATTGTCAGCAGAGAGTCAAAAGCTACCAAGAACGCTCAAGAACTCGAGCTTTTGCAAAAAGATTTTGAAGAAAAAGATACTTTAGTCAAAAAATTAGAATCTAAAATTGGTTTGCAAAAAGACAAGGTCTCTGATTTGGAGGAGGATATTAAAAAACATAAAGAGAAAGCAGAATCATTGGCAAAAGATATTGTGAACCACCAGCATACAATAAATACTTTGGAAAAGGATGTCAAGCAGCACAAAGACAAAGCAGCAGCTTCACAGAAAGATGCAGGTGCACATCAAGACAAATTGGAAAACTTGCAAAGTATTATCAAATCTAAAGAGACAAAGATTGCCGAGTTAGAGACTACTATTACCAAAAGAGGTGAGAAAGTATCACGTCTTGAGGCAGAAATCTTGGAAAAAGAAGAAAAAGTTGATGAATTGAAATCTGAAATTAAAGAAAGCATAGAGAAGATTACTTCATTAGAAGAGCAATTAAGAGCCAAAGAAGCAAAGGTTAGTGATTTTGAGGTTGACCTTCAAGAAAAAGATGATAAGATTAGTAGTCTAGAAGACGATTTGAAGAATAGGGATGCTACTATTGAAAATTTGGAATCAAGTTTGAATAAAACTAAAGAACTAGGTGACGCAGCTCAATCTGAAAAACTAGTCAAGGAGAAAGAAGCTAAAGAAAAAGCAGCAAAAGAAAAGGCGGCTAAGGAGCAGCAAGCACAGAATAAAGTAGCTAGGGAAAAAGAAGCTAAGCAGCAGGCTGCTGCCGAAAAAGCAGAAAGGGAAAAAGAACTTAAGGCTAAGGCTAAGAAGATAGTTGAATTAGAAAGTCAAGTCAAGAACCTCAAAAAAGCTGAAGCAAACGGAAAAGAACTTTACCAGAAAACGAAATTTGAAAAAGAAGCATTGCTTAAAGAGAAAATTGACTTTACTAAGCAGATTGATGCTTTGAAAGAAGAAAAGGAAACGCTTTTTGAGAAAAAGGAACAAGAAATTAAAGAAACAAAAGAGAAGCTAGTGAGTGATAACATTGAAGTTCTAAAGGCTAAAGATAATGAGATTAAAGAAGTAAAAGAAATTCTACTGAACGAGAATGCTGAGGCTCTCAAAGCTAAGAATAGTGAGATTGAGAATATTAAAAAAGAGATGGCTGACAAAGATCTTGAAAACAAAGAAATACTTGTGCAGGAAAAGGTAAAACTTCAAAAATCTTTAACTGAAGAGCATACTTCTAAATTGTCTGCATTAAAAGAGAAGCTAATTAAACTTGAAGCACAGTTGAAAGAGTTGACTGCCAAGGAATTGCAAAAAGAGAAACAGTTGCTGGCTCTCGAACAAAAATTAGCAGACAGAGAGACCGAATTGCAACAACTTAAAACAAAACAAGAAAAAGCTGAACAGAGCCACAAAGAGAGTGTCTCCAGCTTTAAAGAAAAAGAATCCTCTCTTGAGCAAAAGCTTTTTGATTTGAAGCAAGCTAACGAGAAGTCCAATGAACACCTTAAGACTAAACTCGAAGAAAAGCAAGAAGCCAATCAAAAATTAGAATTTCAAATTGATACAATCATCAAGTCGCAAAAAGACAAAGAAGTAGAAGGCAGCAAAAAACACTCCGCATTAGAGAGACAAATTTCTGAGCTTAAAGAGCAACTAATTAACAAAGACCGTGAATTTGAGAAAGAAAACAGAAAAGTTGAAGTTGAAAGTAAAACCAAAGAAGAAATGGTACCGAAATCAGAGTTAGACGACCTTGTGCTATTGATGTCAGAACTTGATGATAAAGTTAAAACGTACAAAAAAAAATTGAAGGAGTTGAATGTGGAGGTATCTGATGACGAGTCTGGTGATTCTGATGATGATGATTCTGACGACGAATCTGAAGATGATGAGTAGTCTCTATCAGTAGAGTCTCTATCAGTAAATGTGTTGGTGCAAACCCTTTTTCAAATTTCAGTTGAGACAAGCCAGTTGCTTTTCTAGTGACTTCATGTGATAGCATGCGACAGTGTAACTGCATATGAGATAAGCTTTGCTATTATCTCAAGCTGCGTACTTATTTTTTTCATTTATTTCATTTTGGAGAAGTTTTTTAATCTATTCTTACACTATTTTTCTACTTCTAATTTACTTAGCGTAAATGTGTTATTATTGTCATAATTGATTTTATGTAAGAAAAGTTTTGTTATGTATATATCATAGTATTAAAGTACAGCAATAGTATTTAAAACGTACAGTTATTATAATAAAAGGATAGAAAAGCATTTCATTATATTACATTAGCACAAAATTTAGAACGAACACATAACAAACAATTAAGAAGATATTAAACCGCCTAAAATAATCAATAGTTTCCACCATAACTCCTACTGCCGTATCCTCTATTGCCATAATTTCTATTATTATACCCACCATTACCACCGCTACTACTGCCTCCGGTTTGTCCATTATAACCACCGCGACTGTATCCTCGTTGTCCACCATAACCGCCTCTTTGATGTCCACCCTGGTAGCCGCCACGGCCACTGCTACTGCCGCCACCATATCCTCTTGAGTATCCGCCTTGACCACCACCAGTAGCATCGGCATCTGCAGTGCTGTTGTTATTGTAGCCACCACCCTGGTACGGTTTGTTTGGTCTTGAGTTATTATTGTAATTCTTGTTAACTCCTCCACTAATGTATGTATTTCTATTGCCATAACCGCTGGAGGCGGCACTGTTGTTATTATTATAGTTGTTGAATTTTCCCTTATTGACAAACTTGCTTCCAGGAGTATAGCTGTTTGATGACGATGGTGATGGCACAGCTGCTAACGTAGAACCATCATTACTGTCTGTATATCTTTGATTATCATCTGCTGTTGAGTATTCTGAGCTTTTCTTCTGGTATGTTGCACTGTGGCCAGTGTATGTGTTGGAATAGCGTAGCACACTTGGAGGAGGATTAGGCATGTTGGATAACGTTGAAGGCGGAGGGATAGTAATTGAATTGATTATTTCGTAGATGCTTTTCATTTCACTAACACTAGCCTGTTTTTGTTGTTGATTTTGATCTTTTTCCAACTTGTTCTTTTGAAAATCGTACTTGTTGTTGTTGTTATATTTTCTGTTGCCTTTGGCAGCTAGTGTACTGTCTGCTTCATCTTCTTCCTCCTGCTCATCAACAACGGCAGAATCCACTGCACCAGGAGCTCCAGCATACAAATCCTCTAAACTAAAAGGCTTTACATAGTCATTATAGTTCCATATGCCCAATTGTTTAGCTTCGCGCTCATAGTAGTCACAGACATATTTGAGATGGTTTTTGCCCACCAAGTGGGACTTTCGCACGCTGGTAGAATCGTGCGTAAGGTATGCTAGAAAAGTCAACGGTTAGTCATCAAAAAGCAGTATAAAGAAAAAACAATGTGAACAAAAAAAACATACATTTGCAGTAATCGCAATAGTATTTGGGCATGTTGTGGTTGAGTTAGACAATAACAGGATTGCTATCGTGGATAGTTTAGTATCTTGATGTTAACAATTGTGCACTACAGTAATTTTTTCTATTTCTGGCGCTCTGCTCTTCTCCAGAAGTATGCATGCAAAAATAAAAAAAAAACACTTCGATATTCATGTGTAAAAGCGTAACCCTGCCACTGCTCCCAACATGAATGGCCTTACAATACGCTCAACTTACCTATCCGACTGACTAAATTCTACGACAAAGATTGTGGTATTTTAGAAGAAAATAGTATTGGCCAAACTTGTGAATATACCGCAGTATATATACTCACTCACCCACTCACTCACTCCTTTTCATTATGTATGCCTAGTCCTCTAAGTATTTCACAGACAAATAACAACAAGCGTTATTAATCAAACCTCAATTTATCATCCTGACTCGACATGTAAATCACTTAGCAGCAATAGTACTTATCAGGTACAACATAACTATCTTTTACATGGCCGTATTCATCAACATATTCTACCCTATAGAATTTTGCTCGGCATTTAGGGCATGAATTGGTAAGTGCTACCCAGGAGCGCAAACAACTGCTATGATACAAGTGTTTGCATGGGGTAATCCTGGAAATTGAAAGGCTCAAAGTGGAAGTGCCCAAAAGTTCAATGCAAATGGGACACTCTTCGTCATCAGTTATGCACGACTTCATTGGCCTGGTAATGGACGCCACAATTAGAAATCTAATTCGTATAAATAAGTTGTTTCAACCCGCTGCTGTATTCAATCTGGCGGCATTTGAAATCCTTTGAGAGGGTCTGGGCAAAATGAAAATTAGAGAGGGTTCAAAAGGTGGTGTAAATATTTTGATAGGGGAATCAGAAATGAAAGGTTTGAATTACTCTATATATAAATATATATTTGTAATTTTAAGGGATTGTGATGAACAAGCATTCCGCAACATAAAAACAAACTTTCCGAACTCCTTGCCTGCCAGCATCGAACCGCAAAAGATTTTTTTAAAAAAAAATACACAATATTTCTCATATTAAAACACTTAAAGCACAGCAAACATAAGTATAATAACGGTTGAGAGCTATTTTTTCGGACCTTCAAAAAGCCAAGAACTTTCATTGACCAAAAAGTATAACGTTCCACATAAGAGCAATATTTTTACAAGTAAACCGCTTGGAAATATGTGTGCGTTGCTACACAACTAAATGATTGAGATTTCACAGAAGACTAGAAAGGCTCAAAGTACAAGAATTAGCAAACTCCAAATCAAGAGCTATGTTGACTGCCCGTCTTGCCGTTCTCACGTAAAGTTGCTAAAAATTTGGTATAATTAGCCTACAATTTGAGGCAAGTGCTCGACGAATATTGAACATCGGACATATGGTTGAAACTCAAATTGACAGGAGCTAAGTTTATAATTCAGTGGGGAAATTATGCCTTTATATACGAAATGTCTTATCTTTTGTCTTCAAAACACCATTGCAGGTTTCAAAGTTCCAGTATTAAGGTAAATTGTAGTTGTGCCGCCATTACAATGTATTCATGAAGAAAAACCTCTGGGCCGTCAAAACTCAAAGCTAGAGAAATTCTATTCTTCACAAACGTTGGAGCTAAGATTATGAAATTTACAAAAAGCACGGTTGGTAGTTATTAATTGAAATTATCTTGTTTTTGTAATATAACTAAATAGTAAAATACATAATAATTGGGCTAAAACAACAAAAAATAGCCTTGAGCTATCAATCGTAGTAAAATGAAAAAATAATAGTGTAAAATAAGTGTTATTTGATAGCTAATTTGCATTTTTTTTTACAATTTTTATTTATCTATTAACAATAGATAATTGATAAAAAATATGGTCTTATAAACTTATCTGTATATAATATACAGTATAGTTTCTAGAAAGGCTGAGTGGTTGTTCAAGCGATGATGTATTAACTAAGTATAACTAGATAGAAAAACAGCGATCATTTCTCGTTAAATATCTAACTTCAGGTAGGCGGGAGTGTTTCTTTTGAAACATCAAGTAGTTGTCGTGTCAGAGTATAGTGACTAGATCTGCTACCCATACCTGAGGTTATCTCCTCTGAGTAGCACTGGTTAGATTAGTCTCTCCTCTAGTAGTGAAGGGTAGCCACTTACTGAGATCTTAGTTACGTAATGAAACTTAGCTGAGTAATGAAATTGGACTTATATTCCTTGCTTTTATTATAAACTATATCACTAAATAAAAGCATTCTGTTTTTCAAACTATATAT
>JXWR01001309.1_pt1 | contig 23220 bp, 10 predicted proteins | sample 315541 | NCBI WGS metagenome assembly JXWR01 (sample SAMN03273951, study PRJNA271842) | soil metagenome | isolation source: rice field ambient CO2 | place: India: CRRI Experimental farm Cuttack,Odisha-753006 | collected 2013-12-17
CGTTAAAGTAAAAAGTGTTTTATTTTTAACCACAGTCTTATTATAAAGTTAAGCGTATCAACCAAGTTGAAGATGATAAAAGACAACGCAGTGTATATAGTTTCCGCTGCAAGAACCCCAACTGGTTCCTTCCAAGGCTCTTTAGCCAACTTAAGCGCCATTGATCTAGGTGCACACGCCGTCAATGCGGCTTTAAATAAAGTCCCACAAATCCCTAATTCTGAAGTGCAGGAGATTTATTTTGGTTCAGTAATACAGGCAAACTTAGGTCAGTCGCCCGCCAAACAAGTTGCTTTGAAAGCTGGTTTGCAAAATGATATTGTGGCAACCACTATTAATAAAGTGTGTGCATCAGGATTAAAATCTATAATTGTTGGGGCACAATCCATTTTGACAGGACATGCGGATATTGTGGTTGCTGGTGGTTGTGAATCAATGAGCAATGTGCCATATTATGCTACAAACTTGAGAAAATCTGACAAAAACCCTAAGTTTGGTTCTGTCAGCTTGGTTGATGGGTTGCAAAGAGATGGGCTTTCAGATGCTTATGAAGGCTATGCTATGGGGCTTGCTGGCGAAAAGGCTTCAAAAGACTACAATATTTCGAGGCAAGAACAGGATGAATTTGCCATTAGGTCATATGAAAGGGCTGTGAAAGCTCAAAGTGAAGGAAAATTTAAGAATGAAATCGCTTCAATATCCATTCCTGGCACGAAAAGGAGGAAGGAAGTGATTGTGGATAGTGATGAAGAGTTTAAGAGATTCGATGAATCGTTTTTGAAAAAGGCCAAACCTGTTTTTGTCAAGGATGGCACCGTAACTGCCGCTAATGCTTCACCAATGAATGACGGCGGATCAGCCGTGATATTGGTTTCCGGAAGAAAAGTGAAGCAGCTCCATTTAAAACCCATAGCAAAAGTTGTCAACTGGGGGGAGGCAGAACAAGAGCCAATCAATTTTACCACCTGCCCAGCGAAAGCCATTCCGGTTGCTTTGAAACACAGTGGCTTGGATATCAATGATATTGATTACTTTGAAATCAACGAAGCATTTTCAGTGGTTGGAGCAGTCAATGCTAAATTATTAAAGATTTCAAAAGAGAAATTGAATGTCTACGGAGGAGCAGTTGCTTTAGGCCATGCGTTGGGTTCTTCAGGATGCCGAATTGTGGTGACATTGTTGAGTGTTCTATCACAAGAAGGAGGCAGATTTGGAGCTGTGGGGATATGCAATGGTGGTGGTGGAGCCTCTGCCTTGGTGATCGAGAAGCTCCCAGCAGAAGCTAAGCTTTAGTGCTAGAACAAAGTAGGTCTATATAGTGAACTTGCTCAATAAACGAGGTATAACTGACTGATTGTTTGCAATTGTGGATGAAATATGGAGAAAACCCCAATGACCCGCTGTGGAGGAACCCGACAATATATGACGTCACGGGACCGGAGATGGCGGCTGAAAAATGGGCTGCGTTGTCTTCCTTCCTCTTGCTTTTTTTCCACATCATCACCGTCACCATCACTATCATTAGCGCTGGCAGCCGTCTGCTTTGGCCATAATACTAGTTGTTATTCCTTTCTTTGACACCGTCAAATATTATCTTTTCTTTGCCCACTTCGGCTTTTTTTTTCTATTGCCTGTTCTTTTGATTACTCAATTATTACCTCCGGCTAATCTAAACTGCCAAGCCAGTAATTCCACTCTTATTAGTGTACTATGCTTCGTGCTTTAGGTCTCAGAAAGACAGAAAGCTCTGCTAGCTTACGACCACCCACCAATCAGCAAAATGGTAGAAATGGCAGCAGTGACAGTACTGACAGCAAAAATGTTGAGCTTATCTTACAAGAATTTCATGATTTTGAATTGACTTTGAAAGCAATGGATTATGTGCTCGATGATCAGGCATCAAAGGGTATTGAATTGATGAGCCAAGCCGCCAAAAAGGACAAGGAGCCAATCTTTGTTCTTGGGCTTGGTGTCATTCAGTTTATTGAGGCAACTTTGGGATTTGAGAGCGAAACTATGAAGTTGGCTCAAAACACATTGAATGAAGCAGAAAACTTATCATACAAGAAGAAAGTTGCCCATGAGAAGGCTCAACTCAAGACTAGTACGATATATCCGCCAGGTACACAATATGCTGTCACTTATGCAGAAGCTAATTTGCTTAATGCATTGATCATGTTACTTAGCGAGAGCGTTATAGAATCGGCTAAAGCATTGTACAAATTAAGAAAAGCATATTATACTTTGGACGAAATTAACAAATCAAAAAACAGCCATCAGGCCAAACACCGTCAAACTGGGACTAATTCTGCTGCTGCCTTATTGAAGAAAAATGTTTCAACGCCAAATTTGTCTGCTAATTACTTGAGTGATTCTAGATCAACCCTTGGATCAATTTCCGATATCAGTTTGACTAATAACAGCTCAAGAACAGTGATAACTAGTTATGATATCAATAATGATGGCTCTTCAAGTTTGGGCGAGCAAGACAAGGAAATCATTTTTAAGCATATACCGGTGAATTTAAGCAGTAAACAGAAAAAGGATATTAAGATTTTGAAATTAGCTGAGAAGATTTATCAATTGAAAAAATCAAGAATAATTGGATCTAATATTGGTAATACTCCAGCTGTTAATAGACAAAGGGTAGATATCGGCTTCGATAGTGATTCCGAGTCTTCTCTAGTTCCAAAGAGTGCTGATTTATCCGATAGCGAAGTTTCAGTTGCACCGCCAGCGCCAGCAGTCAGTGAGAACCAGCACAGTCACCCAAGTGTCATGGTGACTCTGGACAATGATGCTAATGATAGCACTGATGACTTTGTGGATGCTGAAGAAGACATAACCGATGATTCCCAACCAATTAATGGCGGCTTTGAAAACTTAAAGATCCACAACGGAACGCAAAGGCAGCAAAACCAACAACAGCAACAACATGCAGAAAACTTCAGTACCAAGTCAGCAGAAGATATCAAAAGAAAACTTATTGAATCAATCCATGCCGATATATTAAGCAAAGCAGATACTTTGACAGTTGACGAATTCATTCATTCAGGAGTCAACCTCTGTTTTGGTATATTGCAAGTAGTATTATCACTAATTCCTCCAACTATTGGTAAAGTGTTGTCAATTGTCGGATTCAAAGGATCAAGAGAAAATGGGCTAAAAATGCTTTGGAGAGCCACCACGGAAAGAAACATTCATGGTGGGATTGCTACTCTCGGGTTGCTTGTGTTCTATGATGGTCCATTTCAATTCACAGATACTGATTTTGATGTACCATCTACTGAGAATAATAATGATAATAAATTGTCGGCTAAGAGCAGTGTTAACGATATCCAAAAGCTAGAGTCAAGAGCATTTAGTCAAGAAGGCGAGGCCACTTTATTACATCCAGGAAAAAAATTAGAATTAGCATTGTTGAAGGCCAGAGCATATTTCCCTAACTCTGTATTATGGCTTCTTCAAGAAGGTAGAATGCTTGCCTCACAGGGAAAGTTAACTGAAGCAGTAACTTTAATGGATTCTGCCACTGACGGATCCTATAAGAAAATTGAAATGAAACAAGCAGAAGCATTACTTGTCTTTGATAAAGCTATGATTCTTGTATATTTACACAGATACGAAACTGCGGCTGAGCATTTTCTCAGACTTATTGAATTGAACTCATGGTCCCATGCTTTGTATACTTACATTGCCGGAAGTTGTTATTTGGAAGGCTACAGAATGTGCAGAATTGGCGTGTTTGAATTAAGCGCTACTGATCCATGTAAGACTATTGCTGAGAAGGAGAAATTTTTCAAAGATAAGGCTAGGCATTATCTTTTAAAAGCTCCTAGTTATTTGCAAGGAGCAAAGAAAGGCTTTTTTCAAAGCAAGCAAATGCCGATGGATAGATACTTGTTGAGAAAATTGCATGGAATTAAGAAGACTCAAGAAAAGAATCCAGAATTGGATTTTGTTGACTGTGTTGGAACATCTTTGGTTCATGAGTTGAGCTATTTCTGGAATGCGTATAATAGAATGGATGATGCGAATTTGAAGTTATCATTGAAGTTGCTTGGATATAGTGGAGCTCTCAATGCTGAACATTCACTCAATACCAGTGTTAGTACCAACAGTGCAAAAAGACAAAATTATTCATACATTAAAGAGACAGAACAAGAATCTATGCTTAGATACTTCTTGCAATCTTTAACTTTAAGAAGATTAGGACGGATTCCTGAAGGCATTCGACTCATTGATAATTATGTCATCAAAGACAAGATTCTAATCTACGACACTACCACCGTTGCTGGTTCCGGAGGAGCGCAATCACACCCAGGAAGTGGTTTAATTTCCATAAAATCAAACAAATCCACATCTGTTGATTCTGTCACTAGTGCAAATGTTTCTAATAAGTCTTTGAACGGTAGCATGATTTCAAGATATCACAAACGTTCAGAAGATCCATGGTTGTACCCTACTGCATTATACGAAAGAGCAATTTTTTGCTGGAAAGTGCTCGGATTACAGGGCACTACTGAAGTTAAGGATTGGTTGAAGAAAGCAATCAATTATGCTGATGACTATGAACTCAGTGCTAGAACTGGGATGAGGATTAAAGCAGCCATGGATAGATTGGAAGGTTATTAGAATATCTCGCAGGAGATATTGTTTTATTTTATTTTTTCAGTTTTATTTATTCATTTTATTTTTTATTTTTTAATTTTTTCTTTTTTTGTGTTTCTTCATAGTTCCATATAATTTTTTTTTCGTTTTTTTCTGTTGTTTGTTTTACTCATTCATACCTTTGTTTATTTTTTGAACATATATCAGCACATTTTTACATCATTAAACATTCTAATTGCATTATTTTTACTTCTCATAATTGCTTGTTACTACTTTTCAACGTAAGAACTGTTTGATTGATTTGACTCGAAAGGAGTGATTCTGGTTAGTGAAAAAATGAATACCATACTTGCGTTCCCTTAATGGATCACAATTGGAGCTACAGAAGCAATAACCTACAAATTGTCACACAAAACCAAGAAGCACAACTAAAAAATTAATAACTAAAAAATTAATAAGAAAAATACTTGCTATTGAAAACTAAACCATTACTAAAAATTTTAAAAAAACAAATCTCTATAGATTGAGGCCATATAATACACACACACACCGCACCACACGCTCACCGTCGAAGTATATACGAAACATAACGCAGCTTAAAACCCAGCACTTTTAATATACTTTTCAAATTTACCAAGTTTCAATTTCGCTAACCCCTTAGGATACTTTTCCTGTGTAACAAGCAACAAGAAAAATTCTTCACCAGTCTTCGAAGTAACCAAATGCAAAAAAATACTTTTTTTGTCCAACTGTAAATTGAACCACTTTAACTCATCGTCATTCTGTAATAAATTCAAATAATTTGTCCGATTACGAATATTTATGCCCTCAATGCTGGACTTATAATGCAAATAGTCATTTTTAAAAGTTTGATAACATGAAAATGCATAATGCGAGAGTAATCCTAATGCGTAATGTGAATCAGTGACGCCATCTGGCGAGGCAGCGGCTCTAGCACTTCCTTGTCGTTGGTGGCCACTATTGTTGTTATCAAAAGGGTTGGATATTGTTCCTTCTTCACCTTCACCTTCATTTGTTGTGTCTGTTCCTGATTTGGCAGCATACGCAGCTGAGTCGTTGAGACGCAGTGACAGATGCTGATGTTGATCTTGATGTTGCTGTAGATTGGAACGAGAGACATAGTCAAAGGATCTTAGTTGGGGTTTCTGAATAGCACCATAATTTTGTTGTTTATTGATGTTGTTATAGTTATTATTATTTTCGAGAAATGTGACAGTTCCATCTGGTACCGGAGAAGGCTGAAGAATAGTTAACTGAGATGCTTTATTTTTAATCTTCGTAAGATCAATGGATGTAAATTGATCCAAAAATTCCAGATATACGGCATCTTGACTATCAAATTTGAGTCTTAGTGGTTCTTGTAACGAAAGGGATGATAATAACGGAGAACCATCTTGACTGGATAGAAATGTTGCCGCTAATGTTTTAGGTAGGCTTTTGGCGTTGGCATTGCTGCTGTTGTTATTATTATTGTTTATCGTTGAGTTTTCAGAATCTTGCACCAACGTGTCTAGACGGGACACGATAGCTACGGACTTGAGCATTGTGTTGGGCTATTGTTAATGTTACTGTTTTATTGACTTGCTTGATAAGCTTATCAACTTGTGACTGGCTAACTTTGGCCGGATTGCTTGTTGCAGTTGTTTTGCAGTGTCAAGATTTGAGAATGCAAAATATGGGACAGTGCTCGCAACCGGAGATGACAGTCAGTAAATTTTTTTTATTTCATTATTATCACTGATGAAGTACTTGACGAACTACTTGATTTGGGACTTTTGCTATCCAGCTGACATCATAAGCCACATACAATTACCAAACATGTCAGAATATTCATCAGATGAAGAAAGCATTGCCGGGAATTCCAGCACCAGCGTATATTTGGGGTTTGTCGATGTGCCAATAAGCAAAGACGAGCAGCCAACGATTGAAGATTCCTTCATTGGCGGAGAACCACTTTGGATGAATAATGTTGCACCAGCCAAAGACATGTTAGTTTGTCAAAACTGCAACGAGTTGATGTCACTTTTGTTGCAAAGCTATGCGCCATTGCCAGATTCTAATAATGATAGAATAATTTACATTTTTGGCTGTCAAAAATATCAGTGCAGTCGTAAAAAGGGCAGCATTAGATGTCTCAAAGCCATAAAGAAGAATGAAAAGAGAGAACAACAAGCATTGGCAGACAGTTTGGAGCAGAAGTTGCAGTTGGAAAATGAAAGGCAGTATGAGCTTAAGCTTAAGCAAGGTTTATTTGGACCAAATGACAAGAATGAAGATTCTAAAAAGACAACTAATCCATTTGGTGGTAATCCATTTGGTAATAGCAAGAGCGACAACCCATTCAGCAGCAGTGGCTCTTCTAATCCTTTTAATGCTACTCCGTTTGGCTCCAAAGACACAAAAGATACTGAATCCAAAGACAATAATAGCAACCACAAACAAAGCAAAAACCAAAACCAAAATTCTTATTCTCAAGTAGCATCCAAGAACGCCCCACCAAAGGACGAAAAGAAGGCAAAACAAAATAAACCATCAGAGACAGACATCGCATTACCACAATACCCAGGCTATATTCTTTACGTTGAAAAAGAAAAACTCAAGAATGAAAACGATGTTCTTCATCCAATCCCAGAAAACTTGCAGATTGAAGAAGATGACAGTAATGATGCTGGCTCAATTAAACAAGCCATCAAAAGCAAAAAAACTACTGAAGAATTCAAATCAGAAGTACATAGCGATGCAGATTTCCAGGACTTTGCCAAAAGAGTGGCCCATAATCCTCATCAGGTGCTCCGTTACGATTTGGGCGGCGCTCCGTTGGTGTATTCTTCCAAAGACATCAAACTTAAGAATAACAATAGTGCTCCGGCACCGAAATTCAATCCAAGCTCTGCGAGACAGTTTGAGCTACAGTTAATGCCTAAGGCAATCATTGACTTGGAGTACAATTCAACCAATATTGCCGAGGGAATGGAATGGGGTACCATAATAGCTTACACTGATATTGAAGATTATATTCCGGTAGAAAACCAGCACGATGGGGTTGGATACGTGGAAGAATGGCTCGAAGTGGAATGGGAGGAGTCAGTGGACTACTCCAGCTTGAAGAAGTAAGCATGTGTATATGATTAGAATAGATTATCTGAAGTTTCCATGTATCTGGGTGCTATAAACGAACCCACTTTATTAAACTTATAATATATAACATGAGGCTGAATACTTTTTACTTGCCAGTTTTTGGCTCTCCTACTCAGTACCAAGCAATTTTGCTATCTTTCTGGCAAAACAAAAAAACGAAAAACTAAAAAAAAGTAACCGGATTGGTGATTTGAAGACAAATACTTAGAGTTACTAAAATGCTGAGGGCGCGCAATTACACAAAGTTTAAAGTGGTCCTTATACGGCCACTATCCAATAAGATAACTTACCTGAAGTAAAAATAACTAGCAATTTTCTCCAAAATTTAGCAAAATTCTACCATTTTTCCAAGATTTCCAATGCTTGAGCAGCAGTGACTCTTTTATTTTCATCATATTGCATCATCTGATCAAAAACCTTCGTTTTGAAAACCATCAATTTTTCATCCTTAGTACTAGCTATCAACGGCAACATTTGATCAGTGTCAATTCTTGGCCATTGGGTGAAATTAAATGATTGAAAATACTTAATCTCTGCCACTTTGGGCCATATTTTTTCATTGGGAGTACCAAAAGTCTTGAAAATTGTGTTTAAAAGCACAATATCACTAAAATTCCCCCCTTTACTTAAGACGGGGAGCAGGTTTTTGCTAAAAAGTTGAGTAATTATTATGCCAAAGGACCAAATATCAACACCATAAGCATAATCAGTGACACCCAAAATTGCTTCTGGTGGCTTGTATACCCCAGTGGAAATTTGGGTCTGTTTATGAGATGAGTGCGGTTCATCACCACGGTAGAAATCGTATGTTGGTGCTAATGATTTTCCTGCTAGATTAGCAATCTGTGATGGTTCGACAACGTAAGAGATGCCAAAGTCAATAAGCACTGGTTCAGGAACGTTTTTTCCAGTGATATCTTGGAATAGTATGTTGTCTGGTTTTATATCGCGATGAATAATACCATTAGCATGGAGGAACGCTAATGCTTTGAAAATTTTTTTGATAATGGTTAGGGCAGAGGTCAGGTTGATTTTGTTGATCCTTTGGTAGACATTAGCGCTGCTGGAATTGTTGCTGTCGTTGTCATCATCATCATCATTATTATTACCATCAACTTTGCTGTAATCTTCGAATAGATCGTCATTCTCAAAATAGTCCTCTATTGGATCAACAAGATTTTTTGATTGGCTGCTACCCAGCAGCAGGCCTCCAAGCAACGCGCTAAAATTGGTCTTCATTCTCGAATGTTTCTTCATGTAGTCTGTAAGCGTGTACTGGCAAAATGGGAGCACAAAGACACGATCGTCATATTGGGTGAAGATATCAACAAGTTGGATAACATTTGACTCATAGCCCTTCAAAGCGGTGACGTATTGCAAGATATTGGCTTCCACATTGAGTGAGTGTGGCGGCACTTCGCCATTGTCAACATCAATGACTTTCAAGGCGTAGATCTGACCTTGGCTTTGGTCTTGTGCTTGGCTGGCGGAGCTCGGATTTGTGTATGTGCACTTGTACACGTTAGAAAGCCTGCCCCCAGCAATCCTGGTTCTGTTAATGTAAAACTTGCTTTTATTTGTCTCGGCCATGGCGGGTGCTTTCTGTGGGAAATCAGCTGGCAATTGATTTGTGGCTTACTGTAAATCTCATCTCATCATCTCATCGACCATCGCCAGTGTTTTATCAGTCAACAATCTCATGTTGAGAAAAACCGCAAGCGGGTAACGCGCTCTGTGCAGGATTCGCAGCAGTGAAATTCAAGCAATACAAAAAATTACAGGAAACAGCGCCTACAACTTTTACCAACAGCATTAATGGAGCCAGTGGCAGCTTCATTTAGACACCTCTCAACCTCAGTCTCAGCCAAGCAGAAATGAGTTTTAACAGAAAAAGAAGATTTGACTACAGAGAAGACCAAAGTGTTCCTGGTGGTGGTGGCTTTGGTGGAGCCCCTGGTGGCTTTGGTAACGGCGGCGGCGGCAGACCATTTAATAAGAGACCACGCCGGTTCAACAACAACAGCTTCTACTCGCAACTCTCAGCCATTGAAAAAACCACAATCAATGTTTGTAAAGACATAAACAAGATTGGCGAAGATTGCGACTTTGGTGATTTGCTTAAAAACTTGAACCACATTTCTATTCCAATCGCTGTGGAGTTCAATAAGGAAGACTATTTCAGAAACAATTGCTTGTTGACAATCTACACCACATTGATTGAGCAACCTCATAAGATCATCTTGCTTAGTTGCCTTGTCCAGATTTCTAATGCTAAGAATCAAACAATTGGCAAATACGTGGTTGAGTTCTTCCATCAGAAATGTTTGGACTTGATTAGCTTTGCGGTTGCTGATAGCGAGAACGCCAAAGCAGAAGCATTTAATGAGAAAAACTCAAATGATACCGGGCCTTGGAATAAGTTGAAGTTGGTGTTGCGTTTTTTCGCCACTTTGACGGCCTTAATAAGCAAAGAGTCTATTCTTAAAGTGTTTCAACAACACTTGGATGTCGCTATTGAATTGCAGAAGCAGTATGGTGACAAAAGATGTCCATTGGCTGAAGCACTTTACTACAACACATTGATCTCCATACCATATTTGATTATCTTTAATGATGCAGACGAAACTTTCAAAGACCAAATCAGGGAACAATTATTACAAAGGGCTAGTGAATTTAAAGTTTCCGCGGAAAATGACTCAGTTGAGCTTATAAAGCCATTCTACAATAGCAAAAGTACTGAACAGCAACAGCAACAGCAGAAACAGCAAGATGGTTCACAATTTGCACTTCCATATGAGCCAAAATTGTTGATCAGTACGGTTTTGCCTGCAATTAAGGAACTTGCTAAAGACGATTTTTCCAAAGTGTTGGATAACTTGTTCCCAGATTTGCATGTCATTTCTGGTGGACTAATTAGAGAATCATTAGCTGCCGAAGAAACAATTCTTAGCAACTTGCCTCAATTATCTTTCCCACCAATTGACGTGTTGAAAAAGCATGCTGGCTTAGACAAAGGGATTGGAAAAATTGACTCTTTGTGGAGAGTTCCAAGATTATTATTTGAAGTTTTTCCTCCAAATTCTGCATTTGAAACCATGCCCAATGTCTCCTCTTATGAAGGTCTCTTGTTCAAAGACTTAACTCAAGATGTTCTTGAATCATTAGAATACAACAAAAAATTGGCTAGTAATCAATTATTATCAATTGATTTTTTCTTCAAGCCTGGTTTATTTGTACCAATCAATAAATCACTTAACGAGTTAACAGCTATTCATGAATTGAATCAATCTATTGACGATGTATCACAAAGAAGTTCAACATGGGCAGTAGAAGACATCATTGTGGAAAATGCCTTGTCATTAATTTTCCAACTTCCTAATGCTCAAACATTACCAATTTATTACTATAATGTTCTTGTTGATGCTTGCGAACGGGCTCCAGTGGGGATGGCTCCAAGATTTGGCAAAGCCATGCGCTATTTTTACAATAACATGGCATTACTTGATTTCGAACTCAGACTTAGATTTATGGATTGGATGTCTATGCAATTAAGTAATTTTCAATTCAAGTGGAAATGGAATGAATGGAGTTCAGATAGTTCTAAATTAAATGGTAGCCGTTATCATCCAAAGAAAGTCTTTGTTAAGAATTTGATTTTCAAAGAGATTAGATTATCTACCAAAGAACGAATTTATGAATCTTTTGGTGATGACGTGGCAGAATTTGGCAAATATTTGAATATTGCTATTCTTAATACTATTGAAAAAGTTAACGCTTATGATGAAGAAATTTGGGGAACAAATGTCGTAACGGAAAACACTGCGAAAGTGTTAGCGGTTGATAAAACTATTGATCAACCCTTATTGAAATTTATCGAACATCCATCTATACCATTTTATAATGAAACAATTGAATTTTTACAGCTAGTTCAAGAAAAAGCTGGGGGTAATGAGAATGAGTTTTGGAAATTTTTCTCAAAGATCGATGAGTTATTGGCCAAAGAGGAAAAGATTACTAATAAGGAAAGATTCAAAATCAACTTTTTATTTCAGGTTATTTGTTTTGCTGGAAGCAGATCGATTTCTCATTTTGAGACATTTATCTGTAAGGTATTATTCAGAATCAAAAAGTTGTTGGGATTCACATTGGAAGAGAGTGAAATTATCAAGACTGAGGAGATGATTGAACTTGGGTTTGATTATAATGATACATACTTGACAGGTTACAAACCTATTGAAGATAAAGAAGAATTGCATAAAAAAGAGCTTTGGATTATCGAGGCCGTATTAAGATACTGGAACGACACTCCACAAAATGGATTCATTATTTTAGAAATTCTTGCCAAATTGAAATTATTATCAGCTAAGGCGGTTTTTGAATTTTTATTTATCGAAAATAGCGATGGAGAAATTCAATTGTTAACCAATTCCCTAGCTACGGAAATTTTTTTCAAGAACTTGAGTAAAATTGCACAGGATAAGTCAAGTAATGATGAACGAGTCGCTGACAACTTTACCTTTGTTGTTGAAAAAACCGTTTGTTTACTCAATAGTGTAACAAGCAAATTGCAAGAAATTGGAAAATTAGAAGCGCAAATTGATACTCCCACTGCTGATATTTCTTCCGAAGTAGTAGCGGAGCCAGATTATGATTTGAAGTGGAAATACGTGACTGGATTGGGATTGATTAAGTCAGTGCTTAGGAAATACTCAGATGAGGTTTTGTTTGTTAAAAAGCCAGTGTTGGAGAAAATTGCAAACATTGAGCATGAAGATACTAAGCAAAAGATCAGCAAGTGGATTGACGATTTGCAATTTTTGTAAAATAGAATAATAGAAATGTGAGGTTAAAGTAGTAATGACCAGTTTTAAAAGACTGTTTTGTATAATTTCTGGTATAAAAATACAATATTTGTGCTTATTTAATTTAGGGTTACGATTCTATATTCGAATTGTAAGATGATGGCGAAGATTTGGAAGCTATGATAAAGCTAAAAGTCTAGTTGCTGAACCTTACTATATATATAGTAGAAAGCCCGAAAAAGGTTTTCATATACACTCAAACAGCTAGCTTTTGGATTAACCTGTATCCTGATAGTATTCGCAGGTTTTTCTTCGAGTATTTAGGTGTAATATTTGAGTGATGGATACATTTTTAGAAAATAATACTATGGTTGTCTTTTACTAGGCAATTGTTAGGCATTGAGCCAACATTTTCACATGGAGTGGTGCCAATCCGTTACTATTACCCACTACACCAAGCGTAAGCTCAATTCTAGAAAAAGCTTCCCAGAAAAGGTTAATTAAAGAAAAAAGGTCTTTTGGTATCTCGTCGTCGAAAGCCCCTTGTATTGTTCATGGAATAAAACAGCAGTTATTTGAAATTATTTTAGTTTTATCTAATGCTATAGGATATTCCGATGTTTGGTGCCAGAGCAGCGGATGCTTTGGTGCCGATTTTTCACCGCGATGACTCAGATCTGCTCCTCCAGCGATGACGACAATTACTCACTCTTTCCTTCGGCATTTAACCATTCACAATTCCATCTTCACCATTTCTTTTTCCTGCTTCTTCTTCTTCTCTTCATTCATTATATACTCAGGAAGAATTACCATCCAGGTGCCATTCTTTCCCTTACTCATTAATCTCGCTTTACAACCCCTACCCACTAATAATGTCCATCGGCGCTAGACCCTTAAACGTTCCCATCATTGACAGCCATTCCAGCTACAATGTCGCTTTGGCCGCTTTCGTTGCCATATTGTACCGTTTTACAAATATAGATGACATTGTTTTTGCCGTCAGTGACTACTCCAATTCTGAACTGTCTAGCTACTCCTACATCAGATACAATGTCCCCGAGACCCCATTGCCCTTCAGCCAGTTATATACCAGCTTGCAGCACACCATTGCTCAATCTCAACAATTCGCTTCAGTTGACGAACTCAACAAGTTTCTAACTAAACAAGTAGAACTTTCTCACAGCCAGTTGCGTGACTTTAACAACTACTCTTTCAACAAAACTTCTGGCTCATCAGATTTGGTGCAAAACACAAATGACCTTTTTGAATTTGCCATAAATTACAACAGCAACGATAATACTTTCTCCATTGCTTACAACACGGAAAAATACTCTGATGAAAGGATTAGTATTCTTATTGAACAGTTTCACCACTTTTTTGCTGCAGTTGCCCAGGATCAATCTGCCATCGTTACCAAAATATCTCTTTTAACCGATTCTCAAACCAAAATCTTACCAGACCCAACTAAAGATCTTGATTGGTCCGGTTATTTAGGAGCCATCCATGAAATTTTTGAACGCAATGCATTGAAATGGCCATCTAGAACCTGTGTCATTGAAACTAGTGATTTGCAAGGTTTAAACAACAGGGTTTTCACCTATCAACAAATCAATGAATCCTCCAATATTATTGCACATTTTCTTGTTGCTCAAGGTATTCAAGTTGGTGACATTGTTACTATCTATTCTTCCAGATCGGTGGAATTATTAATTTGTGTGCTTGGGATTTTGAAAGCTGGTGGTACTTTCTCTGTTATCGACCCTGCATATCCTGCATTACGTCAAAATATCTACTTGAGCGTGGCTAAACCTGCTGGGTTGATTGTCATTGGCAAAGCCGGTAAATTGGACCAAGTTGTTGAAGATTACATCTCGGAGAACTTGCAATTGAAGGCAAGATTGAATGAAGTTGTTTTGCAAGACAATGGTATTCCATTGGGCGGTACTGCCGATTATTCTAGCTCAGCCGACGTTTTGGAGCAATACATCGCCTTGAAAGAAAAATCTACTGGGGTTAAAGTTGGCCCTGATTCCCATCCAACATTAGCCTTCACTTCTGGTTCTGAAGGTATTCCTAAAGGTGTGCTTGGTAGACATTTCTCTCTTGCTTATTATTTCCCCTGGATGGCCAAAACTTTTAATCTTTCTGAAAAAGATAATTTCACCATGTTGTCTGGAATTGCCCATGATCCAGTACAAAGAGATATGTTTACTCCAATCTTCTTGGGTGCTAAATTATTGATTCCTACTGCTGATGATATTGGTACTCCAGGAAGATTGGCAAAATGGATGCAAGTGAACGATATTACCGTTACTCATTTAACACCAGCTATGGGTCAAGTACTTGCTTCTCAGGCTGTTGATGAGATTCCTTCTTTGAAAAACGCTTTTTTCGTGGGTGATTTGCTTACTAGAAAAGATTGTCTTAGATTGCAATCTTTAGCTAAAAATGTCAACATTATTAATATGTACGGTACAACCGAGACTCAAAGAGCGGTATCCTACTTTTTGGTCAAAAGTTTCAATGAAGATCGCCAATTTTTATTCAATTTGAAAGACATTATTCCTGCTGGACAAGGAATGAAAAACGTTCAATTGTTGGTTGTTAACCGCAGTGATCAAAAGCAAACTTGTGGTATTGGTGAAGTCGGGGAATTGTTTGTTAGAGCCGGTGGCTTAGCTGAAGGTTACAGAGGCTTGCCAAAATATAATGCTGAAAAATTTGTCACTAATTGGTTTGTTAATCCTCAAGAATGGATCACCAAAGATGCCCAAAGCAATAACAACGAAGAATGGAGACAAGTTAACTGGAAAGGTCCAAGAGACAGATTATACAGAACTGGTGATTTAGGCCGTTATTTACCAGATGGTAATGTTGAAGTCACTGGTCGTATTGACGACCAAATTAAAATTCGTGGGTTTAGAATTGAATTAGGAGAAATTGATACTCATGTTTCCAAATTCCCAGTGGTGCGTGAAAATAGAACCATTGTCAAAAAGGATGAAAATAATGAGAATTATTTGATTTCTTATTTGGTGCTCAGATCAGAAGAGCAAACAGCTATTGATGAATTCTTAAGTGACAAATTTGATGATTTAAAATTTGAGGAAAATGACGACATCAGATTATCATTAGTGCAATCATTGACCAAATATCATAAACTTGCTTCTGCTTTGAAGAAATTCCTCACTACTAAATTGGCCAGTTACGCAGTGCCTTCCATCGTTGTGGTGGTGCCTAAATTTCCCTTGAATCCAAACGGTAAAATTGACAAGAACAAATTGCCAGTCCCAACTTCCGAGGAGTTAGCTGAAGCCTCCAAATATCTTTATCAATTGGATGGTGGTGCTAGTGGTGCTTCTGGTGAGCAAGAACAATTTACTGAGTTACAAAGCAAAATTAAAGATATTTGGTTTAATGTTTTGCCAAATAAACCAATTATCAGTTCGGTGAAGGATTCATTTTTCGATTTGGGCGGTCATTCTATCTTGGCTACTAGAATGATTTTTCAAGTACGTAAACAATTCAATGTTGATTTGCCATTAGGTACGATTTTCAAAAATCCAACCATTGAACTATTTGCTTTGCAAGTGGAAAACTTGGCCGATGCCAGCACTGCTGCTGCTACTGCTGGTAGTACTGGTGCTACCGCTACATCAAGCAATGAATACTCTAAGGATGCTGAATTTTTATCCAAAACCAAACTTGCTTCAAGTTACCCATCTTTAACCAATACCAAACTTGCCAAAGGAGATTCCCTTAACGTTTTTATTACCGGTACTACTGGATTTTTGGGATCTTTCCTCGTTAAAGAATTTCTCACTTTTGCTCCGCTTAACGTCAAAGTTTTTGCTCACGTTAGAGCAGAGTCTAAAGATGCTGGTTTAGCAAGACTTGTTAAAGCCTTGAAAACTTATGACAACTACAATGAAACTGTTGCTCAAGCTATTGAAGCTCAAAACAAAGTGGAGGTTGTTGTTGGTGATTTATCTAAATCTCAGTTCGGCCTTTCTAATGACGAATGGAGCGCTCTCAACGATCAAGTTGACGTTATTGTTCATAATGGTGCTATGGTTCATTGGGTTTACCCATATGCTAAATTAAGAGACGCTAATGTGTTAAGCACCATCAATGTTTTTAACATGACGCTTCAAGGTAAACCAAAAACTTTTCAATTTATTTCTTCTACCTCGACATTAGATACTCAACATTATTTTGATCTTGCCGATGGAGTTCCTGAATCAGATTCTTTAACTGGATCAGCTCAAGGTTTAGGAACCGGTTACGGACAATCCAAATGGGCCGCTGAACATATAATTCGTCAAGCTGGTAACAAGGGTCTTAAAGGTTACATCATTAGACCAGGTTACATTACTGGTGCTTCAAACAATGGGGCCAGTAATACTGATGATTTCTTGCTTAGAATGTTGAAAGGATGCATTGAAGTTGGCTCATATCCAAAGGATATCACTAACAAAACTAATGCGGTGCCAGTGGACCATGTAGCAAGAATTGTCCTTGCTACTTCATTAAGTTCCATAATCGAATCCTTTGAAGGAGTTAAAGTGGCTCATGTTACTGGAAGACCAAGAATTCCATTTAATGAATACTTGTCCAGTGTTAATGAATTTGGTTATAACGTTAACGCCATCAATTACAGTGCATGGAAAACTGAGTTGGAAAATTTTGTCACTGATACTAGCATCAACAAGGGTCAAGAGTCAGCATTGTTCCCATTATTGCATATGGTTTTGGGAGATTTGGTCAACGATACCAAGGCCCCAGAATTGGATGATTCTAATACTATTCATGCATTGCTGGTTGAGTCTCAATTTAGTGGTCGTGAATATCGTACTAATGCAAAGGGCCAAGGACTTAATGTTGATCAATTGGGTGTGTATTTGAGTTATTTGGTGCAAGTTGGATTTTTACCAAAACCTGAAGGCGATTCTGAGTTACCAAAGATTGAATTAAGTGATGAGTCTTTGCAATTAGCTATTTCTGGTGCTGGTGGTAGAGGTAGTGCTGCTAAATAGGACAAGCAGATTTGCTGTACTATATTAGATACTAGCTTGTTTTTATAGGGTCTATATTGATTATTATACTTGACTGTCTATAGACACTATAGTGTACATATTATGAATTTTATACGCTAAATGTTATCATTATCATTATCGTATTGTACATAGGCCTGGACTATAGTCAACAATATATAGCTTGTAAGCTTATAGACCATGGCAGTCTGATCTCATGCTTCAATACGCTCGTATATGCATGCTTCACACTATATGTGCGCCAGACTAATCTCACCCCCAGCGAAGAACTTTTTTGCTTTTTTCTTTTTTTTTTTTTTCTTCTCCGTGCCGAACAAAAATAACAGAAATCGCTATGGAGTGACAGAGGGTCATCCATCCCTATCTATTCCATCAGCAACTGCTTTCACATCCCCAAACATACCAACTTCTTCCCCATACTACATACAAACACACACCAAAAAGATAAGCAATCTGTTACTACACATTACATAACATAAATTATAACATTACATCGCCCTCACGGCAATCCCCATCCTTAGAAAATGTCCACGTCTTCCCCGGCAGCCAGCGGTGAGTTCTCTGGCATCAAAATCCAAACTTCCAAGCAATGGGTGCTCCCACCAAGACCAAAGCCAGGCAGGAAACCCAGCCTCGATATGCCAACCACCAAAAGAAAAGCACAGAATCGAGCTGCTCAGCGCGCCTTCAGAGAACGCAAGGCAAATAAGATTCAAGAACTTGAAGGAAGTTTATCTGAATTGAAACATGAACGCAATCGCATAGAAATCAGTTTGACTAATGTTAACAATGACTACAGTATTTTAAATAAAAATTTCAATAACGTGGTGCTTGAGAAAAAAGCGCTTTTGAATAAAGTGGCTCGTTTGAATGATCAGGTTAATATGAAAGAGTGCCCAAGATGTCAAACTCGTTTGGTGGATAACTTGACGGCAACGGGGGTGTCGAATAACAGTGGCACCGCCAGCACTACTGGCGGTAGCCCACCAGATAATACCGATATCATATCCAATCTCAGTGCCAAAATCACATATTTGGAAAAACTCTTAGAGGAGAAAAATGGTTACATTAAAACTTTGCAGGCACAAAGATCTGATAGAAGAGCCTCTTTTAACAGTTTTTCCAATGGTAGTAGTGCTACTTCTCCTGGTTTCGCCTCTCTTTCCAACACTCCTTCACCATTTGCCTATAATGGAATGACCCCAACTGGAAGTTATCCAAATAACAATTACAACTTCAATAATAGCAGTAGCAATAATAATACCAATAATAATGTCAACAACTACGGTCGCTTTGCTGCTGGTTCTACTTCGGTTAGTTCGCTTCCAACGCCTGCTAGCCAAGTACCAAGCCCAGTCCCAACCAATGCTAATGATGTTGAGGATGATGGTAATTGTGGTGTTTGCGATAAAGACTTGTGTATATGTGAGACTATTGGTATTAAGGGTCCAAAAAACAACAGTGTGCCTATTTCTGCGAGTACTAATACTGCAACTATGCATCAATATCAACATCAACCGCAGTATACTGCTAAGTCAAATACTAATGACAATATAAGCCAGACAATTAATGATTTTAAACCTTTGAAGGCAGTTCCTTTGAAAAAGAGAAAGTTTGATCAAAATTCCGATAACTCTAGTATGGTTAGTGCAAACAAGGAAATTGATTTTACTTTCCGATTCAATAGCAAAAGTAATCCGGCTGCTACTCTGGCCGCAACTACTTCTAGCGAACCTTCTGCTAAACAGCAAAAATTGAACAAGTTTTTTGAAAGAACCAAACAGGCAAGAAGTATGACTAATGTATCTAAGAAGGATAATGCAAACGGTTTTGGCACCTCAAACAACAATAGTAACAATAACAGCCGACCAGACATAATGAACAGACATGACTCAAGTTCTTCGGATATTTTCTCTAATAATGATCTTTTCAAAACGTTTGTGTCTAAGGATCTCGATAATATTGAACCATGCGGTTTTTGCTCTGATGATTCGCCATGTGTTTGCAGGGAAGCTTCGAGAGAAGCAAGCAAATCATTAAATCTTGCTAATGCTTCAAAGGATAATAAAAGCAGCAATAGTAGTGGTCATGGTGGATGCTCAGGTGGTAAATGCTCGGGCAACGGATGTTCTAAGGAGGAGTTTTCTAATAACAACAATGATCAACCATTACACGGTGATATAATAGAAGAAGATTCAAAATTGCCGCCAATTTTATCATCGGTCTTGAATAGAAAAAACAGCATGAATGATTATGATAATCTAAATAGAGTGGACAGAAAAGAAAAACTTCATGTGTTGCATCCTGGTCCAACGGTAGAGTTGAATCAATATACTTCACCATCATTGACTAATAATGGGTTCCTTGCTAGTGCAGGTCCAGAATTGACAATTCCAAGTTATGGCCAGAAGTCGGCTAATAACGATAATAATAATAACTCATTGATTGCTAATATTAACAAAGAGTTCAGCAATAAAGACGCCACTAACAAAGAAAAAGAATCCGGCGATGGCTCAAAAGCAGGATGCACTGGTAATCCAGGAACTTGTCTTCAATGTCAATCTGATCCAATGTCAACATTATTTTGTACAACAATTGCTAGTAAAGTTTCCGATGAGCGTACTAAACCAATCTTAACAAAATAGCCTCAATCTCAATCACAACCATCAGTGCCACAATTAAATAGCCGTCCATCATTTTCAGCCTCGTTACCAAGTATTCCATTGCTAAACTCCATTACTCCTGGTTCTGCTTCTACTAATACTTCGGCATCTTCATTATCTTCGATTTCTTCGATTTCTGGCAATTCTAGCACGTCGTCATTGTCTAATGCTTCAGCCACTAACAGTGGCTCAACTAATGCTAATAGTAATGGTGAAAGTGGGATTAGCGGTATCAGCGGCATCACTACTACAAACGCCAATGGTAAACAACTTTTTATCCCATGTGCTGATGCATACAAGACCCTTAGTCGTCATGAGCAGTTCAAAAAGATGGATTTCAATACATTGGTGGGGAAATTAACTACTAGAGGGATGCAAGTTGAAGTACAGTCCGTAGTTAATGTATTGAGAGAATTGGATAGAAGATTGTATAAATAAGCTAATTTTTTTTTATCTTTGTTAGACTGTTTTATGTTATACTGGAGATAAAAAGGTCTTTTTTTTTTTTCATTTGATTAATGTTTTTGTTTTTACATTTCTTGTCAAGAACTCTGTTCTGGTTTTGGATTTTCTGTCTTCTTTTTTCTTCGAAATTTTTCTGTTTTTTGTGTTTGATTTCTATTTATTATGATTACAGTAATAATGGTGTTTTTGCTATTTTGGGTTTTATTTCGCTTGATTTCTTTATTTTTTTTTCTTTTTTTCTATTTACTAGTCATTACCAAATTGATTTTATATTATCTTCTCGACTTCTCCTTTCTGTTTTTATGTCTACTAGACTTTATATTTTTCCACAACAATATTCCATTTGATATTCCCTTTATATATTTTGAACCGTGTTAATTAGATTTTTCTCTAAATGTTGTCATTGTACTATTACCGTTACCACTGCTACTATCGCCACCTTCGGTATTCAGCAATATCAAATTTGCTTCGTATGTTGAGAATATTGCATTTTGGAGTGCCTTTAGCATTAATTTGAACTTTCATAACCCGGCATAGGAAACCCGGGGCGCTTCTTCCTGTGTGACAGGATAGATGGAGGTGGAGATGGAAACTAAGCACTGATGATCTAATGTTCTAAAGCTATAGCTATAGCCAGCTACACAAGACAGTCGGCACCCTTTGAGGCATAAATTCTACAACTGAGGCCGAATTTAATCAATTAACATATCAATTGGTGTTTTAACCCAATGAGTGAACAACAGCAAGACCCTACTGGGCCTGGTACTGGCCAACAGCAACAACAACAAGCAGCCATTGGATTCGCAATCAAGTTTTACGAAATTGACAAGAACCTCAATAAAGAAGAACGACACACTTTGGGCACATACTTCAAAAATATAAGTAATAGAACAACCATAGGTAGTGGATTAGCTTTTGCCTGTGGATTTGGGTTTGTGTTTTTTATAAATCGTCGCAAGATTCAAGCTACTGCTGCACAGGTTAAACAGTTACAAGCTGCTCATGTTCCCAAGGAGGAAATTTTCAAAAGAGTTCCAAGGAATAAAATAGGCGTACAGGGGACTCTTGCCGGTTTGGCGTGTATGATGTTTGGTGCCCCTATTATTTCATCGGTGGCTAAGTCTTCCGCATTTAGTCGCTTACAATCTCAAGAACAGCAAAAAGTTGATTATGGCATTGCTGCAAGAAGTAGTAGTGGTAATAGTAACAACAATGACGACGGATCATTCGATAATTCTGCAAGTTTTGGGAATGAAAATGATGCAGGTACTGCTGGATACGCTGACGGCACGCCGAAGACCAATGTATTAAAGATGGCTGAATTATTGTATGCTTTCCCAGCATTCAAATGGGCTTATTATTTTGAACTTACATCAATGAAACCAGAACTGGCAGTAAAGGATCCCAGAAAATTCAAATATAGAGCACTTCCAAATGGTCAAGTTGAACAGGTGCCGGTTGAGAGTGTCGAAACTTTGCCTTTGCAACAACAACAACAACAACAACAACAACAACAGTATCTGAGAGTGCCACAGTCGCAGCAACAACAAGGGCCAATAATACCAGAAATTTCCTCTTCACAGCCTGGAAATCGTAACGATAGTGAAATTCCAGCTTATAAAATTGGGTCATATGATAATAATAAGTACACCGGCAATGATAATGTCGGTTTGGAACCTAGCGGTAATCCTTTCAGCGTGCCTAAATCATCACCAACACCATCATATCAAACACAATCACCATTCGCTACTAGAATTGAAGATGATGACGATATCGGCAATTTGGGACTCGGTGGCAGTAATGATGCTGGATCTAGTGGCTCCTCTTCTCAAGATGGTGGTGCCGGATCCTATGGCTCTGCATGGGATAGAATCAGATCACAAAATGGTGGTAGTAGTGGTGGATCAGGACCATCGGGCTCTGGTTCATATTGGGATGAAATTAGAAGAAGAAGTAATTGAAACAACATTTGAGTTGATGTGATTAATTACTAGAAAAAGACCTGGAAAATAAATCAAGTAAGAAAAAAAAAATGTTTTTCTGAAACTGATGTTAAAAATATTAAAAATTAAAATGGACGTGTATATATGCTTGTGACGAATTCACCAATGCTGGAATTAAAAAAAAATTTTTTTTTTGACCTTATTTCAAAATCTATACTGTTGAGTGTATATAGCTGAATGTGTTGTTTTTGTATTTGAATTATACGTCGTGTAGTAGTATGTAAGTTTCCAATGCCTACGCCCTACTTATAAGTAAAATGCAAAATGCTACGGAATTCAAAATAGAACGCATTGAATATACTATATTGCTTGAAAGCCAAAAGCAAAAAAAAAAAAGGAACAAAAACGTTTTTTAAGCAGATTTGAGATTTTCACTGTTGATTTATGAGAAATATTTGCTTTTCTAATGTCAATGGTAATGTGAAAAAAAAAACAGAAAATGAGTCAATTATATGTGAAAAAA
>JXWR01001425.1_pt1 | contig 23206 bp, 26 predicted proteins | sample 315541 | NCBI WGS metagenome assembly JXWR01 (sample SAMN03273951, study PRJNA271842) | soil metagenome | isolation source: rice field ambient CO2 | place: India: CRRI Experimental farm Cuttack,Odisha-753006 | collected 2013-12-17
GAGCGCCTGACTGTTAATCAGGCTGTCGCTGGTTCGAGTCCAGCAGGCTACGTTGCCGGCGGATTTATAAGGGGTGATGCGCTCCTCTCTGCCGCCGGTGTTAGTCTTCGTATTTAACATCGGCCGTTGAATGCGAGTATCGCTGTGGGCTAATTGGTAAGCCACAATGGAATGTAGGTTCGAGTCCTACCGGCGATATTTATTTTTCGATAATTGATGATTAATGGAGTATAGTTAAAGCTACAAAAAGGTAAAGGAGAAATTTAAGAATGACAAAAAAGTTGGAATTTACACTGAATGGGATTAAAGATCAAAAGGTAACTCTTAGTGATGGAACTCATGGAGAATTTTCAGCTGGGGGTATCTTACCTGGTGGTATTGGAATGAGCCAAGGCGCTAGGCAATCAATGTTTCTTAAAGTTGATAATCTTAAGTATCCTGGATTTGAGACATCCCATGTAGTTGACGGCAAACATTATTTTAGTGAAGATGGATCTGTATGTTATGTAGTTCATATTAACCATTAGTGTAACCATTTAGCCTGTCAAATTTAGATGGGCTTTTATTTTACATAAATTTGGGAGTGGTGTCATGTCAAGACCAGTTCACAGCAAATATGGGTATGAACCGCCAGAGTGGGTGCAGGCCGATGCTCGGCTAGATAGATGGTATAAGGATAAGAAGCGTCGTGCTAATAAGCATGGCGCTTTTAATTTGGATAAAAATAAAAAGGTGGTAATTAAGAATGAACGATGTTGAATTTACAAGTAAATGCAAAGCCTTAGTGCTGGACTACGCTAATGAACATTTAGATGTAACTGATGGAAAACAGATCACTGTCGATGATGTTTTTACTGTTTGGCAAGTTAAAGCATTACAGAATAGCAAAGCGTTACTCAGCACGACGTTAAGTGATGGCATGTACTACGAGCTTACCTATAACGGTGATAAGGGTGAGATCTACCTAGACGCCTACAAAAAGTTTGAGAATCGATGCTGCAAAATTTAGACTAATTAATTCCAATTAACGGAGGTGTGGTGGTATGTAATGACAGTATACAAAAGTTTACAAAATGGTGCTTTTCAAAGCCTTGATGAACGGCGGAAAAAGGCTGTTATCATGCTGTTTGAAGATGAGTTAACGGATGAAGAAATTGCCAAAACGGTAAAACGTTCACGACAGACACTCGCCAATTGGAAGAAGAACCAAACCTTTATCAAAGCTCAGCAAGAATACCGCCATATCGCATTGGATGGGTATGTGCCGGATGCAGTCAAACAGTTACACCAGCTATCATTGAATGCCAAGTCTGAGATGGTACGCTTACAAGCAAATACAACGATTCTAACCATGGCTGGATTTGGCTCAGCGGATGGTAATGATGAACTTCGGAAGGCACAAATCAGGAAAGCTAACGCGGATGCTCGCATTGTTGAGCATAAGGCTAATGAACTTGAAGGCGTTGGTCATGTCAATCCATTGCTTAAGGCTTTAACGAAGGGTGCAGCGCAACTGGTGCCTAAGGAGGAAGAAAACGATGCAAACACCGTTTAGTAATATTAACTATGGTAAGAAGCAAGCGACGTTCATCTTCTCTCCATTCGACCACCTATTTGATGTGAATGAGGGTTCGATTCGTGCCGGCAAGACAGCGGCGGATGATGCTCGGCTTGCAATGTTCTATTTAGCAACACCGGACGAGAACCATTTAGTCAGTGCCTACAACCAAGAGTTAGCCTATAACCTGTTTATTGAAGGTGATGGCATGGGACTAGCCTATATATTCGATGGCGCTAGTCATTTAAGGCGCGATCGTGGTGGCGACCATTTAGCTTTAGACCTGCCTAGTGGGAAAAAGAAGATTTATTTCAAAGGTGGGGCCAAGTCAAACAGTGCTAACGCTATTCGTGGGATGTCATTGGGTTCAGTCGCGTATTCTGAAATCAACTTGTTAAACCGCGAGTTCCTTGACGAAACCTTTCGGCGGACGGCCGCAGCTAAGTATCGTTATCATCTTGCTGACCTTAACCCGCCAGCACCACAAGACCCGATTATTAAGTTCTTTGATGAACGTGATGCGCATTGGCTGCATTGGCGTATGTCTGATAACCCAGTGATGACAACCAAGCGCTTGGCTGAAATGGAGGCACAGCTTAAGAAAAATCCATATCTGTACAAGCGTGATTGGTTAGGATTAAGAGTCATGCCACAGGGAATTATCTATGACCAGTTTGATCAAGACGGTATGACTAACCATACCTTAATTGGACAGCCAGTAGAAATGTACTTTACTGGTGATGCTGGTCAAGATGATGCCACAACAATGAGTTGCAATATTGTTACCCGCGTCCGGCAACCTGATGGGCGTTTTAAGTTTGTTCTAAACCGTGTTGCCAATTATTATCACAGTGGTACGGAGACCGGACAAACAAAGGCAATGAGCACATATGCCACAGAATTAAGAAGATTTATTTTGTGGTGTGTTAACACATACCAACTGCACTACTCGATGGTGTTAGTGGATCCCGCTTCATTGGCATTACGACAAGAGCTAATTAAGGTTGGCGTTGAAGCTGGTAAGGCGGATAACAACGGGCATGATCACGTTGGTAACTCTAAAGGAATTGAAGTCGGCATTCAGCGGCAACAATCATTGATTGCAGATGGTCAGTTTGTCTTAGTTGATACGCCGGATAGTGGACTAGCAAATCAGAGCTATGATAATTATCACTTTGTTAAAGAACTTGGTATGTATGTACGTGATGAAACAACCGGTAAGCCGGTCGATGCTAATAACCATGCAATGGACGAGTGCCGGTACGCTGCTAATTACTTTACGAAGAAATACAAGGGAGGTTACTAGCCTTGTTTAACAGAATACATGATTGGATAAAGGGGGTGTTAGTCAAAATGGGATTAGCTACTGAGTTGCAAAGCGTAACTGACCATAAGAAGGTAATGGCGGATGATGACCAGTATGGATTGATTGCTAAGTGGTTTAGCATTTATCAGTCAACACCGGAATGGTTGAAAATACACAAAAAGTTACCCGACGATTCTTATTTAGATCGTCAGAAAATGTCATTAAACATGGGACAAGTTGCCGCCAAGAAGATGGCAAGTTTGGTATTCAATCAAAAGGCTGTCATTACTGTCAGTCCAAAGAACGCGAAGAATCCTGATGATCCCTCATCGCCAGATGATTATCAAACAGTTGAGAATCAGTTCGTACAGCAAACCTTGAAGGACAATCATTTCTATAACAATTTCGAACGTTACTTAGAATACATGTTCGCAACTGGTGGCATTGTGATTCGTCTATATACCGATCGTGGTAAAGTTAAGATTCGATTTGCTACCGCTGATGCATTCTATCCAATCACGTCAGATGCTAATGGTGTCAGTGAAGCTGTCATTGCCTCCAAGTTCATGAGTGACAGTCATTACTATACGTTATTGGAATGGCATGAAGAAACAGATACGGACTATGTCGTGACTAACGAAGTCTACAAGAGCACGACCAATAGCAATGATGACTTGGGTGTGAAAATTGATGATTGGAGTAACTTGCCGGATGCATTCAAAAACATGTCACCGCAGCCGACTAGGTATTCCAAAAAGCTTTATTCACGGCCGACGTTTATCTATTTAAAGCCAAATTTAGCTAATAACTTGCACATTGACAGTCCATTGGGCATTCCTATCTACGCTAACGCTATAGACACATTGCGCCAGTTAGATGAAGCCTATGACTTGTTATTCCAAGAATTTGTCAAAGGAAAACGGCGTATTGCCGCACCAGCAAATCAATTGAAACGTGAAGTTGACCCACAAACCGGTAAAACACGGTATTATGTTGATTGGAGCGAAGATGTCTACATGGCATACAACACGACAATGAGTGGCGGTGATGGTGAGTCAGTGAAACCGACTGATATTACATTAGGACTGCGAAATGAAGCAATTGTGGCTGGCATCAATGATTTGTTGCATTTCTACTCTTCACAAATTGGTTTCAGCGCAGATATGTTTACGTTTGACAGCAAACAGGGTGTTATCACAGCGACAGCGGTAATTAGTGAGAATAGTGATACGTATCAATCCAAAAACAGTCATGAAACGTTGATTGGAGAAGCAATTGAACATGTTTGCCAGATTATTGTGGAGCTGGCTAAAAATGATTCCAACGTTCAATATTCAGGTCAAACAGATATTGATATTTCTGTTAACTTTGATGATTCGATTGCTAAAGACCGGAATGACAATTTGGATTATTACATGAAGGCGAATGGTAATCACCCCGTTATGACACAGCTGGAAGCAATCAAGCGCGCCAATGGAATTACTGATGTTGAGGCTCAACAGGTTCTTGACCAAATCAATGCAGAAACAGCAAACGCTGAAGGTTCAATTGAAGATGTTGTCGGTGGTAACGGTAAAGATGGTGAGGATAATGCTTAAACCATGGGACTTATCTGGTTATTCGGATGAAGATGCTAACAACTATGCTAGTGTTGAAGATTTGATTTGGTCTTACATTGTCAACCTGATAGGAAATGAAGCATCTAAACATGATGATACCGACAATGAATGGATAAACGAATTACTTAATCATGCAGATGATGTAAGGCAATATGCTGCTAAAATAACTGTCTCACCTACACAGCATGCGTCTAAGCAATTGCACACAAGACTTAGTACAATTAGTCAAGATAATGTCAAACAAGCTGAAAAGTGGCTTAAAAAGGTTACTGGAAAGCAAGTGGATTCGATCAAGGATTCGCAACAGTTTAAGCAAGTTGTTGATGACCAGTTAACAGAGACGGATAATTATCTGAACCTTGCTAGACGTAATATGAGCGCTAATGCGTATCAGATGTTTAGGGGAATTGTTGGTGATGCAAAGCGGTCAATTGATAGTGGTACAACTGCCATCAAAGCAATAGCTAAAGCTAGTGAGCAATGGGCAGAACAAGGTGTACCCGCACTCGTTGATAAGGCTGGTCGAAAATGGTCACCAGATGTCTATGTGCGGACAGTGGTTAACTCAAGTATTAATAGTGCTACGAATGATACAGAGCTACTTAGGTATCGCCAGTATGGTTCGTTAGTTAAAGTTAGTTCACATATTGGTTGTCGGCCAAGCCACTTGCAGTATCAAGATCATGTCTACTCATTGGATGGTGATACGGACAAGTATCCAGATTTTGAATCAACAACGGGATACGGTACGATTACTGGCATTGGGGGCATTAATTGCCGACATTATACGATTCCATATATCGAAGGCTACGGCTCAATGCCAGTGCCACAGCAGTCAGATGATGATAATGCTGTTAGGTATCAATTAGAACAAACTCAGCGACGACTTGAACGTGAGGTGCGAAAAGCTAAACGTAAACTGATAGCAGCTAAAAAGCTTGGCAATCAAAGTGATGTTGCGGCTGCACAAGAATTAGTGAGACGTCGTCAGTCAGTTACTCGTAAATTTGTTAATAAGCATGGACTAGTACGTCAATACAATCGAGAAAAACAGTAGTGCCCTTAGCATGGCGTTAAAAGGCTTATTTTTTATACCTTAATTTAGAGAGGAGCAATAAAGATGGCAGAGGATAATGCAACGTCAACAGAGTCTACGCCTCCGACAACCCCAGCAACCGATTCAGTGGCAACTCCTTCTTCGGTTGATACAGAGCAGGTGGCTGCAGACGCACGTACCGAATTATTGAAATCGCTTGGATTCGATAATGAAGATGACTTGAAAGGGGTTGTTGAACAACATAATAAGGATGTGGCGGCTAATCAGAGTGAGTTAGAAGCGAAATCTGGTGAGCTAGACAAGGCAACCAGTAAATTAGCAAAGGAAACCAGTCGTGCTGAAAATGCAGAAGCACAAGTGGCTGCACTTAAGCAGGGTGTTGATGCTGACCATTTGGGTGACGCATTGGCACTCGCTAAGGCCGATTTGGTGAATAAAGCTAACGGCGTTAAAACAATCGATGAGGCATTAACAGGTGTTTTGGCACGAAACCCATCGTTTAAAGGTGCAGAAGTCGCACAAGGAACAGCCGTTGCTGGTCAGAACCTTAGCGGTGGTCAAGGTAACGTTGCGGTGCCAGATTTGTCAAAGATTAGCTATGGTGAAGCTGCAAAACTGAAACTAGAGCACCCTGATGTTTACAAGCAAGCTGTTACAAAACTAACAAATAATTAGGAGGAAATAACACATGGCAGATGAAACAACTGTATTAGATAACCTGATTGATCCACAAGTTATGACTGCGATGATTAGCGCTAAATTGCCTAAGGCAATCCGGTTTAGTGCTATTGCACCTGTTGACACTACACTTGAAGGTCGACCAGGCACTGATGTAACCGTACCTCGATACAAGTATATCGGAGATGCGACAGATGTCGATGAAGGTGGCGCTATTGATTATGCCAGCCTAGCAACAGATACCGACATGTTCACGATTAAGAAAGCAGGTAAAGGTGTCAAGATTACTGACGAAGCCGCTCTATCCGGATACGGAGATCCAGTAGGCGAAGGTCAGCGACAAATTACGATGGCAATCGCATCTAAGATTGACAATGACATCTTGGCTACTGCAATGAAAGCACGGCTTACGCTAAGTACTGGCGTTGATGTTACGTCATTGGATATGGTTGATGCAATTGAAGCTGCATTTAATGATGATACGAGTGAATACGCGGTAGAAGATGATTCACCGACCACCGGCGTCTTGTTTATGAACCCTAAAGATGTCAATAAACTACGTAAGGCTGCTGCTGAGAACTGGACACGAGCAACTGATTTAGGTGACAACATCTTGATTAATGGCACATTTGGTGAGTTACTCGGATGGCAAATTGTGCGGTCGCGTAAGATCAAAGAAGGCTCCGCTGTGGCAGTTAAGCCGGGTGCAATGCGTACCTACATGAAGCGGAATGTTCTCTCTGAAAAGGGTCGCGATATGGATCATAAGATCACTAAGTTTAATGCCGATGAACATTATGGTGTTGCAATCTATGATGACACTAAGTTGTTAGTCATTAATCCATTTGATGTCGAAGGCGGTACTGTTATTAACCAAAACGTAACCAGCACTAAGGATGCTACGGTTAAAAAATCCAATAAGGGTAAAGCTGTGGCATCTGATACGCCGTCAAAATAATGCCACCGTCTAATGTTAAAGTAATGCCTACGAATGACGGTGCGAAGATCACAGCAAAGTAGGCAATTAAAATTAGGAGGAATGTAGAATGGCTAAAGTATTGAATGCTTATCAAAAGGGCAACGAAACGGCAATTGCGACTGGTGATGCAACCAGTGTGGCAATTACTGGCTTAGCAGCTGGCACAGTTGTCGCTACTGGTGACTATCAGGTTGCCTATGTGGACGGTAGCCAAGTGAGTGACAAGGTAGATGTTCTGGGATTTACGGTTCTTGCTGCCAAGCCCGCTGATCCACAAAATGTTAAAGCTGCAGCAACCACTGATGGTGCCAATGTAACTGCTGGTTAGAGGTGATTAGATGCCGATAGTAGATCAAGATTTTTACGCTAACACTTATTTTGGCGAGCAAGTACCAGTAATTATAAATTTTGAACCTTTGGAAATGCGAGCCGAAGAGATGGTCAATCAATACGCAAATTATTATTTCGATTCGCATAATCTTGATGATTTGCCACTTGAGGCTGACCGAATTAACGTGAAGAAGGCTGTCTGCGCTCAGATTGAATGGTTTATTGATTCTGGTGGGGTTGAAGAGCTAGCTAACGCTAAACAATCGGCTAAAGGGATTAGTCATGTAACGATAGGCAAATTTAGTTATGATAAGTCAGCGCCCACAACGCTGCCACGTGGTACGGCACAACGCTCCAATGCGGCAATCAACTACTTACGACCAACCGGCCTATTGTATCGTGGGGTGCATTAAATGGATGATATTATTGATCCAATTCCCATAGAGTTGTTAGATGATGCCATCAAAGTGACACCCTACGACGCTAATAAAGCCAAACAGGATTCATGGACTACCAGCTCAGATAGCAATGGATCTGATGACTACATGATTAGACATGTACGAGTTGAACCCACAACTTCAGTGTCAGTTCAATCTGTTGGTAATAATACTAGTACACAGGTCGTTACTGGCGCTTATACATTAATTATTGATTCGGCTAACTCGGCGCCGCTAAACAAGTTACCTAGCCTGAATGACAAGATTCAGGTACAGAGTACCCAACAATCATTAGTTGTGAAGAGTCTTGACCCCATTTATGATTTTGGCACGCATGTTCATCATTGGGAAGGGGTGCTGCAATGACTAACAAAGTAGACTTGTCACCATTGGTTACACGTTTGAATAATCTTAATGTGCTGACAAACCGACTAGCAGATGTGATTGTGCGTGATTCTGATCAGTATATACCATTCTTAAGTAGTCATTTAGCCAAACATGTATCGAGAATTCAAACCGGTACTGGCGTTACTATTGTTTGGACAGAGCCGTATGCGGCTTATATGTACGGTGGTAAAGTAATGGTGAAAGCACCAGATACAATGGGCCAACGGAGAGGTTATCACAAAGTAGTGACGGATCGGCCCTTGAATTATAACCACACTAAGCATGCGTTAGCGCAAAAGGGTTGGGTTGATAAAGCCTATTTGGTTAATGGTCACAATTGGGAAGCGCTCGTGGCACACGGATTGGGGGCGACGTAGTGAGTCAAGTTGACCTTGATTTGGATGTTCGGGTTGCTGATTATATTAGTGCTAACGTTAAGCTGTTTGATACGTTAACACTTGGCAATGACTATGCTCCTGGAATGTCACTGAGTTATACATTGCAACCCGCTGGACCGGCAACGCGATATTATGACGGTCGCCGCCGCCGTAGTTTTGCATTTGCAATCACTGCTAAACATCCACACGGAATTGTTTGTATTAACACTCTCAGTGCCATTATGGACATCATGGAGAATGCAACGCCGATATCAATCAAAAGTGAGAATGGAAGTTTCAAATTCATAAGCGCTAAGATGACAACCTCACCGGAGTTTCTAGCCACTGTTCAGGATGACGATGGTCAAGATGCTCAAAAGTATGGTGTCTATCAAGGCGCTTTTAGTGTACAAGTAATTATTTAATTTAGGAGGAATGCAAAATGGCTGATACTACAACACCAACAACTGACCCGAATGACAAAAATGTCTTAGGATCGATCCAAGAAAACTATCTGGACGAGTACTGGGTAGGCAAGACCGGAGCTGATAAGACCGTAACCTGGTTATACCTGGCGGATGGGATTACAACCGTGACGCCTAAGTATACTGATAAAAAGAAGACCGCTGCTTACATGAATGGCGGTGGCCAAGAACGCAACACCGTTACTGGTGTTACTTCTAGTTATGATATCTCAGGGGATCGTTCAATTGGTAATCCGGCTCAAGATGATATTGCTGATATGAAGCAAAAAACCGGCGGTCAACGTGAACGGATGTTCCGCAAAGTGCAATGGTTACAGCAGGATGATGGTTCGCTGACTCCTAACGCGATTGAATCAGGTATGGGTACCTTTACCGATATTGACGATGGTGGTGGTGCCGCTGATGACAACGGGAGCTTTAAAACTACGATGAACTACAATTCATCACCAACTGTTATCAAGGCTGATGATGCAGCGGCAATGAAAGCAGCATTAGCTGAAACACCTTGTCAAAATGCGATTATTCTTGGCGTTAAAGCCAATATGCCAACTGACAACGGCAACCCGTCAAAATAACAACGCCATCAAATGTTCAATCATTGCCTACTAGCGATGGCGCTATCGTAAAGAGTATGTAGGCAAGTGGCGGAGTAATCCGCCATACATAGCACTAAAAATATTAGGAGGTACTAGCATGAGTGATGTAATTAAATTAGAGGTTCCTAGTGACAGTATGACGTTTGAAATTGGTGATAAGAATTACACGGCAAGTTTTGCTGATAAATCATTTGCTGTTTTTACAGATCAATATAATGATATTAAAATGGCTGAGGTGAAATTACAGCAGGAGTTACATCATCGATCAGTTGAGTTAACTGATAAAGAAGCTCAATTGGAAAAAGATATGATTAATGAACCAATGACGGCGTTAGATCATAAGAAACAAGTCCTACAACGACGCTATTTACGAATGTATGATGATATTCAGAACAAATATAAGCTTGAAGCTAAGGAGCGCTTTTATCAATTACTTGATGGCATGTTTGGTAAGGATGCTGGCAAGGAACTATACCATACTTGCAATGATTCCATGGTGGTATTTGCTAAAGTTGTCGCTCAAATCATGGTTAACGTAGAACAACATACGGATATTTCCGATTATCGCGATAAGTACTTACAGTCCATTACAGAATTGCGGAAGAATGAACAATGAGTTTTACCGAGATAAACACTAACAGCATCGTATTTCGGAAACATCGGTATCGTTTAGACCTTTCATTTCGCATGGTGTTGCTCTATTTTAAAGCGATTCGGGATGATGGCCTCACTATACCAGAGCGTGTAGAAGTCAGCTTAAAAGCGCTGGTATTGGACGATACGAGCAAGCTACGTTTTGAGGACAAGGGTCAGTTACTGTCTGAAATATTTAATACAAAAATCAATAATGACCGCGATCGGGTTCGAGCCAAGGTACTCAAATCTGGTAAGCGGTCTTTTGATTTTGATGAAGACGAATCGTTAATCAAGGCTGGGTTCCAACAACAATATGGTATCGATTTAGACCGAGATAGTCTCAGTTGGGAACGGTTTACCACTATGTTGGATGGCCTTAATGAAGATACGCAATTTAAAAAAGTTGTCAGATTTCGACTGGCTAAGGTTAGTGACGATATGGATGCTGATACGCAAACTTATCTGAAACAAATGAAGCTGATTTATGGATTAAAGCAAGCTCACACCGATGGCGATGGCAAGCTGACACCAGATGAACTATCTATCGAGCTAGCTAATTTAGACATGCCACACAAGGCGTTACGGATGAAAGAGTTACGGGAGCAAGGAAAAATATAGAAAGGATGTGTGTAGATGGCTGATATTGCTGGTAGTGTCAAGATTAACGTGGACTTAATCGCTAAAGAGGCACTTGCACAAGCCGAAGTTCTTAAGCGAACATTTAAAGACGTGGATGTTAGCCCGAAAGCAGCTGCCAATTTAAAAGTGTTGAATCAAGGGTTAGAGACAACTGCAGCCAGTTATAGTAAGCTATCAGCCGCTCAAGAACAAGCAGGGCTGCACATGTCTTCTCAAGTTTCTAAGTTGAACTCTTATAAAGCACAGTTGCAAGCTAACCGACAAGAGATGACAGCAACAGCTGGTGAAATTGGTCGTCTGTCACGAGCAGAAGGTGATAATTCTGCTCAAGTAGTAGCAGCTAAAAGTAAATATGCTGCCCTTGAACGTGAACAGCAAGCTCTGGTTTTGTCAGCAGGCAAGTTGCAAAAGAGTGTTGGTGCATTAACACCTGAAATGGCTGCCGCAGCTGACAAAGCCATGATAATGGGTACTAAGATACAAAATGCTGGTGAAAAGATTAGCTCTCTTGGAAGTAAGGCCACTATTGGTTTTACGGTACCTATTGTCACAGCACTGGGTGTAGCAACTAAAGCCGCTTCCGATTATCAATATCAATTAGCTGATATCCGTAAGGAAGTTATTGCACAAGGATACTCTGCTAGCCAAACAAGCTCAATTATGAAGAATCTATCTTCAGACACATTAAAATGGTCCAAAGAGTTTGGTGTTGGTACCAAAGAAATCAATGATGGTATGTTTGAATTGGTTTCTAATGGTTACAATGTCAAACAAGCCATGGGAATGATGCCAGAGTTGTTAAAGACTATGACCGCTAATTCCGATCAGTCTGGGGAGTCTATTAAACTGACCGCTTCTATGCTTGAACAATTTGGTCAGAACTTGGGTTCAAACAGTACTGTAATAAAGAATGGTAATAGCTTGATGAATCAGATGACTGAAGCCACCCATAAGTCAGCCATGTCATTAGACGATTTGAAAGAAATTAGTGGTAATGCTGGTGCTGCAATGCACGCCATGGGCGTTAAAACATATGAATTTATGGCAATTGCAGGGCGCTTAAAGTCTGCTGGTATTGACGCTAGCTCTGTTGGTACGGGGCTGTCATCATTGATGACACGAGTTGGAACAGGGACAGGCCAAGCAGCTAAGGATTTAAAGAAATACAATATTCAAGTATTCGATAGCAAAGGCAAAATGAAAGACGTCTTTGATATTCTTGGACAAATGCAGGGTGCTTACCAGAAGATGAATGATAAGCAGCGCCAGTCATTTATGTATAACGTTGTTGGTCAGGAAAACATGAAGGTCGGGATGACCTTGATGGACGCTAATCTTGACCGGTACAAATCGTTATCTAATGAGATCGAACACAGCAATGGAACCGTTGATAAATACAACAAAACCATGCGTAACACGAGTCAGTTTACTATGGCCCAATTTAAATCTAGTTTGAACGCTTTAGAAATTGAATTTGGGCAGAAATTCCTACCAACCCTCACGCCCATTATTCGTGAGTTAAAGAATATGCTAGACCGTTTTAGCGACTTAGATCCGGCAACGCAGAAGCTAATTCTTAATACAGGCTTAGCTGTTGCAGCTGGTGGTCCATTGATTAGCATGTTTGGGAAATTGACCTCTGGTGTAGGGCTACTAACTAGTGGATCTATGAAACTATTGGTTGGTGCTGCTAAACTATCACCGTTATTTGGAACTTTAGTTAAAGATGGCGGTGCGGCCAGTACTGTCATTGCTGGTCTTAGTGGTGGTGCTGAAGCAGGTTCAGCTTCTTTGCTAGGATTAGGTGGTTCAGCACTAGGTACAGTATCCGGATTAGGTGCATTGGCTGCAGCTGCCGCCCCGGTCGTGTTAGGTGTAGCGGCTGTGGGAACAGCAACTTACTTTGCGATTAAAGCCGGCAAGGAGCATAGTGACCAGTTGAAGCGCCAACGTGCTTCGATGGACGAATATGGTGCCAATATTAGTCAAAACTCGCAAAAAGCAATTGGCTCATTCAACGAACTACATCAAAAAGCCAAGAATGATATGGCACTATTGGACACCGCGGTAGGTAAGCAGTCTAAACAATTATCTAGCGATGTGGTTACTAAATACAGTAAGATGGCTGATTTGGTTGAACAACAGTTTTCCAAGACCAAAAAGGCCGGGATGGATGCACTATCCGACTTATCCGGAAGCTTTGGAAGTGCTGGCAATAGCTGGGTAACGCAAGTTGAAAAGGGCGTTGATAAGCGGGCTGAAGGGCAAACTAGTAAGCTTGAAAAAGCTAAAAAAACGATGGAGAGCATTTTAAAGTCAGTTGACGGTGACTTCTCAAAGCTGTCTACTACTCAAAAGGCTAAACTAAATGAGGCTGAGGCTTACATTGACTCGCAAGTATCCGCGTTTGGTATGGCTTACAAGGACCAACAAGCCTTGTATAAAGCTTATGCGCAACAACATGGTACTATCACGGATGGCATGTATAAGGCGGACGTAAAGTCAGCAGATTCGGCATATTCCAAGACTTATGGCAAGGCAAGTGATAGTTATAAGAAGAGTCTGTCTGAGCTGAAATCACTAAGAAAAAATGACCAAATTAGCAAGGACCAATACGACCAAGCACTTGCCATGCTAGATGCTAAACGTAACAAGCAGCAAACACAGGCCTCACTGGAATACATCAAAACTGAAAAAGCAGCTGGCGATGCGTATAACAACAATGGTCGCGAAAGCTTGCGTACTAAGCAAACACTTGATGATGAATACACGAAAACGATTACTGATGAAAATGGCAAAAAGGAAAAGCTCTATTGGGACGATGTAAGCAATAGTGAAGAATCAGCAGCCAAATGGATTGCGGACCATAAGAAGGATAACCAGAAGTACATTGATGATCAAGTTAACGCACATGGGACCATTGAAAAGAATATAGCTAAGTTCCAGAAGTCTCAGGAAAAAGCCTATGAGGCAATGGGGATGGATGCTGACCAAGCTGTTGCTCAAGCCAAAGTTGACGCTGATGATTTATTAGCAACCACTACTAAGTCGGGTGCTGAGAATGCCAAAGCGGCCGCTAAGATTCATAGCGATTATATTAAGGCACTGAACAACGGAAGCCTGGGAAGTGCTACGGCAGTTGCTAAGCAATGGGGTCTGGATCTTTCAGACACAACTAGCAAGATTGATCTTGGAAAGTATGGTAAGAAGACAGCTGCCTCGTTTTGGAGTGATATAAAATCGGGATCTAAAACTGGCTTTGAAGAAGCAAAATATTATTTTGCGTCTATTCTTCATGAATTTGAAAATGATGGAAAAGATCAGATAGGTGATTTGTCTAAAAGCGAGATTGAACAATTACGATCCGGTTTATCATCGGGAGTATTATCGCTTAAAAGTTTAGCACCTACGTTTGGTCATTCAATTGTTGGCTTGTTCCCCAATGATATGTCTAAAGTAAGCGATCAGGAAATGAAGACTCTAAAGCAAGGCCTCAAAGATGGCGTAATTACATTATCTGACCTAAATGGACAATTCAATGGAAAAATCATGGGGCTGTTTCCTAAAGACTTATCACAGCTGGGTAAAGATGATATTTCAACATTGAAGAAAGGTTTGAAAGATGGCTCAATTACAGACTCCGATTTAAAGGGTAAGTATGGCAAACAATATGCTGCTATTTTTAAGCAGGATTTATCTAAGCTGGGTAAGAGCGATATTCAATCACTCAAATTAGGCTTGGATCTTGGAATTATTACCAAGAGTGGTTTAAAGACACGTTATGGTAAAGCAATTTCTAATATTTTTGATCATAACTTGAAAAAGATTGGGCAAAAAGATATTGATACTTTAGCAACAGGTATTGAATTGGGTATCCCTGGTGCTAAATCTGCATTGAATAAGCTAAAGTCAGCTGTAAAGAGTGGGGCTAAAATCAATATCACTGGCGAAGGGTCATGGACCATGGATACCCTTAACAAGGCTTATGCTGATAAAAAAATTTCAACTGAAAACTACTTGAAAGTATTAGCAGCGATGGTTAAGGGGAAGACTAATATCGATATTGGTGAAAGTGGCCGTAAGACCATGGATAGTTATAACGATGGTATCAACGATGAGAAAAAGGTGCCTATTAATTCAGTTACAGGGACTGCTCAAACCATCAAAGATGTTATGACTTTGGGGCAAAAAGCTGTTGGTGCTGGTAACGATACAATGGAATCATTCAATCAAGGCCTAGTTGAGAAAGCCGCCGACCCCCTGAAGTCTGCTGGCGGAGTTGGAAAGGGTGTGGCTCATAACCTCGATCAAGGTGGAGCTAGCGTTAATGCATTGTCTAAAGCTGTTGGTGGCAAGAGTTCTTACACAGCAACTGAAAACAAGTTAAGTATAACGACAGGGATACCACATAAAACCGGTACTAATGGCAAAATTACAAGTCCTGAAACTGCTGTAGTTGGTGATGGTTATAAGCCAGAATTGATTGATTACGGTAATGGATCATTAGGACTGTCACCGGCTGTTCCAACTGTGACCCACTTGCCTGTCGGTGCTCAAGTCTTTTCAGGTGAGGATACTGAAAAAGCGGCACCATTCCTTAAAATGATGGGGTTACCGATGTTTGCGACTGGTTCTGGTGGTAACATCGTTGATTGGATCAAGAACCTATTTGGTGATGCTATGAAGTTCATGGAGCACCCGATTAAGAACTGGGAAAAATTAATAGATTCAAGTTTTGATATGAACCTATTTCCGGGTGGCTCAAAGAACCAGTTTGGCCCAGATACTAAGGACTGGGAAAAGAAACAAACCAATTGGCTGAAAAAGCTAGAGGATAGTTTAGGTGACTTGGGTGGCGGCGGTGCAACTTACAATCCAAGCATGATTAAACGTGCAGCGCTTGCTATGAAAACCAGTATAGACGGTGAAAAATTAAAGCAGTTACAATACTTGATTAAAAACGAATCAGGCGGCAATGCCCACATTAGAGGAATTGATGACGGTGACGGTACAGGTCCAGCTATGGGGCTACTACAATACAAACGATCTACTTTTGATACCTACGCACTACCCGGGCACCACAACATCTTATCTGCATGGGATCAATTATTAGCGTTTTTTAACGATAGCAATTGGAGTTCAGATATTGGTGTAGGTTATAACGGCAAATATGGCGAGTGGCGTGGACAAGCTTCCGGTCCAAGCGGCCATCGTCGTTTTGACAAGGGCGGTGAGTCCTATGAAAAGCAATTAGCATGGGTATCTGAGCATAACCAACGTGAGATTCATATTCCAGATGATCAGTCGAATTACAGCAAGTATTTAACGGACCAAGCTGTCAAGATGTCATTTGGTCAGCAGGCCTTCGTTGCTACAAGTGCGGAGCAGGCCGCTGGATTAAAGAGTACCATCCCCTTAGATGTTCCTAAGAACGGTGGGCCCGTCGCAGTCAGTGGTACAGCGGCGAACGGAACTGCTGAGGTATTAGGCATGGTCAAGTCATTAGTGGACGCAATTACTAGCAAGACAGTTAACATCACTGCCAAACTAGATAACGGTGTCCTTTTTAACGCCCAATATCCGTTAATCAAGCTGGCTCTAGGCCAAGATGTTGTCATTGATCGAGCGAGAGGAGGTAAATAAATGGAGTTAGATATTCAAGTGATTCAACAGGATGGCAGTAATTACTGGCTATCTGATTTGGGTATTCAAGTAGAAAAGTTTTCACCACCTGCACCGACGTTCACTCGAACGTATACGCCAGTTGGTAAGTACAATGTAACTTCATCTGAAACACACACGAGTGAACGCAAGATACCACTAGTGTTTGATGTCAAAACAATTGACTCAGTTGACCAAGAACTAATGCGGTTGAAGCTGTTTGATTTATTTCGTGGTTACGAAGATTTCTATGTTGTTAGTAGCGTCATTCCATCGATTCGCTGGCCAGTCCATGCGGATGATGGGTTTAATGTAGACCCTTATGAAGCGTCACCTATTATGACGGAAGATATCACAGTTAACCTAGTTGTCACTGGTGGATTTGGTGAGACGATTAACACTACTGCTAACATGAAGAATAACATTCCATTAGGATTTGATATTCCGTTTGCATGTTTGCCACCGTATCGTTTCACCAATCAAAGCGACGTCAAGGTGTTTGTTGGTGGCTCAATTCCGCTGCTGGCTGATGGCAAGACGGCCACATTAACCTTCCATGGAGATGTGGCCAGTCAGTTATCAATTACTAACAAAACTACGGGGCAGGTGTTTCAGTTAAACCAAGCATTGAATAAATCCCAAACTCTAATTTTATATGGCATGGTTCCAGTTGTGGATGGCGTGAATGTCTACAGCAAGGGGAATCATGCCTATTTAGATTACGTCAAAGGGATTAATGAATTACTGGTGGCGGGTGCAACGAATTATGATTTGGAGTTTGATACACGCTATTACGTTTAGGAGGTGTGACAGTGTTTTATTTACGTGATGTAACAGGTAACGAACTACCAGTTATCCCAATTTCAGCACAATTGACTGAAACCGTGAATCAAGTGGCGCAGTTGGAATTGACGTTCATTAACACGGGTACGAATGCGTCTGCTGTAGGCATGTTGCAACCACGCACGCTTTTGCTAGATTCTGATAGTGGTGAAGCTTATCGTATTCAGACCATGAATGGATCTAACATCGGTGGTAGTCGCAATGTTAAAGCAACGTTTCTAGGCGCTGTGCACGATTTAAATGACCATTACGTTGAGAAGAGTATAAAGGGATCCCAGTCGCTCGATAGCTGCATGCAGCTAATTACTGAAGGCACTGGTTTTACGTATACGATTCATGATGATTTCAATCATTATGATTTTTCTGAAGATTTCGGTACTGGATTAGCGTTTGATTTATTCTTAAACACTTTGATGTCGGACTTCAATTTCGAATGGACTAGTACGGGCAAGCACATTGATATTTATAAACAAGTCGGTAAGCGTGATGCTTTCGTTTGGTTAGATGGATTGAATCTTAGCTCGTTGACCGATGAGAGTGATTACACAACGATTGCAACTCATATTAAAGGTACAGGTAAGTTAGACGACAAAGAAAAGCCATTGGCTACTGCTGAGTACACGAGTCCTAACGCAACAACGTGGGGTGTAATTGATGCAGAGCCAATTTCTGATGAGCGGTTCACGAATAGTGATTCCCTATTGGCATATTTGAAATCAAAATTACAAGATGTGCCGTTGATTCAGCGAACTGCGACATTGAATGATTTCATGACTAACTCGGTACCTGGAATGATTAATAACAGTGGGGTTGGGAATTATGGCTATATTCGGGATCGCAATGGTGTTGATGTTGAAACTCGAATCAGTGAAACCGTGATTGATTTGGTTAATCCAGCGACGACTAGCGTGACATTTGGCAATATGACCAAAAGCTTTACACAAATCACCGCGGGATTGCAGACTGCTCATAGTGATTCTGGTAAGCAAATCGCACAGCTAAAGGCCGGGCTTGATGCTGTAGACGGCAATGATTTGATTACTGATGCGAGTACACTAGCAAGACTTAATGCATTGGGTGGTGCCGCGAATGGATAAAATGACGGTGCAACAGGCTATTAATATTCTTTCAATGCAGTTTCCAATTAGCTGGGAGAAGATTGCCAATAAACCAGAGTTAGTTACTAGTGATGACTTGGGCCAACGACTAAGTTTAATTGGGCAGTTGACGTCACCAGATGGAACGGTATGGGAACCTGCCATTGATAATGACGGGAAAGTGACGTGGAAAAAAGCAGACGATGGTGTAACAAAATGAAAAAGTTAATTGGACATCGCAATAAGTTGCCGACAATAATAATATCTATTTAATGTGGGCTGATTTTTGTTATCAATTTATGATGATTGAAAAATCGTTATGAGTAAGGACGGTGATACAGGTGGCGGTGATTCTACAACAAGTTGATGGCGATGAACCGTTTAACGTTTTAATTATATTGCAGGAAAATGGTAAAATTATATTTGATACGTTAAACGAGATGGCTAAAGTTTGGAACGATATTTTTTCAGGCTATGCTTATACTATTTCTGAACCACCAGTAATGAGTAATGGTGATTTGGATAATTACTTGTATCGCATTAAATATTTTGATTGGTGTGAACAACAAGTGAATAAAGTTGTGATGGGATTTAATTTGGCCGGGATGTGTCAAGATAATGAATTAGGTGAAAAAGTGCCATTGTTATCAATATGGTCGCCCCAAACGTTAAGCCTTTATGATCAACGAATCCAAAATAATATTAAAAATATTCAAGATGAGATTAATTTATTACAGCATATGTTTGAAATTTATGAATTACGAGAGGATGATTAAATGTCTACTGATATTGCAGGGCGAACTATTTTAGATGGAACTAATCAGGACCAATATGCAGTGATTGATACTACTTTAAGCACTACCAATGTGACTTGGATCGATCAGTTAAGTGGTCGGCAAGGTGAAGATGGTCGTCTGGTTTATTTTGCCGCTAAGGACGGTATTCGATCACATAATTTGGATAATGAAACGGTTACATTAAAAGTAAAAGATGCCCAAGGCGTGATTAAAATTGGAGCCACGATGGCTAATGTCATTAGTTCAGTTGGTGGATTATTTTCGATGTTGATTCCAGGTGAGTTTTATCAAGCAGCTGGTGATGTTCAAGAGGCTTATTTAGAGTTTGATAATACAAATACTTCGCAAATCACGACAGTTAACATTGGATTTCGTGTGTTGGCCAGTGGCCTAGTCGTGACTAGCGGTGCTAGCCAGATGTATTTACAGTCTGTTGATACGTTAATTGCATCGGCCAATGCGAGAATTAGTGAGTTAATGAATAATATCACCGCAACAGATACAATAACTGCCGCAGCTAAAACAATTGCTCAACAAGTGCTCGATCAAATAAAAACTGGGATGATACCAACATTATCTAGTGATAATTATTTTACTGGGCTTAATTCTTTTGCGGGTAACGTGGTTGTACATGGAACGGTTACGGTCGATAATGATGTGATTATTGCCGGAAATTCTGTGTTGTCATTGCTTAATGACGTTACAGATTCAGGATGGCTGGCCTGCCCAACAGCTGCTAATGTTACTGGTTCGTTAGACCTACGAGCATTTAAATATAATAGCCGTAAAACCACCAAGCTAATTTTAAGAGGGTCATTAGTTCCTGGTAATAAAATAACAGCTAATACACTTTATCAGCTCGCCAAAGCTCCAGCAAGTTTTACACCGGTCGCCTATCATTTTTCACTTGCCTTAGCTGCAAAGCCTAATGCTTATGTGGTTGGTACAGCACAATGGATGAGCGACAATTTTTTATATGTTGTTTTTCCAAATGATGTCGATGCCGATGCAAGTATTGGTTTATACAGCAGTATCGAATATTAAGGAGGCTTATAAATGGCTTTATATTATTTATATGACGAGAATGGTAATTTCAACGATACGAAAGTTGCGGATGAATGTCCAGCTAATGGTACGTTAGCCAGTCCAGTTGGTTTGGTTGCCGCTAAGTATGATAAAACGACTGATACGTGGAGCGGCATGCCACTCGATCAATGGACGAAAGAGCAACAAGCCAATGTGACACCTAAAGTTGCTACACCAGATCCGTTACAACAGATTTTAATGCAACAAACATTACAATTAGCTACTCTGACTGAAAATATTGCTACAATCAAGGCACAACTACCGCAATCTACTGCAACCAGTACCGACAATGGAGGTAATCACTAATGGACTTGATGACAACGTTGCTTTATTTTAAATCAATTGGCGCTACCGCTGATTATTTTAAGCAATTTTTAGCAATAAATGCGATTACACAGGATCAATATAATCAATTAACCGAGGTGACGGCTGATGCGAACCATTAATCCTTACCGGTTGGATGTCGCACAAAATAAAATTGGTGATTCGGCGACGATTTGGTGGCTACAATTACTCGATGACGGTGTACAAAAAGCACTTGATAATACGATGACCGCTGTTGGTCATCTTAGTCAGACCGGTAGTTATTTATTTGATGTCGATTTATCTATTCAGGAAAACTTGATTGAACTTAATTTTGATGATGAGGCACTTGAAAGGTTGCCTGCAGGTAATTATGGATTAGAAATTGATCTAAAATTAAGTGATGGGACGATCGCGAAATATCCTACGGACGGAACGTTTAATTTTGACTTACAGGCTAACAATTTATCAGCAAATGGTGGCCTATTGCCAACAATATCAGTACAAACGATTATTGATAAATTGGATGCTGAAGCTAAAAATATCGCTGCTACAATGGCTAAAGGTGATCCAGGTAATACTGGGCAATCGGCTTATGATATTTGGAAGAGTGCCGGTAATACTGGCAGCGTGCAGGACTTTCTAGAAAGCTTAAAGGGTCCAGCTGGTGCTGCTGGAAATATTTTGCATTTAGCCTGGTCGGATAGTGCGGACGGCACTAAAAACTTTTCAACACAAAAAAACAGTTCGGCTTCATATATTGGTTATCTAATTAATACCGATTCATCTACTTCAAGCAATGCGAGTGATTACACTTGGATCGGTATTTTTGATCCGAATTCTTTATTGAAAAACGTTTATTATTCAGGAGTAGAAACAACTCAATATTATGATGAACAAACACAAACTGTTTACTATTTGACCAAAGTACCAGCGGTTGATGAAAATGGGAAAGCGATTCAAATTAAACAAGGCTTTGCCTTTGGTGTGCCTAATCATCAAAACGGCTATCAGACGCCGGCATCATTTTTGGCTGATCACCCAACAGCGACGCTAATTAGTAATGCAGCGCCATCCTCAATTGGTAATATTATTGCAAATGGTAAAATTATTAGCAGTACCGCCGATGGTCTAATTGACCAAGCCACCATGGCGGTATTAAAAGATGGAACTTTAACTTGGTATCCGACTAAAACAACCAGTGAAACAATGCTGGCTGATGGTGTTGTGAATAGTTTTACCGGTTTTTGGCCAATCATTGTTGGCGGTAAAGCCTTTGACGTTGCATCCGTAGCAGAAGTTGTTAGCAGCCCTGGTAATGATTGGACTTATCTGCAAAAACAGCAGCCACGTAATGTGATTTGCCAATTAGCAGATAAGTCATTGTTATTTTTAACGGCAGAAGGGCGACTCAAACATAATGTTGGCTTGTCATTTGATGATTTAATCAGAATTTTATTACCATTAAATGTTGTTTTTGCCTATAATTTTGATGGCGGTGGTTCAGTATCACTGATTAATAAAGGAGTACGTATTAATGCTCCATATGATGGCAATTTCACTAAAGAACGGGCCGTATCTAATTTTCTATATATCGATAAGATCGATGGTCAGACCAGTCCTGATCCAAAGCAACAGGTTAACTATCAAGTAAACCTGAAGTCAACCGCAACATATAATATTCTGGCACATCAATTACTGGATTTAGAACATAATTCTAATTTCAGCGTGTCCTGATCAGCCGAAACGACTGCATAATTGATTTTTTTATTTTGACCACTTTTTAGATAAAGTGATGTGGTTGGATAAAGACTGAAAATATTAAATTAGGAGGTAAACAATTGAAACTCAAAAATAAACTAGCATTGACAGGAGCTGCCACCATGGCTGCTCTTTTTTTAGGTGTAAATGCTAACGCTGCTCGCATGGATATGGTTGACGTGTCAAATAACAACGGCTACATGTCCACAGCCGAATACACGTCAATGCGTAATGAATTTGGCGTCAAGGCTGTTACGGTCAAGATTAGTGAAGGCGGTACGTATAAGGATCCATATGCAGCCAGTAACATTGCAAATGTTCAAGCAGCCGGTTTGTATATCAACGGTTACCACTTTGCACGCTACGCCACTAAGGCACAAGCAATTGCCGAAGCTGACTTTGCTGGTCGAACAGCTAAAGCAGCAGGACTACCAGTTGGTGCGGTACTAGCGACTGACGTTGAAGCTGAGGAACAAAATTATCAATCTAAAGCAGCCAATGACCGCAACAATTCCGCCTTCATGAACGAAATTCAGAAGTTTGGCTATCGGTCTGACATTTATACGTCAGGATC
>JXWR01004873.1_pt1 | contig 23131 bp, 11 predicted proteins | sample 315541 | NCBI WGS metagenome assembly JXWR01 (sample SAMN03273951, study PRJNA271842) | soil metagenome | isolation source: rice field ambient CO2 | place: India: CRRI Experimental farm Cuttack,Odisha-753006 | collected 2013-12-17
AAAAAAAAAAAATAAAACAAGGGGATGAAAGAGAATATATGCATTTATGAGTTTAAGCAGAGGTAGATTTCATCAAGTCTGGCTTTGGCGAATTAGAATGAGGAAGTTCAAGAACAGCTCTTAACTGAGGATCGGGTAATTCCTTTCTCGTTTTTTCATCATCACCTACATAAATTGAGATACCAGCAGAGGCCATCAAGACAGCAATGGTTACTGCTTGAGCATACATACGAGCCTGAACAATCTTCTGCTGTGTGGTAAGGTATCTGTTTGAAAAACTATATCCCAAGGCACCAGCCATGGATGCTGCCCAAGACAAACCTGTACAAAAACATAAGCAATTGCACTTGCATACGCGTTTCATGTCACTTACCAATAAATGACCAACGGTTCTTGTTTAAGTATTGTAATGATCGATCAACAGTAGACAAGTTGGTGTCATCCGTATGCTTTGAATTTAATAATTGCAATACAAAAACGAGATGCCGCCAGGTAGCATTCTGCGCCATTTTGTTGCCAACGACCCTTAAGCTTACATGTCTGATATAATGATGTCTTTCCATGCGTTAAAAGGCGTTAAAATTTTAGTTTGATTTTTGCTGGTAGGTGACAGCTGGCTAGCTCAGGCTCGTAGAAGGCTTTGCTGATAATGGGTGACGGTGATGGCGATGAGCATAAGTTGGTGATAGTTATTGTGGGATCATGATGTTGAGTAAAGGTTTTTGAGTTATTTTTCTCAAAGTAGAAAGAGAGAAGTCAGAATAAAGAAATAAAATTGAGTTTTTGAACCACGTTACGCACCTATCATCTCGATTTGTCTTCAACCAGCCCCGAATATTGTATGTTTGTAGTACAAATATCCATGGATATATCCCATGAGCATGTTAATATTGTTAGGAAACGGCAGTTGTTTCTGTCCGGTCCGTGGAATATTTTGCGTTGACCGGTTCTCGAGGGCGCCCTGATTGTCTACTGCGCCAAACAAAGCAGTACGAAACAGCAACATGCAGTGTAGAACAGTACACTGCGTCAAAAGGCAGCGTTTTTGTGACCAAATTTGCAATCTCCATGATACTAATTGGCAGCACAGGACAAAAAGACTTTTAATCTGCGAAAATTGCTGTCGAGCACGCCAGCAGCGCTGCCCAAAAGCTGATATTAGAGAGTTAACAATTGTTGCAGTACTCATTTATTTGTTCAAAAACTGACCAAAATTGTGATCTTTGATTAACGCTTTTTTTTTTTTTTTTATAATTTTTTGTTTGTGAGGTTGATTCGAAGACCGATGGCAACCATGATTATACTCATAAAGGGGACTTTTGTGTTTTGAACTGGTGAGACTGATAAGTACTGTGTTGCTGCTAATTTTTGCCGTGATTTGCTAGTTATTCGGCTATATAGCTAAAGATATACGTAATTAGCAGAAGGCACCCTGACACATTGCCGCAGAGTGCTGGCTTCTTAAAACAGAACTAGCACTCTTGCCGCCCACCGAAGTGGATAGTGCCAACCTACTGTTCTATGGTCAGCATGTACGGATATCTGCCGCTCAGCATTACATGTAACATTGTTGGGTAGGTTGGTTATCGTTCTGATCACCACTGAAACTGCTCAGCAGAACTACCAATACTGAAATTCTGGAGAGCACAAAAACTTCTCTTTGACTATTTTCTGCAGAATGCCGCGACGAGCGCCGCGGTGATGCACTATGCATGCAAATGCGAGATGCGAGATGCACAGTTACCTCTGCGGTAGCAGCAAGAGTAGCATTCCGGTGTGGATACCGACGGTTTTTTTTGAAGGACTTTTTGCGAGTGTTTTTAGTGCCGGTGGCTTAAGTGGAAGATTCCGGGGGAATGGCGAAGAGAAAAAACCGGAGAACAAATGCAGTACTTTGCAATAACGTGAATTTATAAATTTTGTAGAATCAAACAAATTATCGGGGAAAGATCTGTATATATTGTCAAAGACAACCGTCAACAGATCAGCTTAGTTCTGTTTTCAATCAAGTTTCTTGAAAGCCAGAGTGTGTAAACTGCCTTTTGCCACTTTGAGCTTCCTTGCGAACAGACGTTTTCTTTTCCAACACTAGTGAATATCCATTTTAATCTGAGTCATCGCCAGCTCATCGCTCTAGTTTACCACTACACAACAAGACACAATTTTCTTACTTTATATTATATTAGATATAACTCTTACGAATTCATATTTCACTGGCCGCCTTCATAGACAACCATTATGCTCATTCATGATCATTCGGACGAGTATTTGTCCTCATACAAGTACGACCTCTTGGACTCCCAGGACTATGTCATTGCCTCGCCAGCTTTACAACAACAACAGCAGCAGATACGGGGATCCACAATACTGCCACTGCAAATACCGCTACTGGAATCCCCAATAATAGCTCCAATAATACCACCCGTCGTTGGTGTGTCTGACCTTGATCATTCCCACCACTCACATTCGCGTTCTCATACCCACTCACATTCGCACTCACATTCCCATCATTCTCATAGTCACCCAATTAACCAGGTCATTTATCTCCAGTCTTACAATAATTTAGCTGCTCCGCGCCAATTCAGTCCCAACATGTGGATAGGTAACGTGGGAATCTTAAGTAATTCAGCTTTTTTCGCTAACAATAGCATCAAATTCATCATCTCTTGCATCAGCACTACTAGTATCACTAAACATTTTCTCAAAAATCGTCATTTTGACTTTACTCCACCAGAATACTGTGTGCTTGTGGTTGATCCATCATTTAAGTCGTCAGCTGCATCGTCGCCATCATCTTCATTTTCTTCGAGCTCTTCCACTTCTCAAAAAAATGTTAGCCAGGTGCTCAAATTTATCTCCAAATATAATTCTATCCTCAGTGCAGTCATCAATTCAAGCAAATACTCTGATAGCTCAACTGCCACTTTGAATGGTGCCTCTGATATCACTTCTCCGGTAATCACCATCAAAGATAAGCTCTCATTAGTTGAAAATCTTGTGAATTTGATTCAAACAATCAGACAAAACTTTCCCCAAACCGGGATCTTGATTCTTGATGATAACGAAACTGAAAGCCATAAACGTCGAGCATTGTTACTTGCCATTGCTTACATAATCAACATCAACCCAAATCTTACTACTCTCGATGCCCTCATTTTACTCAAAAATTACAAATCAGTGGACGATGTCTTCATCAATAATGAGAATTTTTTCAGTGTGTTGGAACAGTACAGGTTAAATGTGACTGCAAATAAACGATTCTATTATAATCGAAACCAGAATGAAACATTGAAGAGAAATTTTTCCAACTCTTTTGCTACGGATAATGGTGGTGGTAATGGCAATAGTAATAATGGCTCATTTCAGAAAAGGAAAAGCAAAAGAAGTTACGATTGATCAACCAAAAGATGGCTATCAAAAGCCCCTTTTTTTTTTTACTATTTGTTTTATGTCACAAGCTCATGTTTATGCCCCCTTCACGACTCTATCTCATCATTTTAATTCAGTCATTATTTGGCCATAGCCACTGGCCCCTTTACTCACCCGATAACTCACTTAGCTAATCGTTTTATTTATTCATTTACTGTTTCGGTTTTTTGTTTTTATCCTGCATTATAAATAAATGGGTTTGTTCTAGCTGATCTACCTAGTTTTAAATTTTTTGTAGTTATCAAGTGCAAATAAGCGGACCTGTAAGATGTATCTACAGACGGAAGCCTAAGCGTAAAAGTTTATCTTGAATTTACACAGCACGAGTCTCAAATGCGGCAACCCTCTACAATACATGTAATATTCAATGTCTTTATATTTATTACTTTTATGAACCCACTACCCGCCAATATTATTCATCATCCTCCTCGTCATCACTCTCATCTAAATCTGGTAACGGATAGTTCAAAATCACTGCTATACCAGTGATTTTATCCAACTGTTCACCAGAGTCATGCAAACTTGAAAATATCGACACTTCTCCACCTTGTTCTTTCACTTTATCACCCAAAGCAATATAACTTTTTCTTTCCTTGACATCATCACTTCTGAATAATGAATCCGTCACCAATAAATGGCTCACTGCTCCTTCAATGCCAATAGCTTTGGTACATTCTTCTTTACCGTACCAAGCGACCCCATTGTCCTTGTTCAACTCTGTGAAGAATCGATCCAAGAGTTGTGCATCCTTGACGTATTTGGTATCTTTTAGCTGTTGTACCACTGCGGGCGTCTTGAGAGTCTCGTCAAGCGCTTGCAAGTACCCATTGAAGGAATGTGCAATGACGAACTTACTTTTTGATTGCATGATCAATTTCTCGTCTTCAGTGGCTGCTTTGGCCATAATGTGCTCAAGAAGAGTTTGTGCCACTGTTCCCGGACTAGCAAGCAAAATCACTTTCAATTTCAGTAAGTCGAATTTCCGTTTGAATGTCTCGTAACAATTGCTAAAAAATTTCTCCATTGCTTTATCGTAACCTGAAGTGTCGCCACCACCACGTCTTTTCTTTGGTATGGATTTTTCAACTTTGGCCACAAGAATCCGCATTGTGTCCGTAATTAAACAAAAATGAGCAACACCTTCGTGGAGCACCACAGCACCAATCTCTGCTCTTTCAGTGATGCTAGTAGCTTCGTGAATAATGTCCAATGAATAGCTGTCGAATTCGTCCTTGTATAAAGTGAATGCATATTTGGTATCAATGACCGCAGTATGGTATGATCCCATCGGCACATACTTGTGCTCACTGACAGTACGCCCTTTACATCGCAATGTCGAACTTTCGGCTTCATATTCAATATTGGCAACTCGCAATTGTAATTTGACCAAAACTCTTTCCACTTTACTGGAGCCTTCTTTTTGGTAGTTTCGTGTGGTAGTCACGGTGATGCGATCATCCTTTTGAATCAAGTTGTAAAGAATCCAAAGATCTTCCTTATCTTGAGCCTGGACAGTGACGCTGCTTTCTTTGCTGTTAGAAATGTTTTCCGCGAGAAGTTTCATTGTGAACTTCAGTGTCAGGTATAAGCTGCCGCTAATATAAATCTATAAACCAGAAGATGGATAATGTAGTCTCGAAAGATTTATATAAACATATATAGTCATGATGTCAACTTTTTGCTTTATTCTTTTTTCCATTGCTTTGATGCTGCGCGTTGTGAGCCCCGTGAAGAAGAAAGAAATTCGTTAACATGGAAAACAAAAAATATCAACATCTTGAAATGCATTACATATAATAGAGTAAACAACTGTTGAGACACCATTTAAGAACAGCTTATTTACTTACAACTGCCAATTCCTTGCCGACAGAAAGCAACATCCGCCTTCACAATAGCCACACCAATCAAAAAACAGTAATTTAATCACAAATGGGCCTTCAACCAATAGTGGCTGGCCACGAGGACCTCATCCACGACGTTGCCTTCGACTACTACGGCAAGACTCTCGCGACTTGCTCCTCGGACCGTCATATTCGCGTCTTTACTCTTCATTCAAACACAAACAAATGGCAACTAAGAGACAGTTGGAAAGCACATGATCTGAGCATTGTCAAATTAGCCTTTGCCCCACCAGAATATGGTCAACTTTTAGCATCGGTTTCATATGACCGTACTGTCAAAGTGTGGGAACACAAACCGGAATCCCCTTCTGGTTCAGGATCATGCTATAAGCGCCTTGCTACCATAAATGATGCCCAGGGCCCATTATTTGACTTATCTTTTGCACCAGGATACTTAGAAACGTTAAGGCTTGCTACTGTTGGTGCTGATGGGGTGCTACGCATCTATGAAGCTCTTAACATTAGCGATTTGCTGGACTGGCAGCTTGTCCAGCTGGTGCCTTTGCTTCCGAAACCAGCAAACATCAACAGACCGGCAAACTTCACCGTAAATTGGTGTCAATCAAAATTTGCTCAGGAGAAAATTGCCGTCACTGCATTGGATGTTTGTATTATCTTGCTTAGGGATCCAAAGAGTAACAAATACCGCAAGGCCAAATCCTTACCAGATCACAATAGTATCATTAGAGATGTTGCTTGGGCTCCTTCAATGGGAAGATCATATGAGCTCTTGGCCACTGCTAGTAAAGATGGATATGTCCGGATATACAAAATCAATGACAGAAATGTTGATTCTTTTAGCAATAGTAATAGTAATAGCAGCTTGAATGGCGCTGGGAGAGAAGCTGCCATTAATGAAGATCTGGAGTTCACCGATTTTGGTCGTAATAAAAACAGTGACGAATTGGAAAATAGACTAGAAACGACCTTATTGGCAAAAAATGATGATCACAAATCTGAAGTGTGGTCAGTTAGCTGGAATAGTACTGGTACAGTGCTAAGCAGTAGTGGCGATGATGGCAAAGTGCGCTTCTGGAAAGCAAGCAGATTGAATGAGTATAGATGTATAGCTACAACGTCAGCCCAGCAGAAGGACTGATAAGGATTGAGATAATTGATTAATTACTATTTTAGTTTATTTTCTATGTTTTTTTTTTTTTTTTTTTCTGAATTCATTTATTATTATTTGTTTTTGTTTTTTTGTTTTTTAATCTAATGCTGATAATACATTCCTTTACGTACTTGGTTGCCCACGTAACTTCCTGGAAAGTTTCCACAAGTCAATCTTCAACAACTCCACAAAATCAGAAGACAAATAATACGTTTTGACGTCCTTGATTTTTTCATAAAAAGCAAAAATGAGTTTGATATTCCACAAATCGTCAATGTTCTGTGGCAGCTTCACCATACTACTGATTTCAAATCGGGAATTAGTAACCAGGGAATCAACCAAAGATTCATGCTCATTTGCCACCTCGCTAGTGTTTTTGAGAATAATGTCACAAGCTTTGTCAGTTTGACTAATTTTGAATTGCTCAAATTCGTTGGAAATATTTTCCAAAATAGACTTAAACAGATCTTGTGACTTTTGATACTCTTTCTTTTTGTAAACATGAATTGTCAAACTTTTGATAAAAGTATGGTAAACCTCAATGTTTTGCTCGAAATTCAAGTAAACTTCAAAATACTCATCCGATAAAGTTCTAATGGACAAAATGTTCGCCAACCTAGGCAATAAGCAAGGTGCATTCAAAAGTAACTGTTCCCCGTTTTTCAACACGATCTCAATTGGCAAGTCGACCGGCCTTGATGTATCAACATCTCTAGCCACCAAACAACGAGGCTGGGTCGATAGTACCCAAAAGTGTCTGAGCGCTTGCAAATAAACTTGTGATTCATTTCCACTACCGTTATTTTGAGCTGGGTATATGGCAGTCAACAACGCAGCAATAGCAAAATTTGAATCATCAAACGCATATTCCCCGCTAGCAATAAACAAAAATCCTAAAGCCATACTCAGAGCAGCGTAATTCGCATAGGTCATAGTCTTATTGGTTCTGTTATGTAATGCCCTCAATCTTTTAAAAGTTTCCAAATCGCCGGTTCCTGCCATGATAATTGACACAGATAACGATAACATATCTTGAATAGATGCGGCGCTAGCTTGGGTAATTCTTTCATCGAATGTAGTTGTAGGCAGCGCGGTAATCCTTATAAAATGATCCAAGTAAAAAAGAATCACGTCTCTAGCAGTAAGATCCCCAGTAGATGCAAACTTAAGTGCCATAGATGTACATGCGCCAGCTAAACAATTGAAATATGTAAGCTGATCACTGTCCAAGTATTTTATTTCATCAATGGAGTACTTTTGCAATAAACATGAAGGGATTTGTGATTCAACCCAATCGTTGGTTTGCAAAACGCTATCCCACAAAATCAAATTCTTTGCCACTATACGCAATGAAAGCAAATCCGGTCTAACGTAATCCAATAGCTTTTCAGTTTGCGGAACTTGCAATTTTGAGGCAATATTGTAGTTATTGGTTTTAATGTATATGAGCCCTAATGCAATAACAGCACCCGGGGCGGATTTATCATACTCTTGGGACATTTGTACATCCTTCAATGAAACTGCCATGGATAACAATCTATCTGTAATATGAGTATCGTTAAGTCCTTTTAAATCATTTCCTTTACCCAAATTAACATAACCTAGAGCAATTCCGGCTGCTAATCTATAGCCTTCATCAACAATCATCTTATCATTATATGATATCTTATTGCTTATTTGAGAAAGAAGAATTTCGCTCATGCGGCGATGTTGAGTTTCTAAGTATAACAAACCTATTCCCACAAGCCCTGCTGTTTGCACTGAAAGAGAAACATTCAAGTCTGTCGCTCCCTGCGGCAATAGAGCAACTACATGCACTGATAAAACCTTCGTCAAGTTCATATCCATTGATCCTCGGGCACTTGCGGATATTCCCAACAATAACCCGACACTGGTATGTGTGTGCTTTGACTCCAAATAGTTATATAAATGCCATTGCTCCAAATTTTTCAAGTGTCCATTGAGCCCTAACCCTAATAAGAAACCACCGTGCTGTGAATTCAACCCGTTTGGTTTATTGAATACAATCCAACTAGCAGCGATATTTTCTGCACTTCTTAAAACAGTTAAGCCGGCAGAAACACCATTATGGAAGTAACCCCACTCTATGAAATCTGGGTCTATGGAATCTTTGTCCAAACTCAAGGTGGTATTAGCAGGTTGGATCAATGTGTCAAAATTGAGTTTAGGAATTGGGAATTTTTCAGTCAAAATTGGCATTCGGGAAGATAGGAAAAGAGCGCCTCTTCCAAATGGAATAGTTAACGTTCTTAAGGCGACTAGTGTTGACAACTGCTTTTGTGACTTCAATAAATCATACTCATTTATGTCATGAGGAGCATTCATAGTAACAGTTTGTATCTTGGAAGACTGTAATAGCCTAGTAATTTCATAGAATCGACGATCTGTTGAAAATATCAACTTTGTAATACTTAGTCGGTCAGCCTCAGAATGACCGTCCCAGGCACTAAGTGGCTCATCGCTTTTAATTGACTGTATTATTTGATGTACATCCTTTGAGACAGTTGGGTTATATAATATGGATTTCTGACCGCTCTTCTCATTCTTCAAATACTTTTCCAAATCTTTTCTACCCAATAAGTTGATGAACCGAAGTGACGAATCAATAGAGGCACTATTTCTGCAAAATGATAGGTACTCTTTCAAAGGAAGAGATATGCCGATGGGGTACGTTTCTAAATCAAAAGAGTCAATGCCGTACTCTACCATAAGATTCACCACATCAGTTGCACTAAATTGAGGGGACACAATTGCCTCAAAGATTCGCAATATATAATAAGTTCTTGGTGTGATTATTTCATCAATAATGTCATTTTCTTCAGAAAGCTGAGAAAATGTAATGTATGGAGTAAGTTCATCTGAGAAAATGCTGCAAAGAGACTTCAACAAGTTTGGTGGCATATTTAGAGGCTCAATAACGGGAAATCTTGTCTTTAGATCAAGGCAGTTGGTATCACGGATATAGTATTTGATCCAAAAGTCAGACCAGCCTAGCCAAGCAACGAGTTGCGCAAGAAGAATATCAAAGCGGCTGTTGGCGTTGTGCTCCAAGACATTAAGTTTTAAATCTTCACGAAGCAAATGCAAGGCTAAAACAGCATTTGGTGCCATATTGTTGAGCGACTTTTGATATCGCTCGCTTATATTAGTTTTGCTCGACTGATTAAGTAAATTTGCTTTTTCAAGTTGGTCAATAACCTCATTGGAAACTTTGAGATCACTAAAATCGGTACCAACTGGCACCAAAACCGATAAAAGAGTAACGATAAAACTTTGCCATTCAGAGCCTTTACTGTTGATAGTCAATGCAGACAACCAATTGAGCCAAATGTACTCAAATGCATATGGACCAAATATGTACTTGAGCGATTGTAGACATCGCTTGGTGAGCTCGTCTTGTGACTCTACTAAAAGCTTGATAATATGTGTTTTTGAATCGGTATCAGTAAGCGCAATAGAATAGTCAGTGCAGTGATCAAGAGACTGTATTGGTTTTGCAATTTTTTGCAAGTTCAAATCATGCGATTTAAGGTTCAAGAAAGGGTTGATGAGCCGTATTGAAGATCTATCTTCCTGTAAAGCTATCAAATATGCGCCATGATCAGAGGATGAAGACGATAAAGATCCAGCCGATGAAGATGACAATGAGAATGACGATGACGATGAAGATGACAATGGCAATGCATCCAGACACTTGAAATTATATGAGCTTTGATAAGAGGGTAAATTGACTGAATTTGTAGAAGATTTGAATATAAGAACCTCCGTATGTTTGGTTTCTTTGTTCACAATTGCAATACCTTGCTTGTTTGCAAAACTTAAGCTAAATACTTTCAATTTATCTGTGCTGTAGTTGAACTGCACTTTTTCAATTTTTGTCAACACCATATCTTTTCTAAACACAATATTTTCTGGACCATTTGCAGATGAGTTTCCAATATTCATGCTGCTAGTATCATTCAAATCCATGCCAGTAACATCTGCATTTGACGCCATACGATCATAAGATAGCATTTCCGAATGTGATACTGAGCGACGGGCATGGGTGCGGTTTGATGTTGCACTTTGAGCAGCAGGATCATCCATACTATTCAGATCATTCTCGTTCACTGAAGAAACCGCCGCGGAGTTGGGCACTGAGGATTTACGCGAAAGCGATCTTTTTCTGATTGAAGATCTTTTCACCCCGCCATTATGGGTAGGCTTATTTTTACTGTGAGCCAAGATTCTAACATGATAAATTGCAATAATATGATTTGATAAGTTGAAGGTTACTGCTAGCGAGCACTTTGGGCTTTGTGGGAACCACACCATTTCCTCATTTGGTGAAAATGATGAAGTTGAAGATGATACCACCATACCTAGTTCCGACAATGGATCTAACAAAGTTAAAAAGTTAATTTTTGAGCTTGTAACATGGCTGCTCAACATTGGATTTGATATTATTGGATTTGCATCTTGATTTGTTGGTAATTGTCGCTCCAAAATGAGCCCATTTTCAAACAGTAGAGATTTTTTAATGTTAAACGGAAAGCTAATGAAATGAGTTTCGTCGTCTTCAAAATACATGTGGGCGCGATTCAGTAGTATCACTGCTAATGCTTTCTTTTTAGATATACCGCCATTCTTGGTACCGCCGCTACTGTTTCTGCTGGTGCTGGTGGTTGGTTTATTTGGGAAGTTGGTGTTGTTGAAATGCACCAAATGAGCATTCACTATTCTATCATCATCATTGTCATATTTGATCTTTCGCACAAGCACATCGTTTTTGAGCCACAAGACTTCTGTCAGACTTACCAATAGCACCTCGCTCTTTGAGTATAAAGTTATGGTGTAGTCCTTAGGCGATGATGACGATGATGATGATAATCGAAACTGATCTATGTTTTTCGAGGCGAGCCGGATGGCTGGGAGACCAATTTCGGGCATTGTCGTAATCTGCTAGATAAGCGCTTTCAAGATCAGCGGAAACTGGGATAAGCGCTGAGCAGCAAGTGGTTAGCGTCTTGGATTTTGTCTTGAGGAAGCTGACCGGTTGGTTGATGATGATGCGGAGGTGTGTTGCAGAAAGTGTTTGTTTTGTTTTGTAAATACTGGAGACAAATAATTATCGCTGAGCGCCGCTTAGCAGTTTGTGTGTGGTCTGGCGATGGCGGTGATGTGTTTGGAGAGTGGAAAAACTGAAGCTTTCTGCCACAGCAGCAGCAGCAGCAGCGCCGGCGATGTGATGAGTTACTCCATGTGGGACAAGACCAGACAGTTAGCTAGTTAAGACAGCACAGAACATCACAGACAAGAGCCAGTCTTGTTGCAAACCAACTCCTATAGCACCACTCATCACAGCTGGCAGTACCCAAATCCGCCTATCACTTACTTACACGATACACTTTCATTATATTGCAATAATTAACTACACATAACCAACTTTAGACTTTCCCTCTTTCTCTCACAAAAAATGGTGCTGTCGATAGTGCTGCTCGCAACAGCTTTGGGTCTAATTTTCATCCACTATTCATCTAACCAGCCCATCTCATCAGCAGTTGGATTTTCCATCATTGGCTACCAAGCAGTTGTTTACTTGATACCCAGACTCGGCCATGCGTTTGTTCGCATTGGTCTTAAGGGCAAAGACATGTCTAAACCTAACAAGCCATTATTGCCTGAATGTATGGGAGCCATATCTGCCGTTGTGTACTTGTTCTTAATGTTTTTCTTTATCCCGTTTATCTTTATCCAGATCTTGATTGTTGAGACTTCTGGCGGTGGTAATAGGGACGAAGAATCCTTACGGTCTGCTGCCCCATTATCTGATATTGGCGGCAACGGTAACGATAGTGGTAGCTACAATGATCAACAGCTTCTGCAAAAATTCCCGCACTCCAAGTTGATTCAGTACTTGTCAGCTGTATTATGCTTAGAAAGTCAAGTTCTTTTAGGCATTGCTGATGATCTCTTTGACGTTAAATGGCGCCACAAATTCTTCATGCCCGCAATTGCTGCTATCCCACTCTTGATTGTGTACTACATTGACTTTGGTGTCACCTCGATCTTAATCCCCAACGCAGTAGCTAGCTATTTGCAGCGCACCACTATTGACTTAGGTGCCGCTTATTACATGTACATGGCTGCGATTGCGATATTTTGTCCAAATTCAATCAATATCCTTGCTGGGGTCAATGGCTTGGAAGTGGGCCAGTCAGTGGTGTTAGCGATAATTTTCCTTATTAACGATTTTTGCTACATTTTCTTCTCGCAGTTTCCTGCGTCAATTTCATCGCATTTGTTCTCTGTGTGTCTTTTGATTCCTTTCTTGGGGACAAGTTTAGGATTGTTGAAGTACAACTGGTATCCTTCAAGAGTGTTTGTTGGTGACACGTATTGTTATTTTGCCGGGATGGTGTTTGCAGTGGTTGGAATATTGGGCCATTTTTCCAAGACTTTATTGCTTTTTTTCATTCCACAAATTTTTAATTTTGTGTATTCAGTGCCTCAGTTGTTCCATCTTGTACCTTGCCCTAGACACAGGTTGCCTCGGTTTGACGAAGCTTCTGGGTTGATGTATCCATCAATGGCAGTTCTCTTTGAACATGATAATACTGCTGCTGATGATATCGATACCAACAGTAGCAATAACAAAGATGAAGGCGATTCTTCTGGTAAGACTAAGCCACCAAACAACAAAAAACCCAAATTTTTGCATCCAAAGGCCCTGCTCATTCAAACTACATTGAGCATCTTGAGTAAAGTTGGGTTGCTCAAGGTGGAAAAATTAGAACAGCAAGTGAAGCAAAAAGACGGATCTACTAAAAAGATAACATTAATTCAGAAGATCAACAATTTGACCCTCATCAACCTCGTGCTTGTCCATTTTGGTCCATTGAGAGAAGATCAATTGTGTGCGGTTATACTTGGAATTCAGTTTCTTATCGGGGTTGGTGCAATCATTGGCAGACATACTATTGGGCCATGGTTGTTTGGTTACAATAATTTATGGAACTGATTTATTTCTTTTTTTTTTTTTTTTTTCTGTGCTATTCTTTTTCTACATTTTTCATTCATTAACATATCTACTTACAGGCATAATCATTTCAATCTGCCTCTTTGCAATTCTTTAATTTCAAATAATGTCGTGAAATCTTGATCAATCATAAATAATCATAAAACATTTCCTCTTTCTACAAACCTATGTAAAACTATCTTATAGCTTATTCCCACAACTTGATAACAGTTCTGATAACGTCACCCTTGTGCAAGTCATCAAAGGCAGCATTAACATCATCCAAAGTTCTGTAGCCGGTAATGTAGTCATCGAGTTTTAGGTCACCCTTCAAGTAATCATCAACAAAGCCTGGCAATTGAGTCTTACCCTTAACCCCGCCAAAAGCAGAACCTCTCCAAACTCTACCGGTTACCAATTGGAATGGTCTGGTACTGATTTCTTTACCAGCAGCAGCAACACCGATGATGACAGAGACACCCCAACCTTTGTGACAAGCTTCCAAAGCACTTCTCATAACGTCAACGTTACCAGTACAGTCAAAAGTGTAATCACAACCGCCATCGGTCAATTCAATCAATTTGTCAACAATGGTTTCGCCTTCCTTGAGTTTGGTTGGGTTGATGAAATGGGTAGCGCCCCATTTTCTGGCGTACTCTTCTTTAGCGTCATTGACATCAATAGCAATGATTTTGGAAGCATTTCTCAATCTTAAGCCTTCAATGACAGCAAGACCAACAGCGCCAATGCCAAAGACAGCAGTGTTTGCTTTCTCGTCAGCCTGGACCTTGGCAACGTTGTAAACACTACCGCTACCAGTGGTGACACCACAGCCCAAAAGACAAATCTTGTCGAATGGAGCATTTGGGTTGACAACGGCAACAGAAACGTCGGCGAGCACAGTGTATTGGGAGAAAGTGGAGCAGCCCATGAAATGGAAAATTTCCTTGCCATCCTTGGATCTGAATCTGGTGGTACCATCTGGCATGACACCTTTACCCTGGGTAGCTCTAACCGATCCACACAAGTTGGTTTTACCACTCAAGCAGAACTTACATTTACGACACTCGGCAGTGTAAAGGGCAACAACATGGTCACCGACTTTGATGTCAGAGACACCTTCACCAACACTTTCAACAATACCGGCACCTTCATGGCCCAAGATGGCTGGGAAGACGCCTTCTGGATCAACACCAGAAAGTGTGTAAGCATCAGTGTGGCAGACAGCATTATTGAGAACCTTGATACGCACTTCGTGAGCTTTTGGAGGCAAAACCTCGATTTCCTCAACGGACAATTTCTTTTTGGCGTCCCAGGCGACGGCAGCTTTGCAAAAGATGGACTAAATCGAGTGTTAGTATGGAGGGGATTCTGATTTGTGTATCATAAAAAATCACCCACCCTTTACACGTTGTACGGCGCGGGCGGTTCCCCAGTGCTTGATTAGATGGAAACTGTATTGCAGCGGGGAACAACAGGGAGACATATAGCAAGAGCAGCGACGAAAAGTGTTAAGACATACTTTACCAGCGGTGGAAGACATTGTGATTCACTGAATTGATCAAAAGAAGAGATTGCACGCTAGTATAATGACAATTGAGTAGAAGAGACGTGTTCTGTGAATGACAGAGAAGATAAACAAGAGATAAAAGAAGAGAAAAAGAAGGCTTAGCAACAATCGGCAGCAGTAAAAAAAAATTGTCGCTATTCTATCTCTACGCAGGTAAATGAACGCTCAGGGCACTCACTACTAGCGTATTACAAATCGCAAGACAGCGGCCAGGTCTCTCGCTTTATTATGTAATGATTATGTAAACACGTGGTCGACACGCGTTGTGAGCCCCGATTTCGTAACTTCCCTCGTAACGCAACATGTACCATTCCCAAGGGGTGTATAGACTCCATGCCGGCGGTAGGTACTGCTGATGCTAGTATAGCGCCAGTTTTGATAAGGTAAACAAGTCTATTTGGATATCATCTTACAAAAAAAAACAGTAGTGACAGCTCACTTGTGTTATCTGAGACGGCCCCAATTAGCATTCAAAAATTGAAAAACTGTAATACCACAGCCGATGTCGCCGTCACCATAAATTCACGTCTTGAGTATCTCTGTCTAGGGCTCTTTGGCCTTATCCAGCACATGGATACGGCATTTATAAAGTCAAGCCGGCAATGGCTGGCAACCACTGGCACTCAAAACAATTCCAAAAGAATATGAAGCACCAGATGCCCACATGCCAGCTTAATTGTTGAGCGCATAAACACCATAGCTTGGTTATCATAAATCACGCAATGAGAGCATTTCGTTGTTGGATAGCGGCTCAGCGAGGAGTCGCTAGCTTTTGGTTCAAATACAACAAGATTTCTCGTTGTGAAAAAGTGTCATTGGATATTTCATTTGAACAAAAAAAGGGAATCTGCATAGATTCTAACGCTCTTTGGAAGTTGGCTGTCTCCTTTTGTATTTCCATCAATATCTGCCGTTTCTCGGTATCGACATTGTTGCATAATTTCACTAAAAACTCTGCCCTGGCAGTGTCACTCGGGCTTATTTAACGGTCAGTAAAGTATTTCCTGTCTATGACGCTTCTAAATATTCGCTCAAAGCTCAATTGCAAATAATACATACAAGCTGGCATCTTTAGAGGCACTCAATTGACGCTTAACGACAGCATCCATGGTCAGGTGCCAGTGGGTTTCTTTACGATACTGATCCCGTATCAAAACTCGCAACTTGTACACTTTTCGTTGATCTGGTACAATATACCGGTCGATATATTTTTTGGCAGTGTCCACGTCACTGATTCTTTGAGGCTCTGGAAGCCCCGGAGTCGGGGAAACAAAATACCTGAGCACAGGGGCATCTTCTCGTGTGTTAGGCTCAGCTGGTCCACAGATGTTCTCAAGAAACAATCTTAACTCATGTTGGCTTGACCTCACTTTTTCCACTAGTTGCTCAAACTGCAGACGTTTGCTGGTGTCATTTGCTAGCACATTCTGGATTTTGCATAGTTTTGCGAGGTCGAATATGTCTGGGTTGAGTCTTTCCATTGTAGTTCGGGGAGCGCTATGGCAGTTATTTTGTGGACTAGTGGCGACTCCATGTACATTACCCATCTGCTGTGCAATAGCAGATGCCATAGCTGTAGCTTATACCGTAGTTTATACTGTACATCTCCATAGTTAAGAAACGCGCGGGTACCCGCCCGTAGTGAAGTATATTGGTTATGAGCCCTGAATGAAACTTCCGGCAGTGGTTTTTGACTGCCAGTACAATCTTTAACAAAACAGAACAAAACAAGTGTAAACTGCAGAATACAATATAAACAGACCGAAGCCATCATCAGCATTCCCACACAACCACCGCCCAAAGGCAGACAGACCTACCGCACACCAATGTCGACACATTCAGAAGAAGTGGAAACCCACTTCAGCCATGGCGCTGATCTGCCGCTGCCACTGCTGCTGCCGAAAACACACGCGCAGGCTGACCCCCAAGATGACAGCCATGCTGGCTCCTCCCAAGATCGCGACAACGTCAATGATAATCACAGTCCATCTGAACATGAACATGTTAGTCAAGATAACGGAGATAACTTGAACCTGGATCAGGCTCAGGATAATCAAAATGATGGAATTGCTCCTACTGGAGATGACGAACAATCGTCTGCCTCCGGCTTGCCAAACAATACTCAACAACAAGCGTCCAATGAAAGTGAATCTAACTCACAGACACATACCTTGCAGCTAGATCATAGCCAGGCCAACGGTGTATCCAATGCCAATAATAACGATGAGCAGGCAAATGGCCTGTCGGCAGCTCCTGATACCGAAATTTCCGAACAGACTACTAATTTGCCCTCTAATGTTGAAATTACTGCTGTCAAATCTTCCTCTAATGCCACTATTAGCGTTCTTAAGAAATTATTCGAGTCTCTCAACAACAAATCGTCCAAACTCAACTCACAGCAAAAAGAAACGGTAGCTCAGAGTCTAACTGCCTTGCAAGATAATTTGATCCCCTTGGTCAAAATCGTCGACTTGCTCAAAAGCTCTACCAATAATTTGCTGTTGAAAGTATCGCTTATTGATGCTATATCCAAAATTTATACTTTTGAAAATACCAAATCATCTTTCAACACAATAAATTATAACGGATACGTCAGATTTTCTGATTTGTGTATCGATACTATATCTTCAGTTTTCAAAGATGAAACTGACGATGATATAGAACTACAAATCGTCAAAACTATTGTCAACATTATCCTCAATGATAACACTGAAGTGCATACTGCGAAGTTGTTGGAAGGAATTAGGCTCATATACAACATTTTCATCTTGACGGTAAATGAAAATATAAAACTAATTGCTGAAGCTACACTAACTCAGATAATTGACTATTATTTCCAGACCATTGAAACTGGTTTTGCTAATAGTATCACCTTAAACTTCAATAGCGGAAAGATCAGTACAACGAGTTCTACAAATTTATCTGACTTAAAAAACTCTTCCACTGTCAACTTGGATAATTTGGAAAATTTGAATGAAGCTGATGATAAAAAGTTTAGTGATTTTGAAAGCAAAGGCCTAGGTGAATCACTTGATAGTACAGACTCAAAGACATTACTGGTTAAAGATTGCTTTTTGATTTTTAGAGCTATGAGCAAGTTATCTGTAAAGCCTATTGATGAAAAATTTCTTGACTCCAGATCAACTGCTGTCCGTTCCAAATTATTATCTTTAAAAATCATTCACTCCATATTGAAAAATCATATCAATTGTTTTATCAACAAATCTATAACAATTTCTTCAAATTTGAGCAATGAAAGCATACCATTTGTTGATTCGATCCGTAATTATTTGCTATTAACATTGACAAAGAACTCTGTTTACCAATTGAACGAAATATATTCTGTTTGTTTGGATATTTTCTACATTATCATTACCAACTTACGTGCTGAATTTATCAATGAGATTCCTGTTTTGTTTTCCGAAATTTTCTTCCCGATTGTTGAAATGCCAGTCAGTACTGATTTTCAAAAAAGCTACTTTTTATCAGTTGTGGCTAAACTTGCCAACGACCCAAGATTATTGATTGAATTTTACTTAAATTTTGACTGCTCTGAGAATAAGCCTAATATCATCGAGGCGTTGATCAATTTCTTAATCAGGAGTGAAAACAATAATCTTAGAAATTACAGTTTAGCAAGAAAAAACGAATCTTCTTCAAATAGCAATATCGGAGGGGATAAACTGGATAACGGGTATGATTCCACATCTTTAAATTGCATTGTTAGCATATTGCGAAGCCTTTATAGCTGGTCAAACAAAGGGCTAAATCTCGCTACTGATGATATGAGGCTACAAAATCCTACTCATAGAAGGTCAGCATCTATTCTTAGCAGAGAAAGAGAACCTTCATCCCCAACAACTTCTGTTAGATCTCCTTCCATATCAAAGGATGATAGCTTGACTGAAGTTGATGATCCAACAGAGTTTGAATCCCTCAAAAAACGGAAAACCTTGTTATTAGAATACGCAAAGCTTTTCAACTACAAACCAAAACGAGGGATCAAAAAGTTGATAGATAGTGGTTTTATCAAATCTTCTGAGCCAAATGATATTGCAGAATTCTTTTTGAGTAACAATACTCTATTGGACAAGGAGGTCCTTGGTGAATATCTTGGCGAAGGTGATGACTATAATATAAGCGTCATGCATGCGTTTGTTGACCAATTCAATTTCACTGGGCTCAAGTTTGTGGATGCCATGAGAATTTTCTTACAAAGCTTTAGATTACCAGGGGAATCTCAAAAAATTGATAGATTTATGCTTAAATTTGCCGAGGCATACTATAAGAGTCATCCCAATAGTGTTTTTGCGCAAGCAGAAACCCTTTACGTTTTGTCTTACTCAGTCATCATGTTAAACACTGATCAGCACAACAATCAAGTTAAATCAAGAATGACTATAGAGGATTTTGTTAAAAATAATTCTGGTATAGATGACGGTAAAGATTTACCGAGACAATTACTTGTGGACATTTATAATGATATTGCTAACAATGAAATTGTGCTAGAGTCAGAACAACATCATGCTCTAATATCAGGAAGCAAACCTGGTACATCTTCCACCCCAACGGGCTTGCCTAATCTTTTCGCAAACAAAACCGATATTAATAGAGAATACTATATTCAAGCAGCAAAAGAAATTTCTTCCAAAACTGAAAAGGCAATCAAATCCAATGGATTCCAAACAAGTGGTAAAAAACCTAAATTCTTTAGTGCTAATCATGTTGAGCATGTGAAGAGCATTTTTGATACATTATGGATGTCATTTTTGGCTGCTCTTACTCCAAGTTTCAAAGAATTTGACAACAAAACAATTTCATCATTGTGCTTAGAGGGCATTCGTTTGTCTATAAAAATTGCTTGCATTTTTAATCTCACCGATGCCAAAACCTCCTTTGTTAATGCATTGATACAGTTTACAAACTTGAACAATATCGAAGAAATAAAACATAAGAATCTTGAAGCTATCAATGTTTTACTCAATGTTTGCGTTACTGATGGAAATTATTTGAGTTCTGCTTGGACAGATATTTTGATGTGCATTTCACAATTGGAAAGACTTCAGTTGATTGCACAAGGGGTTGATGCTTCTAGCATCCCAGATATCCTAAATGCTAGACTAGAAAGAAATAATAACGAACAAAATGGTAGATTGTCGCTCGAAAGCAGCAGATCCTTGAACACAAGGTTCTTTGTTCGCAAAGTTCCCAACCCTTCAGAAGTTGCTCAGCACCATCATGCAAATCAAAAGCTACAGCCTGAAATTTCATCCTTGATACAGTCAACGGATTTGACCGTCAAGATTGATAAAATTTTTGCAAGCACGGATAAACTCACAATCGATGCTATTGGATATTTTGTTGAGGCCTTGACTGAAGTTGCCTTAGATGAGGTTGAGTCCTCGGGAAATAGTACCAACCCAAGAATCTTTTCACTTCAGAAGATGGTGGATATCTGTTATTATAATATGAATAGAATTAGAGTTGAATGGTCCAAACTTTGGTCAATAATGGGAGAAGCCTTCAACAAAATTGGCTGTAATTCTAATTTGAATATTGTGGTTTTTGCTCTTGATTCATTAAGACAGCTTTCAATGAGATTTTTCGAGATTGAAGAGTTAGCATATTTCAAATTCCAGAAAGACTTTTTAGAGCCATTTGCCTTTATTTTGGCCAATAATGAAAATCTAGATTCAAGATTAATGGTGCTAGAATGCATTGACAATATGATCCAAGCAAAATCAAGTAAAATTAAATCCGGCTGGGTTACGATTTTCAAAACCTTTATAAACGCATCCAGGGATGACAATGACCAACTTGTTTCAAAATCCTATAAGATGCTTAGTAAAATTAACAAGAACCATTTTGATGCCATTTATTCTCAGGATGCTTTTGGTGGGTTGGTCGAGGCATATACCGCATTAGCTTGTAATGAGAGTAATCAAAGAATCAGTTTGCATGCGATTGCTGATATGAAAGGGTTGATTAATAAAGTTCAAAATCTTAAGGTTGAGACTCCAGCACCCGCTTCTGCTTCTGCTGCTGCTGAACAAAATACTCCAAAAACTTCAAAGCAATTGATTAGATTTTTCCCTGTTCTTGCTGGGTTTAACCGCGTCATTTTGAAAAACTCTGATTTAGAAAGTCGGTCTATTTCTCTTGACCATTTATTCGATGCTTTGGTGCAATATGGTAACGAATTCGATGAACCATTTTGGCATGAAATTTGTCAAGATCTTTTGTTCCCAATCTTTGGTGTATTAAGTAGCCATTGGAGTCAATTGAATAGTCATGATGACTTATCGGTATGGTTATCAACAACATTAATTCAAGCGTTGAAAAACATGGTGGCAATATTCACACACTTTGATACCCTATTACCAATGTTGGATGGTTATTTGAAACTCTTATGTTCATGTATCTTACAGGAAAATGATACTATTTCTAGAATTGGAAGAAATTGTCTTCAAAGTCTAATTTTGCAGAATATGAAAAAATTTCAAGTTTCAGATTGGAACAAAATAACAAAAACATTAAAAGAACTTTTTGATGCTACCACTGCAGTGGAGTTGTTTTTGGCTGATCCCTTAAAAGCAGAAAACGAGAATCATGAAGCGCTCGCCGAAGATTTGGCAAAATTGGAGTTAAATAATGCTGCTTTTTCTAAAGGGTTTTCTGAGTCTACTTTGCAGGACAATGATGCTGCCCCGGTAGACCCAGAGTCCTTCAATGGAGTTGGTACCAGTAAACCTTCTGGTCAAGAAAATAACGGCAATACTAATGGCTCGGAAGATCCAAACGATTCCACAAATACGGTAGTGATTCATAATTCTAAAGAAAATGTTGATTCTGTTTCACCTCCAAAGGCACAGAATGACGGATTAGATGTCACTTCGCCTCAAAGCATTAATCTCAAGAAAACTAGAAGTTTTTCAGAGCAACATAAAAAGAAAATAAAAGAAAAGGGTATTATTGTGGTTAAATGCGTATTGCAACTTTTGATGATTGAAATGTTGTCTGAACTTTTTGAGGATGATGGCTTCTATGATAGTATTCCAATGAATAATTTGCTTGATCTAATGGAAGCGTTGGAAAAATCATACAAATTCTCCCATGAATTCAACGAAGATTATAACTTGAGAGTCAGACTTTGGAATTCTGGAGTCATTGAGCGTTTACCAAATTTGCTTAAGCAGGAATCCTCATCTTCTGGAGTTTACATCAATATTACCTTTCACATTTTAATCAGCGGCTCTAAGGCTTCGGACAAGCAAAAAGAAATATTATTGGCCAAATTGATTCCACTTTGTGTTAAAATTATTGAGAATTTTATTGCCTTAGATGAGACCACAAAGCAAAGAAACATTAATACTTGGAGACCCGTAGTGGTTGAAATTTTGCAAGGCTATTATGAACTCGATGAAGATGATTTTATCAAACATTGTCCAATTATGTATGATTTAATTTTGAATATTTTGGATAAACAATTACCTCAAGAGCTACGTTCTTCGATTAAAAATTTCTTAACTAGGGTCGGGGAAGTTTACGTTAGAATTTGAGTTCAAATTTTTGTCTGAGTTTTAAATATGGAATTAATGCTGATTTAATAGAGGGAAATAAAAAGAAAAAAAAATATCATATATCGTTGTATTTGCATTCACACATTTGCTTTTCTTTGCTAACTTTTCTTTTTTTTTCTATTGTACAAAATATAGGTTTTATTATATACAAGTTATGTCAATGTTCGCAGAAAAACAAACTGTGTTTGGCATTTTTTTTTCTAGTTAATTTGATGTGTAGTAGCGCATGTTTGCACTGTCGTTTAATGCTGTATAGGTATTGGTTTTTCAGCATAAAGGTAGATTTACTAACCAAAAAATTGGCAGCACAACAATTGTGTCTCAAGAAAAGGTACAGTATACTTATAATGGAATAGCTAAAAAAAAAAAGAATAAAAAAAAAGGAAATATGTGGTTTCTATAATTATTGGAAGACACTATTGAGAAAATTTAGTCTCAGTTTTGGATAATTTTTGTTTCAGTAATTGAGAAATTTTTTTGAGACAATTAGAATTGCCGAGCTCAAAATGTAATATAAGTGAT
>JXWR01000630.1_pt1 | contig 23103 bp, 12 predicted proteins | sample 315541 | NCBI WGS metagenome assembly JXWR01 (sample SAMN03273951, study PRJNA271842) | soil metagenome | isolation source: rice field ambient CO2 | place: India: CRRI Experimental farm Cuttack,Odisha-753006 | collected 2013-12-17
ATGAAAAAAAAGCACCGATTTTAATAAGCACTTTTTATTTCTCAAACACAAAAAAAAATTGAAAAAATAAAATATCAGTTATTGAGGACTGTTAGGGAACTTTGTCTTCTGGAACGACGAAATAGAAGAAGCTGAAGCTATGTGCAGAAGCTCTCAAGTTAACGCACTTGTTAGAGATCTTTGAAAGCAAAACTAACGGAGAAATTTTGGGCAAATTTTTTTAGTATTATAATCCCGATAAAGGAGAAGACGAAAGGAGAAAGTAAAGAGGTGAGATTGGATTTTTATTTTAAAAATCTAAAGGTCTCGTTTCAAAGAAAGACTCTTTTCCTTTCTAAAGATATGCGGTTGAGTATCTTGGAGTAAAAAAAAAATTGGAAAGAACAATCCAAAGGCCAATGAAAAAGCCAATAATTTGCAAACTAGTTGACTCTATGTGCGAGTACCAAGCTATCGATGAGCAGTGTAGAAGATCGCAAGCGATATGAATGATTTGAAGACAAGCTGTAGTCAGTCCACTTGTTTTGAATGACAGATTAAACAGAAAAAACAGAAAAATGGAAATTTTGCTGATTTTTAATGTGGTAGATAATAATATCTCGCAACACTAAAATTTTTTTCTTTTTCTTGCTTTCGAAGTTCCTCGATGCAGCTCATGCCGCACAACGCGGCGACTGATGGGCGCGCGACTATGACAAAATAGGCAAACTGCAAAGTGCTGTGCAGCTCGGTATGCCGACCCTCCTGTTGGGCTCCGAGCTTTGAAGTGGCCATTGAATTGTGTCAGAACCATTCGACTGGGCTCTCTTATGAACTACAATTCATGGCAGTCCTTTGTCAAACTCTAAGGCAAACTGAGCAGCTTCCTTAACTTGTGGCAACATTGCCGGTACCCTTGCGTGAAACACCAAAGGATGTCTGCGTATCTGTATTGATTTAAAATAAAATTGGAGCACGACTCTCGAAGATTGCGGTAGACAATCGATTGTCTATACTGTCTATTGATAATCACTGGTAATTACTCCGACAACAGGGCCGCAAACTGATGCGGCAAACTTACAGATTTCTCCAATTTCCGGAAACCGCCGAGCGATCGCTTATTTCTGATCGAGTCAAGATTAAACATATAAGCAGTGTATGCATCATCGAAAATTCCTACAAATATGGTATAATATTGCCCACAACGAAGTGCTGGTATATCGATGCGGAGAATTGAAAGACGCTTTTTGAAGACACACAACGGCAAAGAACAATATAACAAGATTGCAGGATCAGCAGCCGTATTCTCAAAGAATGCATCTGTCAATGTAGCTAACGTTTTCCATTAAAGGCTCATTCACCATTCCGTCTAATTTCGATTCACCATCAATACCATAAAATTTGACTCTGTTCACATTTTTGTTACTGTTCACATTTCTGTTGCGAGTCTCTTATCTTTGACCTACAAAAAGCTAATACCCATGGCAGCAAGCGAAAATGGCTGCCAACATTGCATAACACCCAATTCTATTTTTAGGGGCCAAGCTGACTTGGTAAAAGAATAAGGAAAACCAAGTATTAATAATTCGAGAAAGCATTTTTTTTATTGTCTTCAAAACTATCCTTCTTTCTTTTTAAAGATATAAAGTGAGGACTAAAGCAAAATATTCAGCCTAACTAGAATTGAAAACTCATTAAGTTGTAAATAAAAGGCACACAGAGACTGATTTAGCAGGGATTAAAAAGATGAAAAATTTTTACACAACTGTTACCTGTATAGTTACATGTCTGTGGTGTTTGGGGCCCAGTAGCATTTACGTAAACTGAGGCGCAAAACAGGGAAGTAAGACCCACAGCATATTACCAGGGACAACTATTTCTCAAAAACGCACTTTTGTTTTCAATCAAATTAAAGGCACAATATTTATAGAGGCCTTCGTGAGTGGACAGTAAAGGCCAATTAATCTCTTGCAGGAAGCCTTTATACTTTTAGCTCTTTATATACCCTAAGCTACATTATTTTGGAATGTTGTTGAAGATGATCACAAGCTTAGAAATGCTGCTGATGAAAATTGTTTGCTTCAGATTGTTTGTAGAAGATTAAATGCTAATTGAGTTGATGGAGTAGTGGGGTTGGATCACTATACATTCTGATTAATATATAATTGATTTATAAAATTCTACAATTATTGCAAACACAGTACAAAATGCTTATTTGTCCAATAAATGTAAACTTTTCACTTTTTGTATTACCTTTCTCAACAATGCAACGCAATCACCGCCATTGGAGATTATTTATATATCTACACGAAGAATATAATCTATCTAGCTAGATTTTTGTTTCGAGATACACGACCTTCATTCTTTTTTGGTCATCAGATAGGTCATTTCAATATTTTCCAATTCTTTAGTTTGCGTCTTGGCGTTCTTTTTAAAAGCTTCCTCTTTTCTCAACTTTTTCAATTCATTTTCACTTTCCAAGACCAAGTCGTCAAACGCCACACTTTTAGCCCTAAGCCTGGCTTCTCTAAGCTGCTTTTCTGCTTCTATTAAATTACCGTAATGTAAGTCAATGACTCCTAATGAATAAGTTGCTAAAGCAACTGATTTTGTGATATCTTCATGGTCTCTCACAAACCAAGGCGGGAGCAGTTTAACAATATTTTGTATTAATCTGTAATACAGAATAGCCCCTTGCACGAAAAGCGCCTTTTGATGAGCTTCTGAATTTGCAAGTGATTCATTTTGTGAACGTCTGGCATTAATTTCATATGATTCGTGCTCTTCTGCTGTCAAGTAAAACAATGAACCACAGCTAGCATAAGAGTTCAATATGTCAAATATGGAGCATCCTGAAGCTTGCATCCATAGAGTACTTTCATGTTGGAAGTGAATGGCGAGACGACGGTCGCCAAGCAGCAAGCATAATGACACAAAAAGGTCTCTGGCATTGAAGAATTCTTCGCGGAATGGCATCCACGAAAAGTCCATCCCTGGAACTTCAAAAATTGCATTGTCTTTGTAAAACTTGAGCTTAATTTCTTTCGGTTTTTCAGTGAGCTGAGAAAGTTTTCTCAAGACACGTTCGTTCTCAAGGCTCACAGAGGGCATACCAGTTGCTTTGTATAATGACATTAAAGTGAGCTTGCTTCCCACAAAACTAACATGCTCAGTTTCATCATTATCAGAAGCTTCGATAGATTCACCAAGTCTACTCAAAACCTCTTCTTCGGCCTTGAGCAAGTGAACGAACAAATAATTTTTGAGATAGTCGCCCTTGTCCGGATTCAAATGAGCATATTTTACAATAACTCTCAAGTCCTTTTGAATGATGTGTGGTCTGCATTCAATTGGAAAGCTCTCACTATTTAAAGCTGCCAAATAGACGTCTGATATTTCGTGGTAAATCGAAGATGCTTCTTTGATCAATCCAAGCTTCTCATACATCTCAGCAATTTTGATCTGGATCCCAGTATACTCATCAGAAAGGCGATCAAGCTGCTGTTGCTCAGCGATCTGTAATGCTTCAATGTAGAGCTTGAGTGCTTTTTTGTGGTTAAAATCCTCTTTATCTGATTCAGCCCATAATGCTTTCCTAAGGGTCTTTGCCACTTCCTTAGAGAATGTGTGATGCGGCCAAAAGAAATACCAGCCAATGTAGCCCGCTACGCCCAAAACACTGGCTGTGGTTAATAAAATTCTTGCCCAGTTTCTTTTCGGTGGATTGAAGTAGTTCACATATGCTTGTTGTTTCTCTTGACTAATGGATCTCTTTGACAAATGCTGAGGTGAGCTTGATAATAGTTTTGCTCTTGGATGACAAGAAAGTTGCCCCGGCTGGATTGAATGGTAAAGCTGGTTGCTAGCAGACGTCTTAATTTGCCTCAAGGCCGTCCTACTGAAGCGCATAGTGGTATGAATTATAATTTATTATTAGCTTCTCTTGCTTTCAGCGCAGTTAAAAGTGAACTCCACCATAGGTCTTCTCTGCTACTTTGAAAGCATCTTGGTTTTGTCGCTATCTTTGAACGACCCCCGGAGGTCTCTATAGTCACATGAAAACATAATATTTCCGACCCACTAAAATTTGCGGATTTGGACTGCATTAATCTTCAACATGTCAAAGGCGGTATGGCCTAACCAGAATCAGCACTGCACAGGTTGTATTGCAATCTTAATTTAAAACCCAAATGAGAGAGAGGAGACATTACAAATATACATGTATTGGAATATGCCCAAACATTACTACTTCAAACTAAATATATCAATTCACATTGAGCAAAACAGCAATGTTCACCACAACATTTTCTATGTTAGCCCATAATTTAAATTTTTTCGAGGTATTACTTATCTTTAGCTTGATAATACATAGTCATCCAAAATAAATTGATTGACCGTTTATATATCTTGGCCATTGCTATACTTTTATGATACGGTCTCAAAACTTTGCTAACAGGAATATTTAGAGACCATTCTGCTTTGGCTAGTTAGTATTACAATTCGATGAAAAGCGCAAGCTGTTCTTGTGTAGGTTCAAAGTATGGGCTGACGTTGTCCCTGATTAAATTAAACTCTAATCAACCAGACTTAACCCTTTTTTTTCTCAACACTAGTATCAATTCCATATGTTCTATTCAATTTTGCTCAATATCCATTTTATGCAATTTTTCCCCAAATCACATTATCGATATTCAAAACCAAATCTCATGGGTGCTTATTTCGCCGATCTGAGTAGTCTCTCAGCACTTTTAAAGTTGCCTTTTTCAAAATAGATAGATAACATTTAAAGTAAATGAAAATAAAGTAATAGATTGATTACAAGCAGTGTTAAATTTGCCATAAATGTTTCAGACAAATCAGAATAACATAAAGCTGTTTCAATGTAAATAACTTTGATTTCAGCATAAATTTACACGGCCATTAAGAGAATTAATTAGATATTGCAATAAGTTTCATCAGTTCAAAAGACTTTTCAGCCGAATAAGTTGCCGAAATTGCTCTTGTATTTTTCGCTTAAAATTTTAGGAGTTAATCTCTGTAGACGAGATATCTTAAAAATAAAACACATAGGTTAGTAATTAGGCATCCCTGGCACACACGCACGCACAATAACACATGCCACAAACTATCAACTTGGAAGTAGTTTTCCGATGACTACATACCGAGTCATATATCAGGTCAACCTGTTAGCTTCAGAATGTTCATTTTCCATTTATTCCCTAAAGAAGAGAGTAAGAAGAGGGTGCGTGTCCCTCCATTAAATCAAAACTAACACAATATGACCATCCCTCAGCTAACTTAGCGTTGACATCAAATGGTGAATGTATCAAACACCAGGTATTGTTTCCAGCACTTGTAGTGATCAAGTTCCTATAGAGAGCTGCAACAAAACCCATAGGTGGTGGTCAGAGAAAAATCATCAAGAGAATTCCTCATAAATAGTAAGTCAAAGGGATGTGCTTATTTGATTTCCGTCATCGTCGATCATCTGGATCAAAATTTCCTGACCTTTAATCAAATTCGGATGCGCTCATCTGAGACTTCAAATTGCCCCCGAGTATTTGGCTTATACCAGAGGCTAAAAAAAGCTTTAGCATATGCCACTAGCACTGCTTTCTCATGGTAAGAGAAAACTGTACGTTAATACTCAATCGCGCTACCATCTTCGTGATACTACATCTCATTGGCTCTCTTGAAGACTTGATTAATATATAGAAAGGTTATTTGCCCTGGTATTGACAATATGTTATCGGATCCACTCGGCATTGCGCTCTTGACAGACTCCGAGAATTAAACTAAAGTGCAATTACTACAGCAAACAATTTTAGACAGTGGTGCTGCCCATTTTCGACAGTTGTGCTATTCAGAGCAGTCGGACTGCAATTATTGGCGCTCAAAATTAACAGAGTCCGAATGTCTGTTTAACTGTGCCGAGTAATTGGCAGAATGCAGTGCAATTGTCTCCAACAGCGCAAAAAAAAAAATTGTGCAGCATTGTGGCGCGGCAATTGCCACAAGCGGAAACTTACGAGGGAATTGCTGACAATCGCGAGCGATGCGGGAAACAGTATCCTTGACAGCCCACGGTACTAATGGCAGCCGCGTTGGGAAAAGTTTCACGTTGATTTCCAGCAGCTACTCGGCCGGCGATGAATAATGTTGAATGGCCCATGAGTAAAGGTACGGTCCTTTCTTGTATATATATCGTCGCAATAGTCGACTTAGCCTGCTTCAATTGACTAGCGTCGTGGTTCTTTTGCTCTCTTATCCCCCCCCTCCAAGCGCTTTTCTTTTTCTGCCCCGTAAGAAAATATCTCAAAGCCTAAATAGCCAAATCTAATCACCGACTTAGGTTTGTGATTTTCTCTTTTCTATTTTTTCATTATTCAAAGCAAAAAAGTTTAAACGGCATACTTCCACTATCAAAAGAAATTGCTACCTAAAGACTTAGTCAACATTACATTCAACCAGAAATGACGCCCACCGGTAAATCAAGCGACAACATTAACAATAATACCGACAGTAAAAATGCTGACCAACCGTCCAATGATCTTGCCTCGCTAACAAATCAAGATGTGTCGGATTCTGAAGAAAACAGCATTGACTATGTGCCCCAAAGGTTACTTTCCAAAGATGCTGGAGATGATAGTGATGATGCTAGCAACGACCATGCCACTAGACTCAAATCAAACATCTCCATTGCATCTTCAGCGGCCCAGCGCTCGTTTGATGAAAGTTTGGTGGGAAAATTGAGAAGAACATTATCAGGGGCTAGCGGTAACGCAGTGAGACCGTATGAGTCCAAACAGTCAGCGGCCCTGAGCGAGTTCAGCCAGCCTGATGACTTACAAAGAACCAAAACTAGACAAACTATCATTTCTGTGCTATCTAGACGTGCACAAGAACAAGCGCAATACATTGCTGCATCTCACGAAGATATACAAGCAACTACTACTGCCAGTGGTCGCCAGCAACATAAATTGGAGCCACAAGATGAAGAAGCAAGGATTGAACTGTCTGGACTTGATGATGATGATGATGTGGAAGAGCATAAGAGTAAATTGCAAAGGGAGCACACTCATAATACATATTTTCAGGACGATGTCAACGCACAGCAATTACCCACAGTAGCAGATGGTTCAGAATTTGCCTCGATGGATCCAGAACTTGTCACTTGGGACACAGAAGCAGACCCCAATTATCCTAGAAATTGGCTCAAGAAGAAAAAAATGATTGCTTTGGCTATAGTGGCGACTTACACATTTGTTGGTCAGGTCACTTCCAGTGTGTGCGCATTGGCAATGACTGACATTGATGAGGAGCTTAATGTCCAAAACTCATATTTTAGTTCGGCAATAGTTAGTGTTTTTCTTCTTAGCCAAGGTTTGGCAGCATTACTTGTGTCGCCCCTTTCGGAATTATATGGTCGTCGAGTTGTTCTCACATGCTCAATTTTCATTTTAACAATGTTCAATCTTGGATGCGCATTGACCCATGATCCATACTCGTTATTTGTGTTTCGATTTTTTACCGGGGTCGGCGCGGCAGCACCGTTTGGTGTTGGGCCTGCCATTTTAGCTGATATGTTCGACAACATGGAGCGTAACAAATACATGTCGTTTTACAATACTGGACCCAACTTGGCTCCTGTACTCGGTCCTTTAGTTTCTGGTTTCATTGTGCAAAACTTGAATTGGCGTTGGTTGTTTTGGGTGCTTGTCATTATCGATGGTACCACGCTCGCCATTGGACTGATGTTCTACCACGAAACATATTCTCCAGTGTTATTGCATTGGAAATGCAAAAAGTTGCAAAAGGAAACCGGTAATAAGAACCTCAAAACAATTTACGATATTGCAAATATTAACGAGACTGCCGCTTCACGAATCATGCTCAACATTGCTAGACCTGTCAATTTACTTTTTGGACATCCAATGGTATACGGTCTTGGAATCTTTTTAGCATTCCTTTTTGGCTTCTTTTATTTAATCTTAATCAGTTTCCCAACTGCATGGGGCGAAAAATACGGTTTTCAAATCCAAATTCAAGGCTTAATGTATATTTCATTTGGCGTTGCGTTTTTCACATGGACCCCAATTTGGACTCACTATACTAGTATTATTTACTCCAAGCTTGTGGCGAAAAATAACGGGGTTTCCAAACCGGAATTTAGGGTCACCTTACTTTACTTATGCGGCATTTTTTGCCCTATTGGGTTACTTATCTATGGTTGGTGTGTCCAGTATCAAATTTTTTGGTTTGTTCCATGCATTGGGGTCTTTATATATACCGGGTTTTACACCGGTGCGTTTGTATTTGTCACTAATTACATTGTTGACATGAATCCTCGGTTTAGTGCTTCGGCAAATTCTGCCCTTGCTTTGTTTAGATCAATTTTTGGCTTTGTATTTCCGATTTTTGCTCCCAAGATGTACCGTGACATTGGGTATGGTTGGGGAAACACGATTTTTTTCTTTATAGGGATGATCCTTGGGATTCCGTTCCCATTCTACGTGTCCAAGTATGGTGAAAAGTTAAGAATGAAAGCGAATTTGAAGTTTGATAGAAAACAGGCTCAAAGAGATGCTAAGCAATTGGCCGAATTGAAGAAGAAAGCTGATAAAAAGTTGAAATTGGAGCAGGAAAAATCTGAGAGTGGTAAAGTTGGTACCGGAAGTGAGGTACATCACCGTTGGACGACTGCTTACTTACGCCGCGGTAAGGAAGAGGAGGAGCAGTCAAGTTAGTTAACTTTACATAGCATATTTTTTTTGTCACTAAGGTGACTGCATGTCACAAAATATCTGAATTATAAACTTTTGTTCGAGATGCTTTCAAAGAAGAAAAAATTTGAAATTTTCAGAAAAAGGAAATAAAAAAGTAAAGAAAAATAAAAAAAAATAAAAAAAAATTTCGATTCTCGGATCATTATCTCAATTTTTGATTTCGCACACGCGGCTGTCAAGCAAAACATCAGTAGAAGATGGTTTCCTCTTCAACGGTGAAAACCGTGGGCATCACTGCCATCACCAGTGTTTTGCTCACCACCACTATTTTAGAACTTTATCATCGCAGCAAGACTCAAAGTACCAAAGCTAACATTACATCCTCGTCATCGTCATCAGCACCAGCATCAGTAGCAGAATCCGCTCCTCGCGGAAGACAAATCACCGAAACGGTAAAAGACTATGATGAAGATTTGATCCATGAGCAACTCGCTAGAAACTATGCCTTTTTGGGTGAAGAAGGCATGGCTAAAGTCAGAGATCAGTACGTTATTGTTGTTGGGTGTGGTGGTGTTGGCTCCTGGGTCACCACTATGCTTGTCAGATCCGGGGTATCTAAGATCAGAGTGATTGATTTTGATCAAGTGACACTATCTTCATTGAATAGACATGCGGTGGCTACCATTAGAGATGTTGGTAGATCCAAAGTGGAAACAATGAAGGCTCATTTACTTAATGTTGCGCCTTGGATTGACGTAGAACCAATGAATCAATTATGGAATAAAAATAGTGCAGAACAATTGTTACTTGGAGGAAAATACGGTAGACCAGATTATGTCATTGATTGCATTGATAACATTGATACCAAGGTGGATTTGCTTGCTTATTGTTACGAAAATAAGTTGCCAGTAATTTGTTCGGGTGGGGCCGCTTGCAAAAGTGATCCAAGCAGAATTAATATTGGTGATATTAGACTCACTGAAGAGGATCCACTTTTAAAGTCAGTGAGACGCAGATTGAAATTAAAGGGAATCACCACTGGCATTGATGTTGTCTTTTCTGCTGAAAAGCCAGATCCAAGAAAAGCAGCATTGCTTCCATTACCGCAGGATGAGTACTTGAAGGGTCAGGTGGACCAACTTAGTGCGTTAAAATATTTTAGAGTTAGAATTTTGCCAGTGTTGAGTCCGGTGCCGGGAATGTTTGGATTGGCTATTGTTAGTTATTTGTTGGCCAAAGTTGCTGGATACCCTATTGAACCTGTTGAAGGTAAAAACCGAATGAAAGTTTATGATTCGGTGCTTATGAGTTTGGCTGCTCAAAGAACCAGATTTGGTTTTGATCAAATAGTACCAATTTCCATGAAAGACGTCGAGTACATGGTTGAAGAAGTGTTCAGAGGAAAATCACCAATTTCCGGTTATTCAACTAGGCTTACTTTGTCCAAATGGGACCCATCCAAGGATATTTCTACCCAGAATTTGGTGTTGATGACAAAACAAGAACAGAAACACCACGAGTTGGAGGTGTTGAAAGGTGGCAAGAAACTTGAAGAAGTGTACAGCAAGGAGGTGTTGGAGAAGGTGGAGAAGCGTTTCAAGGAGGAGGCCTTCTATTCTCAGTATCGCGAGTAGAAGGGTGTAGTTAAGCGATATTATAATATAGGAATTGGAATAGTAATAATTTATGTTGTAGCTTATACTCTAGTGCGCATAGCATAAAATGGGTGTTCTTACTCGGTAGATTTTTCTTAAAAAAAATAAAACAAAAATAAAAATTAAAGCGGCGATGGCCTCGCAATAGCAGCAAAGCCAATCAAGACTAACGTTAAAACAATCACTAATTCACCACCAAAAACAGCAAGAAATCACCACTCCCACTTCATGTTATACATAACACAGGTCAAATACTAATCACAATCCAGGCGCATCGAATGAATTGTTCCAGTGACACTGCACAATGCCTCCAATCTCGTCCTTCAATAATGGTCCAGCAAAACCAGAAACGCCGACGCTGCCCCATATGACTACAATTGCCAATGATTATAATGATGACAACAATACTAGAAATTTACCCACATCTTCTTTCTCTTCTTTTTCTTCTCCTTCCTCAAAATCCGCTCACAATGATAAAAACGGTAAGGCTTCAGAGAATCCCGGTCTTTTGGATGACGACTCACATTCGTTAACCGCCGCCAAAGATGTGCACGAACTTAATCGCCTCGACAAGAAATCTGTCCATTATGTAATGGTCACCGCAGTGGCTGGTGGTTTAGCTGGATGCAGTGCCAAAACATTAATTGCACCATTAGACAGAATAAAAATTCTTTTTCAAACTTCAAATCCGGAATTTAAACAGTATTCTTCTTCACTTTTTGGTCTTTTCAAGGCAACAAAGAAAATATACAAAAATGATGGATTTGTAGGGTTTTTCCAGGGCCATTCAGTAACATTGTTTAGAATTTTTCCCTATGCGGCCATCAAGTTTGTCGCTTATGAGCAAATAAGAAATTTGCTTATTCCTAATGATTTATATGAAACTAATGGAAGACGGTTATTAGCTGGCTCTATTAGTGGGATAATGTCAGTGTTTTTTACTTATCCTTTGGACTTGCTTAGAGTCAGATTAGCTTTTGAAACAAGAAACATTAAACATAGTACGCAACAAGCAGCATCACCAACCTCAACATTATCACAAAAGCAAATGGCTCAAGCAATAAGCAATCTGGCCAAAAAAGCACCAAAACATGTTAAAAATGCATTAATAAATGGCCGATTACTAGGCACGGTTAGTTCAATTCTCAAAGAACCAACAAAATACAAAGACAACAAATTTTCTAAAACTGTGCCATCTTCAATAGTTGGTATAACTAATTTTTACCGAGGTTTTTCTCCAACAATCCTCGGAATGATTCCATATGCTGGGGTTTCCTTTTGGACTCATGATTTTGTTCATGATATTTTCCGATCCAAATTACTAGCTAAAATAACTGTCGATAATTCCGAACAATATCAACTTGATAAACAGCGACAAAAGTTAGCAGCAGCGACAAAAAACACAGAAAAGGGTCACAGTCATGATAGTAGACCACCGCTCAAAGCATGGGCTCAATTGATTGCCGGGGGAATGGCAGGTTTAGTTTCGCAAACCGCTGCTTATCCATTTGAAATCATTCGTAGAAGATTGCAGGTTGGTGCAGTGACGAATAATGGACAATATTTTTCACTAAGGCAGATGGCTAGCATGATTTATACCGAACGTGGGCTCAAAGGATTTTACGTTGGGTTGAGTATTGGCTATATTAAAGTCATTCCAATGGCTGCTTGTTCTCTCTTTGTTTATGAACGATTGAAATTTATAATGGGCATTTAAATTTAAATTCTAAAAAGTATTGCGACGATTTTTTTTTTTTTTTACTTTTTTTTTTACTTTTTTTTGTTGTTATTCTCAGGTTTAACTAAAGTTGAATTTTTTGTTTTTATTTTAATGTTTTTTTTCCGTTTATAAAAAATCATGATGGCATAATTATTGGCTTTGCTATAGTTTCATTCATGAAGAATGTTTACAAAAGAGAATTATATCTTGCATTATATGATGAGTTTTGTCTTCATACCGTGGCTTTGATGTTATTTATCAAAACTCAGTTCCTATTATTTTCTTTACTTTTTTTTTTTTTTTGCTTTTTTATGTTTTTTCATTCTCCTTGTTTATTTAGTTTGTTTTAATGTTTTTTCTTATGATAAAAGTTACGTGTATTCAGTTCAATTTTAGTTTCAATTTTGACTGACTTTGTCATTGGCTTGATTATGCATCTAAGAGATATTCACATAATTTTGTGTAAAGAAAAACCTACGCTATACAAAAATCACAATATCAACACAAACTCGCAAAACAATTGGTTTGGTTATTCGTTTTTTTTTATTTGATAATTATATACATGAAATATACTTGTCAAATACAAAAACAGCCATATGAATTTCCCACTAATTGAGCGGCCAATAATGACTTGTCACCACAAACTTTTTTGACTTGTTTACTTTTTCACTCTTTATTGTGTAGATGACAAGCAAAGCAAACTAAAAAGTTACCAACTAAAGTATTCTCAATTTACATACACTAAACTCCCCTTCTTCTATTTTTTTTTTCTCTTTTCGTATTCCTATGTACTTTGAAAGTCTGCTCTTTTAGAGGAAAAAATTCCACCATCTCTTCTTTTTTGACGCGGTAGTACCAAATCTTTCTGGGTCAAGCTGAGAATATTGCGAGCTACGTGAAGCAGCACTATTAGCAGCAGTTTTTTGGTTCTTCAAAATAGTTTGCTGATTAGCAATCTCAATATTCTTCTTTAATCCTTCTTTACTTAACACTGATTGCTTAATTCCACGATCTTTAATACTATCTCTAGTAACTGCATAAACTGAACGAGTTGAAGTTCTACCAATGTTAAATCCAAACTTTTGCAATTGTTTAACAATGCTTGGTGTCAAGGTAGCGGTTAACGGTAAGCGGATAAAAACAAGTGATTTATGAAGACCATAAGCAATGAAAAATGTTGTCCAGAATGCACTATATTTGCTGCCTTTTTTGTCATTCTCTTCTTCTTTCTTAAAACTACCATTTTCCCTGTCTTTGGATTGGCCAATACCAAAAAATTGTTTGACTTTTTCCTGGTATTCTTTAATTTTTTCATCTCCAACACTAGCAACAAACAAATAACATAATGGTAAATCAAGCATCGACAAAAATAAATACACACCAAGAGCAGCGTATCCGTATTTCTTCATTAACTCTTTCAACACTGCTCTTTTCTTATCTTTCTTGGCTTCTTCTTCGTTATTTTTGTTGCTGTTATTGTTGTGATTGGTATCAATTGGCTTATGAACTTGATTTATATTTTCCGCCTTTGCGGCATTAGAAAGTGGCGGGCGAGGATCAGGAATAGTTCTTGCATCATTAGTTTTGGTAAATGCTACACTGTGAAAGCTTCTCACATTCGAAAGACTCCAACCTGAATTTATTATCTTTCTATTTTCAAAAATTGTTGTCAATTGACTTGGTGTCACACTATTGTTGTTTTTAATAAATTTGGCAGTCGCAGGAGCATTAGACAAACTTAATAGCGATGGCAAATGGTGCAATTGACGATAACGTAAACTTGGTACATTATAAAACAACCTTTGAGCGAGAGCCTCACCATGTCGTTGAAGTGATTGATTGACTGCCATATTTGATGTGGAGGATTTTATCCCTTAAAAAAAAGCACAACAATTCGTACAGCTTCGGCTACAAATCTATCAATTCAAGTTCCGATTTCTTCTTTTATTTTTTATTTTTATTTTGTTTCTTTAAATGCACACTGATGCTCTCCCGCCATGACTCCCGCAGCTTCAAGCATCTCTACGCTTTATCACGAAGATCTTTGCATAACTAAAATAAACCGAAAACAACCTGACAGTACAAACTATCCATTTACAATACTTTAGTAGAGCGTTTTTAATAAAAAATGTAACCGGCCTGTAACCATACAAGTGCTTGAAGAATACTAAGGCCAACTATGTTCCAAAGTTTTGGAACGTTGCTGCCTCTTAACGCAAATCTTTGTCTCGTGTGCGGCTTCTGTTGACAGCGATCAACACTTATTGTTTTAATAGTCAAAAATGGAGCCAGAAATGGAGCCAAAACTAAACCCATGCTTCTGTAGAATGAAAAGTCTTAATATATGTTTCTTAAAGATTAGAATTCATAAAATTATGTATATAATTATGAAACAATTATACAAAGCAAGAATAACAGTAGACATTAATGATAACCATGAAAAGTTTTCCAAAACAAAAACAAAAACAAAAACAAAAAAAAGAACAACCGTGAGGCAACCACAAAAGAAAAGCACTGGGCAGAAAGCATTAAATAGCTTAGTGATTAAAAAGCTTTGATAACGACACCTAGAGTTTAGCTTTAGCTTCTCTAACGACAGTACACTTGATCAACCCATTTGGATGTGGAGATGGGTAGAAAAGTTCATTATCGTTACTCAAACCTTTCCAAGACAAATCAATGACAAAGTAGTGCTTATTTGGTAAAGAATAAGAAACAGACTCAACCAATGAAGCTTGCTTCAAGATTTCGGTACCCATGTCATACATAGTAGCTTGAACAGAAGGAGAATTTTGCAAAGCAAACAAATCCAAAGTGATTTTTCTAGCAACGTTAAAAGTGACATCAAAGAGACCTTGATCAGCTTTTTCATTAACGTTCAAAGGGGTGACTTTCTTGGTATCCCAGCTCCAGGAAGAGTCAACATCAGTAGACAAGATTCTATCCTTTGTCGGCTTCAAAGTGGTGAAGTCACATTGATTATAACCGTAAAACATAGAATTGGTGGACTTTAACACTGTCAAGTCTTTCAAACCAGATAAGAGCTTGAAGTCACCGTCTCTAGATTGGTGAGCTTTGGTGATTCTAAGTTCAGTGCCGCCTTTGACAAAGGAGTGGTCATGTAATTTACCATTGACTTCATATTTCTTCCATGGCAACTGCTCAATAGAAACATCAACGCCAGAAACATGAGCATATTTTTGTAAGAAGTGGGAAGTCAAGTTGGCGGCAAATCTTTCTATTGGCCAAACTTTTTGGGTCTTGCCGAGCACCAAGATGGTATTTTTCACAGTGTCGGTTGGAACAATTGGAGAGTTGTCGGCTTTGGTGTAACTGACGTCGAAGTTACCTGTCAAGAGAACACAAACAGTAACTTCAATGATCTCGTGAACTTTTGGGTTGTGTGGGTCTTTTCTAACCTTCAAGAATTTGACGTTGTCCTTACCATAGGTGGAGTTTTGCAAAGCCATTGTGAGATGTGGAGAGTGTATGAAATTTGTAAGAAGAGCTGGAAGAATATGCTTGTGAGCAGTGAAAGTCAGTGGGAATATTAACAATAGAGATAAGGGTGATATTAATGATGACAATAACAATATTAGTAGGAATAACGATCTATTCTACTTACTCAGAGAAATAGGAATTTTGGTGGTATTTATACTTGAAAGGAGCGAAATCACTCGGGAAGCCGTTTGCTGCTGGCTGATAATGCCTCCATCACATGATATTCGCATCGGGCAAGATTTCAGTTTTGTTTTCTGGGGCGCCGAGTGAGCTCACTACAATAAAGACAACATCAACCCAGATAACCACAAAGCAGCCAACCACAGCAAAGACGTCAAAATAAGGTGATATTGAAGCTTCCCCAAGCACCGGCTATGTACGACTACATGGACTATATCGTCAAGTGTTTCAATGTCATCAACAGCTGGGATGAGAGCAACTTGTACCCTGCAGTGATTGCCACTCCCAAATCGATTCTTGACTTTTCATTGCCCAATTCAATCTCAGTTGACATCAACAAGAAATCCTCAGATTTTTCCACCAATTCTCTCACTCTTTCCAACTATGGCTCCATTAATGGCTCAATCTCATACTTGTACTCATCTAGCAACTTGAAGAATGTTTTTTCCTCTGCCAATATATCCTTACAGGATGCAGTTAATACTTACCAGTTTGTCGACTCGCTTTCTGTATCGAGCCACAATCAATTGCTCGCTAATAGTAATAGAACAACCACAGGCTCCACTACAACCAACAATAATGCATTGCTTTATGGTAAATTGAACTTTCCTAGTAATATACTAGAAGCATTGATTATAAAAAACTTTGACCAGCATACCAGATTGCTCGTTAAGTGTCTCAGCACAAACTCAAACTTTATCAAAAACCACGGGATCTTGACAGTATATTATCAAAAAAATTATCCTAAAATGTCCAATGAATTTATTTATTCATCTAATGAAGGCTTAATTGGGTTTAGGAACTTGTTTAATGTCAATTTAAACTCTCTCAGTGATGCCACTTTCGCATCATCCTTCAATAATAACAATAATAATGATAGTTCTGCGTTTCCAAATTCATCAACATATGGCAATTTTAACAGCAACACTCAAGGATTTGGAAATCTGTCAAGTAGCAACAAGGTTTTCTATGATAACTCCAAATTATCCATCGGTACAGAAATTTGGTACGGAATCTTAAACATGACCCCCGGCTTTTCAAACTCTGTGCGGTATTCTACTTATTCAACCTACTCTGGCAAACCATTAACCATAACATTATCATTAAATCCCTTAATTGGGTTATTATCATCTACATATACAGTGAAAACATCACTTAATAGTACTTTTTGTTCCAAATACGATTTTAATATTTATTCATATGAGAGTAATCTTTCATTAGGTTGTGAATTATGGAATTTCAACGGAAATTTGAATGAAGAAATTGAACGATTATTGGCATTGAATAACAAATACAACAAAAGTTTTAAAAAACTAATTAAAAGGGGAAATGCAGATGCTGTTAGTGAGCGCGGAGCATCAATGTCCAAAAACCAGTATTCCGACGTTTATAATAATCCTCATTCTCATCATCCTCTCAATAATAATAATCAGCACAAATTCCATAATTTTCATAGAAATGACAACGTTCCAAAACCAGTTGCGTCACAATCCAATATACAGCATCAACAACCACATCATGGCTCAACTACCACCAATATAGAAAAGTTCAAAGACTTGTACAAGAGCATAAATTATTCAAGTATTGTGAAACTTTCCACCAGCACCAATGACAAAAATTTAAAAGTTTTATGGGAGGGCAAATATAAGGGTTTTTTGGTTGAACTTGGTTGTAATGTTACTCCATTTAATAATAGTATGGAAAATTTAAGAGATGTCAGTTATATTCCTAATGTTAGCAAGTTTGGTATTTCGTTACAGTACAATTCATGAGTGATTGTTCACCTGGTTCTATGCTTTGTTTATACTACTATATTCAAAGTTTTAACCATCACCTGTATTATAGGAAACTCAGCTTAGCCGAAGCTGATAATAAAAGTTACGTTCAATTTATGTTATGGCATGAAATATATGCAATACAAAATTTTTACCTGTAAGAAATGCTAACACAAAAAAATTTATATTAATGCCATATATGTTTCATTAAGCATAATTAAAAGAAATCATCAAAATCACCATCCTCACTAGCTCTAATTAACTCCATCTCTTGCTCATATTCAGAGATATCTTTGTTATTGAAACGATTCTTGGTTTCTGGATAATTCATTTCCTTAACAAAAGACTTTTTGATACTATTTATAGCTTCAATTCTCTTGTTAAATTCGAATGCAGGAATGTCAGAATCATAAATGTTCAAAAACTCCTTGGATTTCATGTATGAGTTTTCATTATCCAAACTAGCTTCAATAATATGATCCTTAATCAATTTGTTCAAAATGTATTCAGTGCTGATTTCAGAATCCATTTTCAATTTGATGCAAATGTCCTTGATGGAAATTTTCTTATAACATAAAGATATTGATCTGATACCAGCTTTGATAACGTTCTTTCTTAATCTCAAAATCAATGCATATGTTTTATCTTTCACAAAAACATTGTTAAATTTTTCCAAGCTTTGATTGAACAAACTTAAGTCCCCAAGTCTAACAGCTTTGGTAATTTCCATATATGGTTTTAATGATTTGTGACAATTTACATCGGTAAAAATCTTTAAGTCTGGAATATCACCCATCAACAATTCAATAATAATCTTCAATTTATTAGCATTAATTAAAAATCCCTTGATGTATTTTGACTGAGGTGCTTTTCTTATAGAATTGATAATGTAGTTCAATGCAGTAGTATAGTTTAATTGAATAGCATTAATTTTGGACAAGTAGTAGTAGTATCTTGCATACAAGTTGTTACCGCAGTTTTCTGGAAATTCAACTTTTGAGACAAAATTGATAGCTTGGGTAATATCATTGGTCAACGCATAATTTCTAAGAAGCAAAGTGATAATGGAAGCTGTAGTTTCATCATCATGCTTCAAAGTAGCAGTTCTCAATGATAAAAGCAAGCTACGTCTGATATCAACCAAATTATCAAATGTTTCAACCTGACCATTTTTAGTAGCGTTTTTTTTGATATCCAACAATTCAGCAGTTCTTTGAATGTAAAACCAGATCTTGGCTTGCAAGTAATCCAAAGATCTCTTATCGTAAGATTTTAACAACTCAATAATTTTGACATTGAGCTTCTGAGACTCATTCAATTTGTTGTTGTCATGAAGGTAAAGTTGCAATAACAAGTGAATGAACAAGTCAGCTTCCGGTGTTAATTTGGTTGATGCTGCTGTGGCGTTTTTCTTGTCATTATTGTTTGGCTGGTAAGAGGTGGCGCCAAAGAATTTGAGCAAATATGGCTTTTGGAAATCTGAATCCTTGTAATATTTGTTAATAAAAATGGCAAGAATATCACTTGCCAATTTCTTTCTAAGAGGTGGCAATTCCCTTAACACTTTCAATATTAATTTGGAATCAGAATTGTTGGATGCAGTTTGAATTATTTCAAACTTTTCATTAAATTCTTGCAATGTCAAGTCATCTTCAACAGATGCGTCCACGAGCTCAATGTCACTCATTATTGTTGTATATTGATGAATATATTGGCCAATTAATTTCTCTTGGGAAAGAAGCGTAAATTATTAACTAATTGCTCTTTTCTGAATTGATTAATTAGTTCTAAATAATAGCAACAACAACTAGCAGAAATACTCTTCGCCAGCAATATGTCGCCTCAGTATTACTGATGTCTTGCCACCGTTGATTATTGGGAATCCAAAGGAAAAACAAAATGCTTTGCACTTCACAATCCAAAGCGGCTCAAATCATTACCCGACAGATGCACAATGTTACCACCGCATTATATATAGTGAAAACAGAGAGTGAGCCTCAGCATATATTAAAAGAATTTCGTTACCTGTCTATTCAAACCTGTCAACATTAAGTGTATGTTTGTTCTTCTCAAAACTAAAGGAATAGAATTTGACTCAATTACAGCCAACAGAAAAAAAAGCATCAGCCAGAAACGGATACGTGCTGTTGACTATAATTGAGCAAGAACGTCTACTATTCAATGTACCGCAATTCATACAGATTAAAGAACACACATAGCTCAGATTGTTCAATCTACCTTGTATTGCGGATCACCAGTTAAGTAAAAAAACCTAACCTGGTGATATAATCTACAAATTAAATTAAATTTAGGAGGACTGCAAATGACGCTGTTTATTATTCTATTTACTTTTGGACGTTATTTTGACTTTTCTCCTTTTGTACCCTACTCCTGGGGTATTCTTCATCGCTTCAATTGTTTTTTGATCCTTCCAAACGAATTTCATCATTGATTTGGGATCAGAGATTTCCTATAAGTACCAAGTTAGTAACAAGGTGTGTTAATAGGTACCTTCTCCACAACATCCCGAATTCTCACTAGAGAGAACCGCTTCAAAGGAACCGTCTTGCGACAGCTCAACTAAGAGGGATATGTCAAAGGATAACAACTCATCATGAAAAGTAAAAAACTTTTGGAAGGATGAAGAAAGGAAAGAAGAAAAAAAAAAGAGGAATGGTAAAAGAAGTTGTAGGCAGAAAGAATTTTTTTGTATTTAAACCCTTTTTTATGGTGGGTGAGCGCGAAACTGATTTACCCGGGGTTATCCTCTCATTGGCGGGTAATTGGGGAAGATAATGTGTATACTTTCAACATGAAGAAGTAATGATAAACCAGGACTTTAACTGCATGCATCGCAGCACTCGTAGCCCATGGTTTCAAGAATCTTTTCAGATTGAGCCATGAGGATTGCGAGTGTGAATGTGATTGAAATAGTCTGCTACCACCAATTTTATACTCTGGTAATTTGCTATTGAGGACCATGTCCAACTTTGGTCTAATGATTTTCGACGACTTTGAGGCAAAGTTAGAGACAAGCCTCATAGGGCTACTTCCCGAAACCCGCAGCTATTGTGTGTGTCTAATGTTTAATAGCGGCGCAGCCAATGATAAAAATTGCTTACCATCACATAAATTACTTTATTCAAAGCAGTCTTTAGGTCAGCGCTTCAACCAACTGTGCACAAAGTACATCGTTCAAATAAAAAGGGAGCGAAATGAAGTAGAATGGCCAAAACATAGAAAATTAAAGAACTATTAGACCCCATAAAATCCATTTAATTTGTGGGTTACCCCCATATACACTATACTCTCATAGCTAAGCATAGACACTTAAAACAATTTTAGCATCCGCCGGCCGCATGGTCTAGAGGTATGATTCTCGCTTTGGGTAGCGAGCTCAGGTCCACCTGAGCTTATACGAGCATGTGAGAGGTCCAGGGTTCAATTCCCTGTGTGGCCCGGATAATTTTTTTGTTTTATATTTTTGAATATTGCAAACTTTTTGTATCTCTATGTAGTTTTAAATCACTTATTTACAAATAATAATCTTGTGTATGTGGAAAAAAAAAGAAAACAAAAATAATGGAAAAGACATAGATTCTTACGCACGTGAAAACTACACTGATTGATCAACAGGAACAAAAGGCTGCCTGCGACTTGCAGAAACGTTAAAAATACAAGACTGATGCATTGAGTGAAGATTGGAGAACACTAGGATATTGTCTATGGAATATGAGTGGCTAAAAATAAACTAAAAAATAATGATGGATATGCTGAACAGTAGGAACGAAAAAAAAAAAACAGGAACAGATGCAGAAGAGACCAAGTTTCCTTCATACTTTATTTTTCTCTGAAATCAAAAAGCACTTTTTGTTTAATCAAAAATGGAACAAGAAAAACAAGCAAGCAAGCAAGCACCTGCAACAATGATTGATTTTCTGTAATCAAAAAAAGTAGACAGCAAGAATATACCAGTGGTGAATCTCAAGTCAAATCGTAAAATCTGCCACGTTGATCAGTGAACTCCTCCCCTTTGATATTCAACTTAGAAAGTCCGCTAACTCCCAAATTTTCCAAAGTTGCAGCAGCAGCATCAGCAGCAGCAGCCTTACTTTGATCCTCTTTGGAGCTTTCATCGTCGCCATCTGACCCAGATTCGTTGACGTTGATTGGAGTGGCGCTGCCAGCGCTATCGAGGCCAGTAACAGTAACATTGGCACTGTCATTGGTATTGTCATTGACGTTGGCCTTAGCAGCACCAACGTTCGAAGAATGACGATAGTTGTCAACGATAGTAGTGCTTAAAATTTCCTTAGTATTGTCCCTGTCACGGTATGGAGCTAAACATATTTCCTTTTCTGGTCGTGAATGGTTATCTATGACCTTTGCAATAGTGTGAGCATTGTGAGTATGTCTTTTTGCAGCTTTGACTCGTTGGGCGATTAATGGGACAATACCGTCACATATCAATGAAATGCCGATGCTTTCTGCGCCTCTTGGAAGGATTGTGTCGGCGTTTTCTTTTGTCTTTGAGATAAGTTAGTAAAGGGTTTGATCAATGATTTTTTTTTCCCCTGTTTGAAAAAAGAAAAAAAAAAAAAATTGCACAAGTTGAATGCAACCAAGCTAATAAGAAAATACATACTGGAAAGATAAATTCGCTGAATTCAGGTCTAGCATAATTCATGTACTGGTCAATGACCTCTTCCAAAGGAAGTTTATTTTCCACAGTATCCCTTTGCACTAAATAGAGCAGCGTTAGTATTATGAGCTCGTAATTAGAAGAAAAGACAAAGACAAATACACAAGCGTTTAAATCAACGCATTTGAAAGCAAAAACGTACCCCAACGAACCAATCGTGTGTCAGCATCGCCATCGACGAAAACTTTCATTAAAGCTAACTTATTCAACTCCCTGTCGTACAATGCATACAAGCCATGGACCAAGAAAATTGGATATTTAGTCTCGCCATTGCCATTGCCAGTAGCAATATTATCGCCATTAGTGTTGCTATTTTCATCGTTGATTTTAGTGGCTTGACGATACAAGACACTATCTTTGTTGAGAAGGTCTTCTCTTAATTTTTTGAAGTTGAATCTACTAGGCAACGGAATAGTTTTGTTTTTATTTTTGATTTGCTCAGTTTGCTCATTATTATTGCTATGGTTGGCAGCAGAAGGAGGAGGACTAGGAGTAATGATGCTTGGAATTGCTGGCTTTGCTTTAGACTTCAAGCTCACTTGGCTGGGCTGTTGTTGAGTTTGGCCAATAGATTTTGCATACGAAGTGCTCGAAGCAGATTGAGACTCAGTTAGCGGCTTGAATAAGTAATTGTTCATGTTGACTAAATGAATATTGACCAATTTTCTCAATGATGACGAAGCTTGAAGCTCTTTACTGAGAGCATGGCAAACGGTGGATTTCCCACTAGAATGGCCACCGGCTACTAGTATTATAGCAGCATGATCTGTGTTTCTTGGCATCAGGGTAGGTTTGGTTGTAGGAGCTGGAAGTTTAGTGTAATATTTTATCACAGGGCTGTGTTAAAATATTACACTAAACTTCC
>JXWR01000500.1_pt1 | contig 23092 bp, 14 predicted proteins | sample 315541 | NCBI WGS metagenome assembly JXWR01 (sample SAMN03273951, study PRJNA271842) | soil metagenome | isolation source: rice field ambient CO2 | place: India: CRRI Experimental farm Cuttack,Odisha-753006 | collected 2013-12-17
GGTGAGGCATAAACTGACAAGAACAGAGCAATTATTGGTAGCGAGTCTTCAGAGAATAACAATGGTTTGGTCACTCCACCATTATCTCAGACTTCCATAGCTGCTACTGCTGATGGTGAGAACGAATCTTTCTCCAGCGAGGGTGCCTCTGCTCCTCAAGCCCCAGCAAAACCAGCACGCTTAGAAGGCGTGACGGAGATCCCAGATGCTTCAGCTTACGTTGCCCACCTTGCTTCGTACCCTGCTCTTGCTGCTTTGAATGGTTTGATATCGTCGTTTCCAGTCCCTAAGATCTTTGCCTCCAATGGTGTTCCATTGCTTATGTATTTGAGGGACAACAATGCTGAAAATAACAGAGCAGTTGTGTGATGCGCAGTGTTTCTTTAAAATAAAATTTGGAGAATATAGATCAGAGTTAGCCTATTGTGCATACATTAAATCACATTTTTCATCTGTGCAAATTATATAACTTAGTTTTCCCGAGGAGAGTTTTTTTTTGTCTCAGAATATAATAGCAGTATTGGCACATAATTTGTAAGCCCACGTTAGCACTGTAAATCCCATGACACCATTGAAACAGCTTTAGCTTGAAGCCTTTCCGTTGAGTAAAATGTTACTTACAGTCAAATATATCTGTGCATATTGGCAGATAGATGTCTGGGCTTTTGCAAGAAATATAAAGTTCTCCAGAAAAATGGCAACCGTACGATATTAATTTTTATGCTTTACCGTTTATGCAATTCAAAGTCGACTATTTCCGCTTGCAGAAGGCGAGGGATACCGCTTTGGGGATAGAAAACAGCCTGGCTAGTACTAGACGTCTTACGTGGTGCGTTTCATTCGAAGTGCTCTGGACTGACAAGGTTCAGTGTACAATTTACGCGTCGTGAGCAATAGTGTCTACAGCAGCAATAAGGGTGACGGTGAAAGTGACGGGGATTGAGAAAGTATGGCGAAATGGGTTCTTTACAGCAACTCCTTATGAAAATGGATAAAACGGATATCATGACAGTGATAAGACTACTCTATGAAGTAAACCTAGCAGCGCACGTAGGTGGTGCTATTTCATTTGGTGCTAATTCGAGTGTTCAAGGGTTTGGGTATTGATATTACTTAGCAGTTCTGTGTTAAGTATGGATCTTCGATACTACCCGCCCTGTACCTTTGGGCTGCAGGGCGACGCGTGGGCGTGTGGGCAGCGCGCTTTCCATCGCAAGAAAACAGAAATCAATTTCAAGAGAAGAGAAGAGAAGAGAACACAGTCTTAGGATTATGAGAGACAGAGACAGAGAAAAAAAAAAAAAATTAAGGAAGACAGTCGCGTCTGAGATTTTTCTTCTCGAACACCACTACACTCTAGCAGCATCACCGTCTACACGTAGTTATCCTTTATTCCCTTTTATTATTTTGTTCTAGCTTCTTCTTCTTCTTCCCAAGATAGTCCCATCACTGATTTCCATTCTCACAGACCACCACCGCACTACGCGCCTTGACTGCTACTTCAACTAACTGACTTTTGATCTCGGGATCTTACTCGCATACACGACAAGCGCACAGACAAGTGACTGTCTTGAAGCGAGCAACCAAGCAAGCCTCCGGTTTCCTGACAATTATATATTTGATTAGAAACATATTTTAATCAAAAAGTATCAAAGAACACTCCAAGTCTAGTCATATAACAAATCATTCAGTCTTCAGCACTGGGCATGCTCAGTATCTGAACTAAATCTCCAGATATCCCATAATAACTAGATCTCCATAAACCCATCATCATCGCCATGCCTTCAAACCCATCGATGATTTCTGCCAATAATGAGCCATCAACCAGCTTTAAGGCTCCAGAAACGCCGTTAGTTAACTCAAAGACAAAAAGACAAGACATTGCTAGCGTCACTATGTTAACGCCGTCATCAGCTTCCCCCAAGTTCGCTGCAAAGAACCAACATTACATTAACGCCATAAGTAGTATCAAAAGACTGAATAAGCGTATAAGAAACGCCCGGGCAAAGTATAGTAGTAGCAATACTATTCAAGAAGCTTCGTCGTCGCAAACTGATGATGAATTTCCTAGTAATGGAGAGGACAAAGATGACGAAGAAGATGAAGCCTTTCATGATGCAGAGTCGCTGTTTTCCAAATCAACCAATAAGCACAATAGTCCAAATCAGAACTCTTTTGACTTTGAAATTGCTGATGTTGACAATGATACCAAACCGCCATACTCTTACGCCACTTTGATTGGAATGTCAATATTGACTAGTGAAAGTAAAAGACTTACTCTTGCCCAGATCTACAACTGGATCTCTGATAATTTCAAATACTATAAAAAGGGTGATGTTGGCTGGCAAAACTCTATCAGACACAACCTTAGTTTGAATAAAGCGTTTACTAAATCTGAAAAGTCAAAGGATGGTAAAGGTCATTATTGGCAAATCGAGCCTGGCATGGAACAGCTTTTTTTGAAAAGCAAGAACCCGAAAAAATCAAGCAAAAAGTCTGCAGCTGCAAATAAAAAAGTATCTAATAAGCAGAACAATAACAATAATAATAGTAACAAAAGTAATAATGGTGATAGTAACAATAGTAATAACCTCCTTGTGCCGCCGAAGCAAACTTACGGAAAACCAAAAGATTATGCTCGGGCATACCAAGAATTAACACCCTCTTCCAGTATGATTCAACCAGACGAGGATGATTTAGACGAACTGGATAAAGCAAATGTTACGGATCCGGCCACAGATACGTTTTCCAGCGATAATGATGATTTTCAGGGAGATATACTAAGAAATGAGTATTCGGAATACAATATACAAAAGACCCCAAGACAGCAAATATTCAAAATCAGACCACAGCATCAACATCAGCAACAGCATAGTCAACATAGCGATCTGCAGCTGCTGTTTTTGCGTCAGCGGAAGGAAAGTCACCAAAGTAAACGATTATATGAAGAAAGTGACGAAACTTCTAGTGATAATGATGAAGAAGTTGAAAGCGTGCTTGAACATGAAAAAGAGAATAGCTACACAAAGACTGGTAATTCAGTTACTCGTGGAAACAAAAAGCACAAGTTGCAACACTCATCTTCGAAAAATCTTCTTGACAACATACCTCTGTTGGAAGCTCCTGCCTCATCTTGGTCTGCTTCAGCTAGAGGCGAAAGTGTTATGTTTAGCAATGTTGACTTATCATCTCATAGTTTAGCTTCTAATGCTTCAAAAATTGTTGTTAATGTAGATCACGCAGACGATACTTTTGCAGCATCAGGAAGAACCAATACCACCGGCAGCAGCAGCAGCAACAACAACAATGTGCCATTAACCTCCTCATTCAACTCCAACTTAAACTTTGACTTGTCGCCAATAAGGCGCTCAGAAACCGGGCCGATTCTTGAGCCATTAACCCCGGGAAACAACAACAATAACAACAACATAGCATCGCAATCAACTGCCAATAATACTCCAAATAGAATGAAGACTCCTAGCAGTGCCTCAATAATGCGCAAAATATGGAATTCACCATCATACCTTGATGAATTTTACACCTCTCCGAGCCATCATACAAGAAACAATGTTTATTTGAGCAGTTTTAACGGCCATGAATCCACCAGTACCCCAAATACTAGCAGATTTCTCAACAATGGTAGCCATTTTGGCAGTGCTAGCTATTCTCGCAATGCTAGTTATAACATCAACAATATCCCAAGCATTAGTAACAGCAGTCTAATTGCTGCTAGCGTTGCTAATGGATCACCTAAGCGGTCGTCTTCAAACAATGGAGCCAGCAGCAGGTTGGGTTCATCTTTTTCAAGATTGAAGCATTCACCACACCATTTGGAAAGTAGTATAATCGGCAATATCAGTACTAGTCATAACGATTTTTTTGGGGTGGATATTTGTTCGGTTGTTAAAAGAGCTGTCGAGAGTGCAGTTGAGAAAAATGATGGGAATACAGGCAGCGTTAGGGATGAAAAGCTGACAAAGAGATGAAAATAATGAAAAGCGGTTAACTTCTGATTGACTTTATTATTTTTGACTTCTGTTTATTGTTGTTTTGTTACAAGGATCTGCTAGGCTAGGGATGCGAACTTTTTTTTTTTTTCTTGAGAAAAAGCTATGCTGCTTTGATTTGTTCGTTTGTTTGATTTTTCTGCTCTGTTTTTCGCTTCTGTTTGTGTTCTTTTACATTGTACTAATTTTTTCCTTTTTTTGGTAGGCGTTCAATCGGTTGGGGTTAAAAAAAAAGATGAATCATCAGTTACTGTACGTTCATTTTGGCGCGTTCTTGTTTCTATTTATACCATGAATACGCGGAACGAATGATGTATTTACTATTGTTTTTAATTTTTTTTATGTCTTTTCTATTTCTTATTCGTTTTATATTTTATATTTTATTCTTTATCTATCATTGGCTGCTATGCTCTTTTCATCTGTCTTTTTACCTCTCTTTTTTTTTCTTTTCTTTTTCTTTTTCTTTTTTGCAATCTATATATTCTTAGGATTTTGTAATAATTATTATCTTCTTTTTTTTTTGCTTTTTAGTTTTCCACTCTTGCTCGAACTTTTCTACAATTTTTCCTGATTATGCTACTTTTCTTTTCTTCATTTATATATAACACTTTAACTCTTAACTATAAACGGTTCTATATCTTTATTTATTTTTGTATCGCTATATTAGCCCAAACTCAAGTTTTTGAACTTATATTTAAGTTGGCGCATTTTTCAACCTTCCTTGTCTTTTTTTTGTCATCGCAGTATTTTGTTTCCTATTATTATTCAAATGAGCTATTTGTACAATACAATAACTTTAAACAATTTTCTTTTCCTTTAACATAGAAAATGGCAGTGAATATTACTATGAATGAATATAAAAAAAAAAAAAAACAACATACACCGGTACTACGCTACACGCTTGAGCGACACAAAAGCAGATTCTGCTCAATTTAGGTCATAGGAAGACAGACCAATTACAAAAGGAGTCTACTTCTAAACGATAGGCCTATAATAATAGTGTCAGATTACCTCAATATAGTTATAGATTTTTTGTAAACTTTAAGAGAAATTGAAAATCGACTCTGACAGATATTTACCATGGCCATTTGTTCATGCATGTTTGAACAATTAAGCCTGAATTCAGAAAACTTCAATTGTCAAAGCTGAAGATGAAATTTTAACTGGAAAAAAAAAAGCAACCAGAACAGCCTACAATGTGTATGAAGAATTATAATGTTAGCAGTTCATCAGAGACGAGTTTGTGCTAGAGAACTTGTTGAAACAAGGCCGTAAATTATGCTAAAACGCAGAACTGCAAGATTTTAAAAAGAAAGTCATTTTGCATCTTTTATACCATCCCTTTCCTTTATCGTTCTTTGCTTTGTTAGGTTGTTGCAGCAGCTGTCAATGGAAGAAATAGTTTTTATAAGTGATACTTTATGGTTTTAGTTTTCTTGAAACCGAAAGGGATATGGTGTATAGTACTTCTGTGGTGCTCACAAACGGGGTGCGCACAATGCCCAAGGCTTATTGCTAGTGTGTGGCTTGTGGTGGCTTCGGGGTACTAAACTGCGCTAAGAGTGTGAATTCCATGCTTTAAACATTGATCAACTCGCTCTCTCGATGTGCTGACCAAAAGTAATCATTATGGAACTGGACAGCTAAGGAAGGAGTATACTTAAAATTAGAAAACACGCCAGCAAAGATAATTGCAGGCAGTGACACACAAAAAGGAGCGAAACCCTCGTTTGTCGCTAATAATAAAAACAATTGCCGCCTGTTGGCGTAACAATAAAATCTAGCGGGGCGCTGCTGCGATAAGGCCTATATTACTACTAATATGCTGTTGTGCTGTATACCATTATGGTAATCCTACAGCTAGAATAGAATACTATGAATAATTGTGTTGATAAAGACAAGTTTTAGCAGCCTCATTGGGAGTCAAGGCTCGCAACACAGCAGTGACACAGTGACAGCAATGTTATAGTAACTTAATAAGTGAGTAAAACCTTAGCGGTTTTCTATGATCGCTAGAGAAAAGTGCTAAAGGGCTGGACCCCGGCTGTACCCTGCTTGGCAGTAGGAGCTACATATTGTTACCAGTATTGTTATCTTGTATTGTCTAGCATTGCTGGTCCTCGACCCACTAATCAAACAATAAGCCAACAAATCGAATGGTGGCTCAGATATTTATACGTTAATGGTTCCCTGCCTTTAAGTTGATGGATTTCCGCAGTTTTTTTTTTTCCTTTTCCCTGATGGCTTAGCTTTAGACTTTTCTTCCTGGTCTTGATCTTTCATAACTTTTGCCGTTGATTTTTTTTTGCCTTGGCTTTTTGCTTTGACTTTTACACTTTGACTGTTATTTTGTCCTTTCTGTCTCCCTATTTCTTCCTTCAGCTTTTTGCCTTTTTCAGCTGTCTCAACCCAAGTGCCCCAGTCTTTTTTTTTTTCATGTTGAAACCACTAGCCTTGTTGTGAAATCATTAGTACTGCTAATTCATCAATACTTATCAGCACATTCTATAGCCAAATACAAAAACTCTAGGCCAATTATCGTCAACTCCACAACTACACAAAATACAGTACTTATACACGCCACACCCATGCAACATGGCTTACTTACGGAAGAACACTCAGCGATTCTTTATGCTCTTGATAGCGTCCACCACGTTAACGATGTTGTTAATATACAGGCTCGGGGGGCCCCATGTGGTTTACAAAGCTGCCAAAGAACTCAAAGAAGATCATTGTGAGAAGAATGCCCTCAAATGCATAAACCAAATTATGCCGGAAAATTATGAACAGATTATTTCTCTGACAAATGACATGTTCGTTGGTAATGAGCTCAATTTAAAATACTTTAGAAATTTCAGATACCATTTGGATCACCGGGTGTCTCACGAAGCCGATTTGCAGGCAAGCAATAAGCAGCTCTATAAGGAGTTTATGAGTAAAAAAATTAGCGAGCCAAAAGTCGATAATTTGGTTAGGCCATCTCTGGAAAACAATGCTGGTGAAAACAATCTAGCTAATGCTACGTTCGTGTCGTTGACTAGTAATAAAGATATGAAAGGTATAATGTCAGCAGTGAAGCAGATCGAAGACAGATTCAACCACAAGTTCCACTATCCTTGGACATTCATCAACGATAAGCCATTCACCAACAAATTCATTAAAAAGATCAAATCCGTTACATCTTCAGAATGCCAATTCGTCACTATCAACAGTAAGCTATGGAGCCGGCCTTCATGGATCGATCCTGAATTGCAAGATAAAGGTGCGTTGTACCTTAAAGAGAAAAACATCCAGTATGCCAACAAAGAATCATACCACAACATGTGTCGTTTCTATTCTGGGGCTTTCTACAATTTGCCCGAATTACAAAATTTCAAATACTACTGGAGAGTAGAACCAGACACAAATTATTTCTGTGACATTGATTACGACGTTTTTAAATTCATGCAGGACAATCACAAGACTTATGGATTCACCATCAATGTTTACGATGAGCCAGAAACAATCCGTAGTTTATGGGATACTACAGTTGACTTTATCAAAGATCATCCATCGTACTTGCATCCCAATGGATCTTACGATTGGCTTTTACAGGATTTAGAGCACCCAACCCATAACAAGATTACTAAAGGATACTCCACTTGCCATTTTTGGTCAAACTTTGAGATTGCTGATATGGATTTTTTCCGCAGCGAGGCGTATACCGAGTGGTTTAACCATTTGGATCGGAATGGTGGATTTTACTATGAAAGATGGGGTGATGCACCAGTGCATTCTGTGGGACTTGGGCTTTTCGAAGATAAGGCTAACATCCATTGGTTTAGAGATATTGGGTATTCTCATTCACCATATTTGAATTGTCCGAATAGTGATAAGTGTAGCGGTCGGTGTCAAATGGGTCAGTTTACTCCGTTTGAAAATAACGAGGCTCAAAATTGTATGGCTAATTGGATAAAGTATTCCATGTCGCCGGAAGATCAAGAATTGTATTAGAATGTATGTTTTTTCTTTGCTACCGGTTTTTTTCTTTGTCTTTGTACTTTGCTGCTTGTATTATTTTTAATTTTATGTTTTCCTGTTTGATCTTCAAAATTTATTTGTTTCCTATAAGTTGAGCCTAACGTTCTCAACGTGGTTTTCAATAGGGACAAGACGGTTTTTCAGTTTTGTGCACTAATTTTTGCCTTTTAGTCTCTTTATAGAGTACACTCACAAGACTCAACTGATCCTGATCCTGATCCTTGACAAATCCACAATAGCTGTACCATAGACAGCCACCTTCATTACCTTTGTAAACGTAAACGTTATAAACATCATAAGATCATTAACTGGTTATCCTCATAATTGTGTCCGCTTCTTCACATTTATGTAGTGTTAGCCTTCTAATTATCTGAAAGCTGTCACAAACATCTTCCTTATTTTGGATGAAGCTTAATACTAAAACTAATATTTCTGCTCTCTTCAGGGCGATGTTATGCACTAACATGTAGGTACACGACGACATTATGCACAAGTTATACATGATGCATAATAATGCGTCTGCTCTTTGTATCAATGCAGCAATTAACTACTATTTTCGGAAAACAAAAAAATATATTTTTTGTCTTTGACCATTCAAACGGACTACAACCGGAAGTGCACTCATTTGTAAGTTTTAAAATCATGTGATATGATCGGAATAGCAATTTAATATATGGCGAAATGAAGTAACATAGGGGGTGGCTGAGACCGGAGCGCTCAGATGCTCCGCCTAGTTTGTTCCAGTTTTGTTAGTATTTTGCTAACAACTGCGGTCTAGGCTTTGCTGCTGCTGCCCTCGGAAGGTACGAAGGAGAAAGTGGGTCAGGGAGCGAGAGATAGTAAGGAAAATCAAAAGGTGGTATCTGCACTTTAAAGTATAGAATGTTACCGCTTGGAGGAAATTTTTGGAAACTTGAAAAGTGGTCTTTTCTTTTATTTTCTTCATATATTTGCACTATGGTCGTTATCAAGCTTTATAGTATTCGGACCTATCATTCTTTTAGGACTCAAGTTTGATTTTATACAATAGTGTCTCATTGTTCTTATTTACTGGTTTCTTGATTTACAATTGAAACTTTTTTTTTTCTATTTTTTTGAGCATCAAATGTTTATTGGTTGAGAAATAACATTATTTATTATCATTTTCGTATTTCAGTCTTCTCAAATTTCCAATCTTTCTGATAATTAAGTCAAGGAAAACTATCTGTTATTACTGATTATCTCCATCAGTTGTTTCCTGTAACCTATTTTGCATTCCCGATTCATATCCTTAAAGGAATATTATACAAGATAGTGTACAATTTACCGGTACACTCATACTCAACAAACTACATTACCTTTTTTTTATTTCGAAAGATACTTCTGAAACTCACTAGCTAGGTATCAGTGCGCTCCACTTCAATTTCATCTACAACCATAACTCTATACACACGCATCGTCATCAATCAGGATGCTCGGCGGCGGAAGAATAATAATAACTCGAAGATACATCAAGCTAATAATCGCCTTTTGCTTTTTGATACCCATACTATACGAAACACTTGCCATTCTTAGTAATAATCATGAATATCGGCTCCAGAATCTGGCGGTGGCTAAGCAGGGAATGGAGAAAATTCAAGGAGTTAACGATTATTTGAAGAGTGTAGATTATAAAGGATACTTGTCTGGGGCGTTGAAGGGGGGTAAAAATAGCAGCGAAACTGGCTATGTTGATGACTTGGAGATGGAGAAGGAGAAAGGGGAGGATGTTAAAGCTAGCAGTAATACAACCTCCAGTGAAACACAAGCAAAATTTCCATTTTTAAAAAATGATGGCTCATTAAATGTTGACTATTTTTACCAGTTCAAAGATCACGATGAGAAAAAATCCAAGTTTAGAACCACTATGGACAATAACCGATTGTACGCAGACACAATGCTTCAGAAAATTTCTGAGCCCAAAGTAAATAATTTGAAAAGACCAGCAAAGGATCCAAAACAATATCAATTAGCTAATGCTACATTCATGTCATTAGTGAGAAACTCCGAAGTTGACGGCATAATTAAAGCGATTCAACAAGTGGAAGAAAAATTTAATAGTAAGTTTCATTATCCGTGGACATTTATCAATGATGCTGACTTTTCTTCGGAGTTTAAAGAAAAAGTAAAGAGTCACATCTCAGGGGAGGCCCATTTTGTCAAGATCCCCAATGAACTATGGCGTAAACCCTCGAATGTTGATAAAGCCAAAGAAAAAGAGGGAATAAAATACATGTTGGATAATGATGTCGGTTATGCAGATATGGAATCATATCACAATATGTGCCGCTTTTATTCAGGAAATTTTTTCAATTTGCCACATTTGCAACAATTCAAATATTATTGGAGAGTCGAACCCGAGACCAAATATTTTTGCAGCATTGACTATGACGTTTTCAAATTTATGCAAGATAATAACAAATCCTACGGATTTAATATCAATGTCTACGATGGACCAGATACCATTCGTACATTGTGGAACACCACTGTTGATTTTATCAAGCAACATCCACAATACTTAAACCGGAACGGTGCTTACGATTGGCTTCTCGAAGACATGCAAAATCCGGATAAGAACGAAAAGTCCAGCTATTCGACATGCCATTTCTGGTCGAACTTTGAGATTGCTGATATGGATTTTTTCCGCAGTGAAGCATATACCGAGTGGTTCAAGTATTTGGACCAAGCAGGAGGTTTCTATTACGAAAGATGGGGTGATGCTCCAGTGCACGCTATTGGGCTCGGGCTTTTCGAAGATAAATCAAAAATCCACTGGTTCAGAGACATTGGATATGAACATTTCCCATTTTTCAATTGTCCTAATAGTGATAAATGCGATGGTCGTTGCGATGCGGGAAAGTTTGTGCCGTGGAGTAATTTGAATGCAGAGAACTGTATGGGTAACTGGATAAAGTATGGCCTTTCAGATGATGAGAAGGCAATGTTTTAAGTTTTGTTTCTTGTTATATTAAATGCTGTGTTTATTCGTTTGGGGTTGTGTGTTTTGTAAGAGACAGAGAGTGTAATGTACCTTCTGTATGTTGAAGCTGGTCAGCTGCAGCGTTACCCTTTCGCGATGTGTGGCGCATGGTGAAATTTTCTGTTTGATTGCCATAGTAGATTCAAACTATTAAAAGAAGATCATCATGCACCAGTAGTTAACTGTCATATAACAGCCCTCTTTATACTCACTTAGTATCTAATCACTTCATTTTATTTCATTTCACTCACCCTATCTTTATAGTATTGCATGACATGCCATTATCTCATTTCCAGTATATATAGAACAAGGTCACCTAGCGTTATGATTATCATAAATCCATACACGAACCCCGTACCAGTAGTACGAGCCATCTTGACAAGATCCAAAGTGCGAAGCATCTCAAACCTTTCGTCAGCAATATTATCATCGACACACAAAACAGAAGCACAAGCCACAAAGCTATTACCAAGCAAACTGACCACCATTCGCGCTTTCCGCTCACTTGCATCACCACGTAACATCTACCTGAGCTTCGACATCAACAGCGAAGTCTTACTACAAAAATCGCTAATAAGCAAATACAACAACCTGAACAGCAGCACCAACAGCAACCTTTACAACGACAACTATGTCCGGTGCACAATTATAAACAAGCACGGCGACTTAGACAGCCTATCACTTGATATCAAGCGCAAAGATTTGATTTTAAAATACAAGCTCATGCCAAGAGACATCCGCAAGATCAATTACCGGCCCACGTACCAAGCTAACATTGTGCCGTATATCTCAGTACGGAATGATTCGATCTTGGTCAATTTGTTGCATATTAGAGCATTAATCAAGAATGATTCTGTGATTTTGTTTGATTCACCGGGGTGGATGGATTCGCATAACCGGCAAGTTTTCATTGATGAGTTGAGAGCAAGGTTGAAACAACAGCAGGATTTTGCTACAAGGAGTAGTATTGGAAACAGTATAGAAGAGGATTTTGGCAATAGCAGTAGTGATGACGGGCATCATGCTGCGGATGCGAAACAGAATCGTCTTGAGTTTGAAGGGGAAGAGAATGAAATGTGTGACAATAAAGGCAACGGCAATGGCACCAGTAGTTACAACTACAATGACAGCAGCTCAGCATCAGGACTCCCTTATGAAATGAGAGCCATCGAATCGATATTCATGCTGGTTACTCATACCTTGAACCAAGAGATCAAAGTGCACAAGAACGTAATCCGGAGCATCTTGGTAGACTTGGAAAACCACATACACACGGAAAACTTGAGATTATTGTTAGACCAGAACAAAAAAATCACCGCATTTTACCAAAAGGCCAAATTGATCAGGGACGCAATTGACGATTTGCTAAAACAGGACGACTTACTTTCGGATATGTATCTCAGCGAGCCGCGCAAGGATATCACGGATCATGCAGAGGTGGAAATTTTGCTTGAGACATACTATAAGCATTTCGACGAAGCGGTGCAAATTGTGGAAGAAATCATCAATAATATTAAAACGACACAAGAAATTATTAATATCATTTTAGACTCGAATAGAAATCAGTTGATGTTGTTGGGGCTAAGGTTTTCTATCGGGATTTTGTTTCTAGGGTGCGGGATTTACGTGGCTAGTGTCTATGGTATGAATTTGGAGAATTTCATTGAGGAGAAAAATTACGGTTTTGGCTTGGTGGTGGGGTTGACGACTATTGTTTCGATGATTTTGTTTTTTGCTTCGATTAAACGGGTTCATAGATTGGAAAGAATTGCTGTGAGTGGGAATAAATCAATGCCGGCTCATCGCCATGCTCATTAGAAATTGCGGCCTATTAGTATATAATGGGCAAATGTTACTAAGTTTACGGTTAACAATTTTGGAGTTTTTTTTATTTCTTTTTTCAATTTTTACTTCACAATTGCAAAATATTATGTATAGCTTAGTAACCGATATTTATAAAATGAAACATTATAAAAATACACTATATATATTATATATTAGGTTTCATAAAATTTTCTTGGAATTGGGCTTTTGATGTCCAAAATTGACTGATGCGAAGCCTGAGTCAGCGTAACTTAGGCCCTCGTAAAAGGTGTCTAATAGATGACTGTTCAGAAATTTATATAAAAGCGAAGGAGTAGTGAGCTGCCGGTAATGAATTGAAACTTGAAGGATTCAGGGAAATAGAAGTAAAGCAATTGAAAATAGGCAACGATTTAATGTACAAACATAAGAAAGAGCCAGTAGATAGTAGTAACTCTAACGCGACGACACCGAAGGCACAAGCCAAAAAAAAAGAAAAAAAAAAAAAAAAAATAGAAAAAGAAGAAAAATGCAGGAAAGATAGAAAATGAATAAAGAGAAAGAAAATAGCTAAAAAGAGAGGGAAAAAATCAAAGATTGAAAAGATAAGATTAATTCTAAGCATGCATTCACATTTCAGAAATCACAGTAACATTGAATGCGCATCAACAGCATCAACCTCACCAGCAAACTTTGAGATTATCAGTATCCCCATTGACTACCATCGCTATTACTATTATTATTTCCGACTAAACTGCTTATACGGATGCGGCTCAGCAGCAACTGGGGCAAAAGGAACACCAGTAGCGCTAACCGTAGAGGGAATCTTCCCAACTTTGGCAAAATTCTTATACGGATGTTTCTCAACCCCAGACATGCTTGTTCCTGTCCCCTTTCCTGTAGTCTTAGTGGTGCGCGAGCCGGTTTCCATATTCACACCAAGACCCACGGTACGTGCAAGTGACTTATTATTAGTATAACTATTATTATTCGCATCTTGTTGCTGCTGCTGTTGCTGAAAATTAGAAAACAGTCTTACTTTGTTTTGCTTGCCATTTATGATGATGCCATCACTGTTGACATTAGCATTAGCATTATTTCTATTTCCATTTCCGTTGGTTTTAATGGTGCCATAACCATTCCCAGCACCACTTGGATTCCCATTTAAGCTGTTGCTGTATTCATTTTTGATGAGGTCAGTGTTATAATCGCTGTCACTAACGCCAGTACCACCAAGGCCACCGTTTTCAAATAACGCCCGCGATATTCCAGAGGAAAACGGCAAAGGAGACCCACCGGTAACCGTCATTTCACCAGGTGATGCCCCTCCCAAAGCTTGTACTTTTTCTTCAATTGAATGCTTAAAAATGTTGGCAAAATTGCTAATTGAGGTACTTTTATGTAAACTTGTGGTGCTTTTGCTTTTGTAGTTGCTTTCCGAGTTTAGATTGGATTTGGATTTGACGTTTGGTCTAGGAAACATTAGTTCACCTATTGAGGTGTTTGTTGACTGGAATGAAAATTCTGCATCGTTGCCGTTGTAATTATAATTGTGGTTGTAGTTGTCAATGGTGGTGTCACTTTTCACGAATGAGAGTTCTGCTGATAATGATGATAATGATGATTTTGATGATGATGATGATGATGATGATGATGAGGATGCTGTTGCTGAATGAATTCTGTCATTGTGTTTTATGTCATTATTATTATAGCGCTCGTTGCTATTTTCAGTATTATTTTTGTTGTTGTTATTGTTATCGTGGTTGGTAGTTCTGTAACTCAAATCACTGATGGCATTGACACCAGAAGGTTCACTTTTTAGAGTTTGAGATAATTTATTGAACGCAGTAATAGTTTCTGAACCATTTAAATTATTAACATTCGCATTTCCATTATGATTGATATTATTTCTTGCAGATGTTGACGCTGGTAATGATCCTGATAACGATAATGCTAACGAGGATGCTGACGCTATGCTGCTTGCCGATTGTTTTCTGTTCCATTGGGACCATAGACCCAATTCAGATTCGCTATTTTTATAACTTTTATTATTAGCATTATTACTAGTATTATTAATTGTGGCACAATTACTGTTATAAGTATTATTGTCAAGAACCACTACCGAATCACCGCTTTTATGTGAAAATGCTGAATGGAAAGAAGCGCTATCTTCTTGAGAATTAGTACTGTTGCTTCTAACTGTTTGTAAAACTGCAGATGGATTCGGTATTATTAAGTTTGGTGAAGATGAGACTAAATTGGCATCTGTATTATCATTATTGTTTTCATTATTATTATTATTATTGTTATTATTATTATTATTGAAATAATTGTTGTTGTAGCGCCAATATATTTGAGTGCCACTGGTGATACTTTCTTCTGAGGAGCGCCGTATTGAGTGACTAGTGCTGGTGCCGCTGTTTGGCATTTTGACATTGTTTAGCAATGTTTGATGTTTAATGTTGCTTGGCAGTTGTGGGTTTTGTGAATGTGAAAGAGGCTGTCGCTGTGGAGGGTATGTTGTGTTATTATTGATATTATTGTTGTTAGTTGCTGCATCATCACTCATATACTTCACGTTCCAGTTTATTTGTTTAACAGGGTACTTTTGTGCATGTTTAGCAAGCTCATCTTGTGAACGATTACTCAATATTGGCCTTTGAGCAGAAGAAGATGAATAATGTCGAGGAGCCTTGAAAGTAGATCGTTGCTGGCGCTGCTGTGGCACTTGCGGCATATTTTCCAAGCTTCTATTCTTTTCCTGTAAAATTTTACCTAACTGGTCCTTCTTGAAATCAGAGGCTCCATTGTGTGGTTTCAGTACTTCTTTTGGCAGCTCTATGAAAACGTCATCATAATCTTGATGATTTTTGTTTGTTAATTCTGCGGCGGAAGCGGTTATTGTTCTTGAGCCTGAAATTGGGTATTTATTGGCGCCAATTAATGAATTGATACTTTCACTTTTATTAAAGCCGTTGATGTTACTGATGTTTGTGCAAGTTTGACTATTATTACTATCGCTTCGTATTCTGGTTGTGATTGTGTTTGCAGTTGGAGTTTTACGACCGCTATTGCTACTATTACTCCTGCTCCTTATTTTTGTTAAATTTTTTTGAAATTTGGGTTTTTGGAAAACTTCATCAACGCCAAGGTAGTCCAAAATAGTTTCCGATCTCAGCTTTTTGATACTATTTGGAGTTGTCAGATGTTGTAATTGCTGATGGGGCGCTGGTGGATGCATAAGTTGCTGTTTCTTTTGTAAGCGTTGATCTCTTGCAATTCGTTCATTTTTGATATCTAGCTCATGTCTGGATTCGAATTTTTGGATATTGTGTCTGAGGCAAGGCAACGGATGAGTAGTAAACCATTCATGATCAAGAGCATCTATGGCGTTAGGACGCTTAGTGGCATCAAGAGCCAAAAGCTTGACTAACAAGCTCAAGCCTTGAGGGTCCATTGATCTAAAAGTCTGATGCAAATTCCCTTCCAAATTTAGCTTTAATTTCTTTTGATCAAGTAATTCCAAGTTTTTATTTTTTGTGCCAGCAGCGAGAGTTCCAGACTCATTCAATAACCTTTCCTGGGCAAGTTTATCAAAAAGCGGCATTCTGCCCTTTGTTGGGGATCCCACTACTTTGAAAATCTCGTTTAATTGATCCAAATCGGACTGGCCAGTCATTATGGGTTTCCTCACGTAAAATTCTCCAAATATACAACCAATGGCCCACATATCAATAGCAGTAGTATAATGAGAGTCGCCCAATAGCAACTCGGGGGCTCTATACCATCTAGCAACAACAAGGGTAGTAAGCGGCTGGGTACCGGCGCCAGGACCCTCGCCCTTGACAGGGATTGGGCCGTCATAGGTTCTGGTTAAGCCAAAATCGGCAATCTTCAATAGATTGTTGCTGGAAATGAGAATGTTGGAAGTTTTCATATCTCTGTGGATGAATTTGTGCTGATGGATATAGTTTATGCCTTCAAGGAGCTGCGTCATAAAGTTTTTGATTTCCGGTAGCGGTAAGCTGATTCGCAAGTTTGATATGATGCCTGCCAAGTCGCACCACATGAAGGGGAACACCAAGTAGAAAACATCATTGTCGGCAGCGATAATGTCTGTAAGCTGGATTAGATTTTTGTGCTTGAAAGACTTGAGAGCTTTGATTTCACGTATCGAGGTTATATGAAATCCCTGGCTTGAGTCGGTGGTGGTGAGTCTCTTGATTGCGACTATCTTGTTTGAGGATTTTTGACGGGCTTTTAGCACGACGCCAAAGGTGCCTTCACCGATTTGTTCGTTGATGATGTAGCCGGATATGGGGCTTCCATACGAGAATGTGCCATAGAGGGTGTGTGGAGCATTGGAGACACTCTTCGAGGCGTTTGGAACGGTGGCGACTATAGGGCTAGACTGGACCATATCATTGTGCATTCTCTCGAGAGGGAGGCCAGTAAAAGCAGAGCGCGAAGCAGAGCGAGGATTCTAAACAAGACTGGAAGGGAGGAACGGAAGGTGTTGTTGTGAGCGGTAGCTATGATGATGTGATGGCGCTTTTGGTGAAAGAATAGGGCCTGAAGCAGAGAGAAGCTTGGAGCAGAGTGGCGGGACGAAATGCCGTAGAGACAGTTTGGGCGGCAGCGGGAAGTGTTTGATGGACAGTCTCGAAGCTTAGCATAGCGGTAGTTTTTAGCCCAAGCGATGTATCACCATCATCACTAAATCAAACAGAGAGAGCGAGAGACGTGAAGCTGTAAAGCGCACAGCGCTAGAGCAGAGACAGCACAGGGCTCGTAACCGAAAAGATAGTGCTTAGTGCACTACGGGGAACTACAAACCTACTAGAACACTACGGGCCACGCGGGGCACCACATTTACACTAAAAAACTACCGGGAACCCCAAAAGTGCTAATGGAAGCACAAAATATGGAGCACCGCATTAACTGCTAAGCGCAGCCTCTGACTCCCCACAGTTTAAACGATGACAAATCGCCAGTACAACACACACACACACACACAGAGAGAATACGCCATTGCAGTGTGTGCTACACTCCACCAGCACCCTATAAATACACAGTGCACAACAGTGGTAGTGTACTTACTCTCTAATGTTCCACTGCCTGTAACTCCTTCGCCTGTATCAACCTTTTTTTTTTTTTTTTCCCAATTGAGTCCTTTCCAATGTCTGCGTTTGACCTATTCTCCCTCCAGGGCAAAGTCGCCCTTATTACCGGTGCCACTTCGGGCATTGGGGTCTCCATGGCCGAGGCTTTGGCCCAGTTCAAGGCCCGCCAGGTTATCTTTGTCTACAGACCTTCGAAGGACCCAACTGAGTTCATTGCCAACTTGGAGAAATTGGCCGAGGCCGAGGGCAGCCAATTGACAGTGACCCCGATTTGTGTTGACTTGAAGTCCGTCCAGTTGCACGAAATCGACGCTAAGATTATCCAGCCAGCACTCGATGCTTCGGTCACTGGGCAAATCGACATCTTGATCAACAATGCCGGCACTGCCTATCGCCACAGCTTTGAAGACTTCCCCGAAGACCAGTACCACGAGGTGCTCCATGTTAACCTCCATGTTCCTACCAAGTTGTCCCAATTGGTTGGTAAGCACATGTTGGAGAAGAACATCAGGGGCAAGATTATCATCACCTGTTCATTGAACTCTTTCAACGGTGGCTTCAGCACGGTCTCTTACACAGTTTCCAAGGGCGGAGTCAGAAGCTTGGTCAAGGCATTGAGCAACGAGTGGGCCGGCAAAGGCATCACTGTCAACGGCATTGCTCCCGGTTACATCAAGACAAACATGACGGCCGATCTTACCGAGAAGGAGGACACAGCCAAACAGTTGCTTGCTAGAATCCCAATTGGCCGTTTTGGCAAACCAGAGGACTTCAAAGGCACTACTGTTTTCCTTTCCTCGGCAGCTAGCGACTATCTTACTGGAGAAATTATCTTTGTTGATGGTGGCTGGATGGCATGGTGAATATTGTGCTTTTTTTGCTTTTTTGCTTTTTTGTCCTGTGTTTTCTGTTTTTGCTTGTATTACCAATAAACTAAAAAAGGTTTCTTTGCTGCGTTTTGGCCAATACCACCAGCACTCTCATCCTGAGTTCATGGCCTGTTGTAGTCCCCAGTATTCACTCTGCGAGAGACTGTGTCCATGGCGTAGTCTACTCTTCAATGCTCATCGCCTGCGTCCCCGGATTTCTTGTGAAAATAGCCTACGCACGCAACTCCAACCTATATAACCACCGCCCATCCCATCCTTTTTGCTATCTATCTTTATCTCACTCCCACCTCAATCATACGAAATAGTTCAATTCCACTTCTCACTAACTCACAATGTCTCCACAAAGTATCTTCTCTTTAGAAGGCAAGGTTGTCCTAGCTACTGGCGCAACCTCAGGCATCGGCCTCGGCATCACCTCCGGCCTCAGCGAACAAGGCGCCCGTCAAATCATCCTCATCCACCGCCCAACTACAGACCCATCCCCAGCAATTGACCAGCTCAAGAAGATCAGCCCCCATGGCGAGCAACTTGTGGTCTCCACCATCCAGGCCGACGTCGCCGAGGTGAAGATCGAAGACATCCAGTCTAAGATCGTCGACCCAGCAATCCAACTTTCCCAAACCGGCCAAATCGACATCTTGATCAACAATGCAGGAGTCAATTTGCGCCATAGTGCTGAGGACTTCCCCGAGGAAATCTTCAATCAAGTGCTTCAAATTGACTTGCTCTTCCCTGCCAAACTCACCCGCTTGGTGGGCAAGCACATGCTCGAAAACAACGTCAAGGGCAAGATTCTCTTCACGTTGTCCTTGATTTCGTTCCAGGGCGGCATCCTTAGTGCTCCGTACGCCATCTCCAAGTCCGGTCTCAAGGGCTTCGTGCAGGCTTTGTCCAACGAATGGAGCAGCAGAGGCATCAACGTCAACGGCATTGCTCCTGGGTACATCGAGACCAAGTTGGTAAAGTCGTTGAAAGAGGACCCAGTGAGAGGAAGACAGATCTCAGAGAGAATCCCAATTGGGAGATGGGGCACGCCGGATGATTTTAGAGGACCGGCCGCATTCTTGTGCTCGAGGGCCTCAGATTATGTCACTGGGGAAACTTTGTTGGTTGATGGCGGCTGGATGGGTCGTTGAATAAACACTCTTTGTCATCAAAAAACTGTAGAATAGCTTTACTATTTTGAATACAAAAACTACAATTGAAATAAAAGTACAATGATAAACAGTCATGTTGGAGCAACAGAAACTGCCGTAGATGTCTATATTACAAAAGGTATGATTCCACAAAGGGAAAGTAAAGTAACTATAAGGAGAATAAAAAGAAAAAAAAATAATCAGGAAATGCCAAATGAAGTGTAGAAAAAGTAATCAACTAAAAAAGAAAGAAAGAGAGAAAGAAAGACAAAAAAAAAAAAAAAGCTTGCATTCATCATTATGACAAGCAAAAAATGCAATATATATATACAAGTGCAGGTCATCAAAAACTAAAATCAAGTATCTTCATCTCCCTATTAGAACCATACAGAGACCGGTTACTAGCTCTATTCTTATACGACTTAAACTTATTGGCCCTGTTCATACTGGCCAAGGCTTCCGAGATCTTGAATTCGCATAAGTGCTTGATATCCACTGCTCCTTCCCTATCGACAAAATACTTTGGGTACCTGTAACTCAACCAGCAGAAAAGCATCACCATCTTGTGGAAAATTTCCAACTGCTTTAAATACTTAGCCAGCGGGTCGGACGTGCCAAACGTAGGCTCTTCTCCAAAACCGTATTCTAGATCCATTTGCGCCAAATCTTTGCCTTTATACATTGCCGGCATGCCGCCGTATAACCCTTTGGTCTCCGCGATCAAATGGAACGGTAAAGCAAAGTCAAAAATGCTCTTGGTATCACTATTAGCTATAGTCTCACAAAATGCACGGACCATCAGTTGTGCAAACCCCTGCTGCCGGTTATCCATTGGCGCGGTCAAGAGTTTTAGCTGATCACCAATCATCATATGTTGAATACCATCAAACATTTCACAGATCAGCTCCCTGGATTTAGTGGAGCTGCTGAAAAATAGTTCGCTTGATTCAACTTCAACAGAATACACAGCTAGAACTTCCTTGAGACTGGTCCCTGTGGGGAACCCTGCAACGTATTCCCCCCAAATGTGATCCGGTGGCCAAATGCAGGCTTTTTTCAAGTACTCAATGTCTGCTGTTAAATGACTTTTTATTATTTCGAGTTGACTTCGTTTGAAGGCAGTAACGTACCCAGTTGAACCTTTCTTGTCCACTGGTGCTGCTGCTGCTGCTGCTACTGATGCAATTTTTTCGTCTTCAATTACATCAAACACCGGTTCTGGGGCGGTGTTTTGACCTTGTGACGATCTCGTTGGAGCAACTTTGTATCTTCCTGCTCTACCAGCAATTTGCTTCAATTGAGAGACCGTCAATAGCGTCTTGGCCACACCATCGAATTTCTTCACTTTGCTGAAAATCACCCTCTTGATACTCAAGTTCAATCCCATGCCAATAGCATCCGAAGCAACCAAGATTTCAGCCTTTCCAGTATTGAAATCATTAGCTTGCTGCACTCGTGTCTCGGCTGGTAAACCTCCATAAATCACCGCCACGCTCTTCCCTGTTACTTCTTCAATTTGGGCCTTGTACTTGAGGATATCAGTTTTGGAAAAAGCAACAACACAATCCCCTTTTTCCAATCCTTCCAAATTATCGACACCCAACGGTTGTCTTTCAACTTCAAGTTTACCCAATCTCTCATAATAATTCACCTCAACATCGTCACCGGTCAATTTGCAAATTTTTTTAATCAATGGCACCGCACTCGCTTCGCCACACAAATGGATTTCTTTGGCCCTAACACCAATAAGTGCTTGAGTCCAGGCCCAGCCTCGACTCTCATCGGCAATCATTTGAATCTCATCCAACACTACCACATCGTATTCTCGCACGGTGGAAATCATCTCCACTGTGCCCGAAGACAATCCAGCAATTTTGCCGTTTGCATCAATATCTTCGATAATTTCCTCCCCAGTGATCAAATTGCATCGAATATTTTTATCCCGGAAACGTTCATATACTTCTCTCGCTAATAGCCGTAATGGACCGGCAAAGTATCCGCTTTTGCTTTTTTCGAGCTTTTTGAGCGCATGGTAGGTTTTGCCACTATTGGTGGGGCCCACATGCATTATGATTTTACGCTTAAGTTGTCTTGCCATAGGAAACCATTTGGTTGGGTTAGAAATATCAATAGTGCTGTCTTCGGAAGGACTGAACATGATTTTGGAGAACCGTATGGTGTCCTCGAGGACTCTGTTGAGAATGTACAAAAATTTCGAATCTAAACTAGTGCCAATTTGGTGTTTTGCAACTAATGGCTGAGGCCATCTGATAGTTTTGTCGTGTTGGTAAATATGGTACAAGATATCCGCTAATTGTTCTTGCTGTGGGTTTATCAACGTTTCCAACGAAAATTCTGCTATCGGTTGTCTAGGAGCCTGGAGTTGTGATTTGAGTTTCTGGCCCAAATAGTATATACCGTTGTTGCTGTGATCTGAACGCACTTTTCTAGCGTTTGCCTCCATAATGTGGAGTAACGCATCTAGCACTTTTTTATTGAATGGATCGTTAACTACCTCAAAGGTTAATGATTCAGTAATAGCACCGAGTTGCCCGCGAGGCGACAAGTTGCCCCAATTCACAACACGCGTATTCTTTTGGGCTGTCTGGTTGCTCTTGCCAGACTGTGGGGCTGTAGTTTTGCTGGGCTTGACAACAATATTAACACTTTGGCTGCTCTGGTTACTCAAACGCTCTTTGTTTCTAAGATGCACCAACCGGCTCACTGCTTTCAGCCTAAGTACGTCATCGTCGCTATCTTTGAAATCGTAGTTATTCTTGGGTACAAAGGTTCGTGACTTGAATTTGCTGCTGTTCTTCTTGCCCTTAATGACGGCTGATCTGGCTGCTGGGCGGCTAACATGAAGATTTCTGATACTACTGCTGATGGCATTTTCCGAGCATACTGGCGGTGGCGTAAGCCTGGCACTGTACGCTCTTGTCCTTATAAGAGCAGTTCTTATCATACTCCGAGCCTATGTTGGGAAGGTCTGTTTGTTTTGTGGAGTGTTAAGTCTGTCGTTGCTTCTTCTCTTGCTCTTCGCTCTTCTATTGCATCTTGAGATTTGCAATTGAAAAAAATAAAATAAAACAAAAAAAAAAAATATTTCAACATC